>RCNG010000463.1_pt1 | contig 18380 bp, 13 predicted proteins | sample 2041371 | NCBI WGS metagenome assembly RCNG01 (sample SAMN09708227, study PRJNA481090) | Marine sediment metagenome, whole genome shotgun sequencing project. | biome: marine sediment; feature: ocean; material: sediment; isolation source: Sewage treatment plant 1 marine sediment (STP1) ... | reverse complement strand
ACGATGACCCCCGCGTAGGTATTGACCAGTCCCAGCTCCCTCATCATCAGGAAAAGCGGCAGCATGCCGACCTGGGCCGGAACCACCAGCGCACTGGCCAGGGTTCGGAACAGCTTCTCGCGGCCGGCGAAGGGCAGCTTGGCGAAGGCGTATCCGGCCAGTGAATTGACCAGGACCGAAAGCACCGTGGCCAGGATCGTCACCACGGCACTGTTGGTGAAATTGCGCAAAAAATCCAGACGGGTGAAAAGGGCGGTGTAGTTTTCCAGCGTCGGATCCCGAGGCAACAGGCGGGGCGGAAGGCTGTTCGCTTCACCGACGGACATGAACGAGGCGGCGACCATCCACAGCAGGGGCATCAGGGTGACCGCCGCTCCGAGAACCAGGGCGACGTTCAGGAGAACGGATCCGATGATCGGTTTCTTCATGCCCCCCTCCTCATGTTCTGGCCTTCTGCAGTTTCATCTGGATCAAGGCGCCGGCCAGGGTGATCACCAGCAGCACACCGGCCACGGCGGCCGCCATGCCCATGCGCCACCAGCGGAAACCTTCTTCATACATGAACAGCACCAGGCTCCGGGTCGCACCCAGGGGGCCGCCCTGGGTCATGACGTAGGGTTCGGCGAACAACTGGAAGAAGCCGATCATCGTGGTCACGCTGACGAACAGGAAGGTCGGCGCCAGGCCGGGAACCGTGACATGGCGAAACCGCCGCCCGGCCCCCGCCCCGTCGATGGCGGCGGCCTCGTAAAGGTTTTCCGGGATGGTCTGGAGCCCGGCCACGAAAATCAGCATGTTGTAGCCGAAGTTCTTCCACACCGCGAGCAGGATGATCGCGGGCATGGCCCACCGTGGGTCGCCCAGCCAGTCGATGGGCTCCAGGCCGACAAACCCCAGCAGGAAATTCAGGAGCCCGTATTTCGGGTGGTACAGATAGCGCCAGACGATGGCGACCGAGACCAGGGTCGTCACCACCGGGGCGAAATAGACGGTGCGGAAGAAACCCCGCATCCTGACCAGCTTCGCGTTCAGCAACAGGGCCGCCCCCAGGGAAACCGCCACCGAAAGGGGACCGCCGATCAGGACGAATTTCAGGGTATTCCACAGGGCCGTCCAGAAGGTTTCATCCCGCATGAGGCGCAGGTAGTTGTCCAGCCCGACAAAACGGGCGACGCTCGGAGAGCCGATGGCGTAGAGATCGAAATCCGTCAGGCTCAGCAGCAGCCCGGCGGCGACCGGGATCCCAAAAAAAACCGTGATCAGCAGGATCGCCGGCGTCAGGAACAGCCAGGCGGCCCGGGTGCGTTTTTTCACCAGGGGATTGCTCATGGTTCGGCCCGTTCCTGCTCGCGGGCCATCAGCCAGCGCCGTTTGGCCAGGATCCGATCCACGTCCGCGTCGAGTTTCGCCATGGCGTCCGCAGGAGTTTCCGCGCCCCGGATGGCCGCTTCGGTGCGTTCCCAGATCCTGGTGGCGATCTGTTCCCACTCCGGAATTTTCGGGGTGGGGACCACATGCTGCAGCTGATCCCAGAAGGCCTGGATCATGGGGTCGGCATTCAATCCCGGATCCGACCAGGCCTTCTTGTGGGCCGGCAGATCGCCCGTCAGGTTGAAAAAACGCACCTGCTGTTCCGGCCGGCTGAGGAATTCGATCAAACGCCAGGCGGCTTCCTTATGCTTCGATGACTGGAACAGGACGAGGCTCGATCCTCCCGCCAGCGACAGTCCCGGGGTGCCCGCCTCGGGGCCGGGCAAGGGCGCCGTCGCCCAGTGGTCCTGCAGATCTTCGGGAAGGCGGTGGCGGCATTCCCCAATGTTCCACGGACCGGTGACGAACATGGCGAAGGTGCCCCGCGCGAATTCCTGGTAGAGATTGGCCACCTGGTTGTTGTTTACCGGAGGCGCCAGGCCGTCGGCGAACAGACCGAGGTAGAAATCCAGGGCCCTGCCGAAGGCGGGACTCGAAAAATCTCCGCGTGTGTCCCGATCCAGCAGCAGGGGTGAACCCGCCTGCAACCCGAATATCACGGGCTGGGTCCACTCATTGATCGGCAGCAGGATCCCGTACTTTTCCGGACCCCGGGCGCTGAGGGCCTCGAGGGCCCGGCGCCATTGCTGCCAGGTGCGGGGCGGATCGGGGAACCCCGCCTCGGCCAGAAGATCGGTCCGGTAGAACAGCAGCCGGGTGTCCACATACCAGGGAACACCGTAGGAATTCCCGTCGATGACATTGGTGTCCCAGATGCCGGTAAAATGATCGGTCGGGTGGACCTCTTCGGATAGGGCGATCAGACCGTCGAGATTCGTCAAGGCCCCCAGAGCCTGGAATTCCGGCACCCAGGTGTTCCCCAGCTGGGCCAGGTCCGGCGTGGCCTTGCCCACATGGGCGGTCAGCAGTTTTTCGTGGGCCGCCGACCAGGGGATCTGCTGGATCCGCACGCGCACATCGGGGTTTTGCGCTTCGAAATCCTGCACCAGGCCCTGGACCATTTCCCCCTCGCGGCCCATTACCCAGAAATCCAGTTCGGAAACGCCTTCGTTGTGGCGGCCGCACCCCGCGGTTCCCGCGAGCGTCAGGATCATCAGGATAAAAAGGCCCCTCCGGCGACGGTCAGTCATCGGGATGTTCCCCGGATTCGAGCCAGCCGCCGGTGAAACCCGCGGCTTTCAGACCCCTGACGATATGGGGGTTCCTGCGCATGGTTTCCCAGACCAGGCCGGAACGGTGGTTTTCGATCATGGCGAGGATGGGCCCCTGATCGATGCCCAGATAGTCGGTGTCGTACCAGCCCCGACCCGGAACCACCCGACCGTGATGGACGGGAATGTCCAGGGTGAACGTAGGGTTCAGGGCATCCAGGAAACCGTACTTGGCGAACAGGTATTCCCCGTGGTCTTCCTTCATCGCCATCAGGACCGGCAGCACGATTTCCGGCGCAAAGGGCAGGGACGCGGCGGCGGCCGAGGGGCAAACGGTGCCGTCGTCGGCCACCAGGGTGAACGAGGCTCCGCGGGCCCAGTAGGTGTTGAAGGTGCGGGTCGTCCCGTTGATGTCCACGGTCTTGTTCAACGGGCCGTCACAGGCCGTAAGGCCCCACAGCCGCGGTCCGTAGCCGACCCACTGCCCGGGGTTGTCCAGGGCGTATTCGTATTGGGCCAGGACCGCCCGGCGGGAGTTTTCGAAATAGTCGAGATCATTTTCCCTCATGAACGGGTCGCGGATGCCGCGCATGTCGTACCACACCAGGGTGTACTGATGGCCGAACAGGGGTGCGAATCCAAGATGCTGCTGCCCCTGGAAATTTCCCCAGTCGTAACCGGAGGTCCAGGCCTCCCAGGCCTCGGGGGCCACCGGATGCGTCGGCGAACCCAGGGCCATCAGGTACATCATCATGGCCTCGTTGTATCCCCGCCAGTCGTAGGGCAGGAATCCCGCTTCGGGTTTCCAGCCGTGACCGATGGTGGGCGGCCGGACCGAGGCCCATTGCCAATCCACTCTCAGGTAGAGGGAATCCGCCAGGGCCCGGATACGGGTTTCATCGGCCCCGGGTTGATCAAAATAACTCTGACAGAACAGGGCCCCGGCCAGCAGCAGGGCGGTGTCCACGGTGGACAGTTCGACATTGCCGAACCGGGTTCCGGTGTCCATATCCAGGAAATGATAATAGAATCCCATATAGCCGCTCGAGCCCGATTGGGCTGTATCCTGGCGGGAGGTCCAGAAAAAATCCAGCGTCCGCAGGACCCGGGCGACGGCCTCGTCCCGGGTGACGTAACCTCTAGCAACACCAATGGGATAGGCGGTCAGGGCAAACCCGGTGGCCGCCACGCTGGCAAAAGACTCGGAAGGTGCCCGATCGGGCGCCAGGCCGGTAAGGGGGTTGCAAAGATCCCAAAAATATCGGAAGGTACGCACTTGCAGGGTGTCAATGAAAGCGGTTTCATTAGAGGACCGAGAAAAATCCGACCCCGATGATTCAGGGGCCTGCTCGCAACCGGAAACCCAGGCCATCGCCAGCAGGAGGCAGGCCGCCACCAGGGGAAAAACGGGGCCCGACCTGCGCCCGTTTACCGACCCCGGGATGACCGGGCCGCCGTGGGTTGATCCGTGGAACCGATTCATGTCACCATCCTGCGGGATCCACCTCCGCCTGGGAACTCCAGGATGATCATCCATCTGGTTCCCGGAAGTGGGGATTCTTGGATCTGCGATTATAGGATTTCGCTTGGCCGGTGCAACAGAAAACGAAAACTGATGGGTTTCGGACGAAAATCCTGGCTTCGATATCGGGTGATCATCTATTCCCTGGTGATCGTGTGCCTGTTCCTTTACCGAAACCAGATCGACTGGAGCCGGCTGACGACCGCTTTTCAGGACGGCCGGCAGAACGACCCGACCCTGGTTGTGGCCGGCCGGGACCTCGCGCCAGGCCTGGTGGATGCCCTGGTGGCACACTACCACCGTGACTATCCCGATCTGGACATCCGGATCCAGGGCGGAGGCACCAACCAGGCTCTCGAGGATCTGGTGAATCGTCGGGTGGACGTCGCCCTGCTGTCCCGGCCACCGACTTCGGCCGAGCAGGATCTGTTTCGGCAGACGGACGGGGATTCCGCCATCGTGGAACCGGTGGGCATCGGCGCCATCGTGATCCTCGCCGGGTCCGAAACCTTCGTGGAAGACCTCCCATCCGGGAACCGTCCGGGGATTTCCTCACGGCAACTCGGGGGATTGATGGCCGGCGACATGCAGGGTTTGTGTGACAGGTTCTACGCCGCCGATCCCAATCTCGGCCACTGGGCGGCCGCCGCGAAGCTGCTGGGCCGGGACGCCGAACCGATAGACGAGGCCACGGTGATCTATCTGGCCGACGACCGGCAGGTTGCCCTCGCGGTGACCAACGACCCGCGGGCCGTGGGAATGATCGCTTCCTTCGATCTGCCGGCCACCGCGGCGCGGACCCTGCCCGCCTGGGAGGATTCGGCGACCGGACCCCGGATTGTTCCCTTGGCAGGACCATCCGGGGACGAAAAAACGGATCCGACCTATGAAAACGTGGCGACCGGAGCCTATCCCCTGTATGTGTCCCTTTTCTTAGCCTGCCGAGCCAACGGGGACATCCAGGGCGGAAAATTCCTGACCCATCTGGTCAGCGGCCGCGGGCAGAGACAGATCGAACGGGCCGGATGCATCCCCGCCAAGCAGGTGCTGCGGGAGATCTACTTGACCACCCAGGCCCCGGGCGAATAATGGCCCCAGCCGGCAGCCGGAAACGGCGCGCCGGACAAAGGAGACCGACCCATGACAGGACAGCCTTCAGGGTTATCCATCACTTGCCGGAGCCACCACCGGACCCTGCCTCTCCTGGCCGTTCTCTTCCTTCTGACATCCTTGATCTTCCCCTGCGGCGGAAGCGCCGCCGACAAATCCTACACCCTCGACACCGACCCAGTCCGGCTGGGCGTCAAGGCCATGGAGAAGGGGAACATCGTCGAGGCCAAGGCCCGGTTCGAGGAGGCGGTCGCCAACCATCACGAAATGCACCGGGCGCTGTTCGGCCTGGCGGAGATCGCCATCCGGGAGGGTCGGTATCCCGATGCCGAAGCCTTCTACCGGAAGTCCATCGCGGCCGGCGGCGGCGATTTCCCCATGGCCAACGCGGGACTGGGTCTGCTGCTGCTCAGACTGGGTAGGGATCAGGAGGCCGCGCAGGAATTCGACCTGGCCCTCAAGGCCGACGACTCCCTTTGGCGCGCCCACTACGGCAGGGCCCGCCTTTATCTCGCGGACGAGGACTGGAGCCAGGCCAAGAAGGAACTCGACCGAGGCCAGGATCTGCGCGGGTTGGCCAAGGGCGAGGAAAAATATCAATACGGGATGGCCCTCTACCTGCTGGGTACCGGGAACACCGCCGGCGCAGAGAAGTCGGCCCTGTTGGCCATGCACCTCGACCCCACGGATCCCGATTACGGCACCCTGGTGGCGCGCATCTATGAAATGAACGACAACACCATCCTGGCCATCAACGCCTACGAACAGGCGCTCGCCATGCCGGGCATGACCCCCACGGCTCCCATGCTGAACAACCTGGGCACCCTCTACCGCAAGGAAAAAAGGTTCAACGAGGCCCGCGACAGCCTGATGAAGGCCGTGAGCATCGATTCGACCTACGCTCCGGCCCTCAAGGATCTGGGCGATCTCTATCGCCTGGCCGGCCAGCACGACAAGGCGGCCAGGGCCTACCTCAGGTACATCCCCCTGGAACGGGACGATCTGGAAGCCCTGCTCGATCTCGCGGACTCCTGTTACGAAATCCGCCGCTACGCCCAGGGTGTGGAAGCGGCCAGTACGGCCCGGAAACTGGAGCCGGACAACCAGGACGCGCAGTTCAATTTCGCACGCTCGGGCATCTACAGCCGGGACACGGTCGTCAAAGCTGAAGCCGCGGGACTCATGGGCAGGCTGCCCGGGAGCCTGCCCTGGCGGGCCAACGATCTGGTGGCGCGCGCTTCCTGGCAGACCTCCCGGAAGAACTACGCCGCGGCCTTGAAAAGTCTGGAGGAAGCCGGCGAGCTCGATCCCAATCAATCGAACATCCCCTTCCAGCGGGGGATCATCCACCTGCGTCAATCCCAACCCGATCTGGCCGTCGCCGATTTCCGCCAGGCCGTCGACTTGAACCCGGGCTCTGCGGCCAACCATTTGAACCTGGGCATCTCCTATTACCAGGCCGGCGATCTCGCCCAGGCGCTACCGGCCTTCCGCCAGGCGGTGGAACTGGATCCGGATAAGGCCATGGCCCGGCTGCTGCTGGCCCAGGTCCTGGCCGCGACCAATGATCTGACCGCCGCGGAAAACGAATACCGCCAGGTCCTGGCCCTCGAACCGGAAAACGCCAAGGCCATGAGGGGCGTCGGTTTCTGTCGCATCCGCCAGGCCGATTACGGCGCCGCGGTTTCCGCCTACAACGGCGCCACGCGAGCCGAGCCCGACAACGCCGACGGCTGGGCCGGACTGGGCAGCGCCCATCTGGGGCAGAACAATCTGGCCGAAGCCGGGGCCGCCTTCGCCAAGGCACGGGCCATCGATCCCAACAACATCATGCTTGTCAAAGGAACCGAACTGTTGAACCAGGCCAATGCCGCCGGAAAGGAAAATCAGTAGCGATGAAAAACTACGTCCTGATTCCCATCACCCTCGTGTCGGCCGTCTTGTCCTATTTCATCTGGAGAAGTTCGCCGGAGTACGTCCGTCAGGGAGGCCCGCTGCTGGTCGTGGGGCTGACCTTCCTGTTTTTGACCCTGACCTTCGCGGTCGAACGCCTCATCGTCCTGTGGCGGGCCGGCGGCCGGGGCAACGTCGATAGTTTCATCAAGACCCTCAAGGCGTCGGTGCATTCCGGCAACCTGACCGATGCCGTCGCCGCCTGCAAGAAGCAGGGTGGCAGCCTGGCCAACGTCATCGGGGCGGGCCTTCAGCAGTATCAGCGGCAGGAAGGCCGCTCCCTGAAGCACAAGGACGTCATGGACGAGACCAGGCGCGCTCTGCAGGAAGCCAACGCCCTGGAGAGTCCCAACCTGGAGAAAAATCTCAACTCCCTTTCCACCATCGCCTCGATCGCGACCATGCTCGGCCTGCTGGGCACCACCATCGGCATGATCCGGTCGTTCCACGCCATGTCCCGCGCCGGAGCCCCGGACGCCACCCAGCTGGCTCTCGGTATCTCCGAAGCGCTGGTCAACACGGCCCTAGGCCTGACCACGGCCATCATCGCGACGATGCTCTACAACTATTTCACCACCCAGGTCGACCTGTTCAACAACCGGGTCGAGGAGACCTCCTACGAAGTCATGGAATTCCTGGACCGGAACGGGGAGTCCTGAGCCGTGGCCAGCCGCAAGAAAATCCATATCGACATGACGCCCATGGTGGATGTGGCGTTCCTGTTGCTGATCTTCTTCATGACGACCACCCAGTTCAAACCGCCCGAGCAGGTGGCCGTGTCGCTGCCGAAATCGCGTTCGGAAATCCATATTCCGGAAACCGGCACCATCATCCTGACGGTCAACCGCACGGGCCAGGTTTTCATATCCAGCGAGAAGGCCGACGACACCCAGGAACTGGCGCCGGACAACGTGGTGGAGGCCATCGTTTCGTGGCGTGGCCGCAATCCCCACGCCGTGGTGGTCCTGAAGGGTGACAAGGATGCCGATTTCGGCGTGGTGGCCGACCTGATGGACGCCCTGGCCCAGGCCAAGACCATGCGTTTCAACTTGATGACCGACTTGAAGAAACGATCCCCGCGCGATGTCGCCGCCGGCCCCGACAGCCGGAACGAATCGCCTTCACCCTAGAGGAGTCCCGTTATGGCCGATGTCGCCGTAGCAGAAAAAGACAAGGGCGCCCAGGGCACAAGTCCACTGGGTCGCGCCAAGAAAAAACGGGTGGGGATTCGTATCGACATGACCCCCATGGTGGACGTCGCCTTCCTGCTGCTGATCTTCTTCATGGTCACGACCGTTTTCCGCCGCCCCCTGGCGATGGAGATCAACATGCCCCAGCCCGACGCCAAGGTCGAGGTTCCCGAATCCAACGTGATGTCCGTCTTCATCGACCACGACGAAGCCATGTTTTTCAAGATCGGCAAGACCGAACTGGAACCCATCACCTGGGCCGAGCTGCCGCCGACCTTCGCAGGCAACGCCGAGGTGAATCCCAACCTGATCATCCTGGTCAAGATCCATCGTCAGGCCCGCTACGAACCCATGGTCGACATGATGGACATGCTGGAAGACGCACACATGGAGCGCTTCAGCCTGATTCCGATGAGCCCGGACGACGCCACCATGCTGGAGGGGTTGCGATGACCGGCGAAAGTATCTCCCGCCAACCGGATGTCAGGCACATCAAGTGGGCCTATTCCCTGGATGATGCGCCCTCTCTTCCGTTGACCGGCGACAACCATCCCCTGCGCCAGGAACTGGCCAAGTGGCTGACGTGGGCCAACCTGATCACCATCCTGCTGGCGGCGGCGATTTTCGGCGGCTGGTATTTCTGGAGCCATCGGACGATCGAGGAAGCGCCCGTCATGCGTCCCATCAAGATCGTTCGCTACACCGATCTGGGCGTGCCCCCTTCGATCGCCAGGCCCACGGTTCCCCAGATCAACGTGGCCCGGGAAGTGGCCAAGATCGCCGCGCCACCGCCGGCCATCGCCATCCCCGAACCCGTGGCCGACGAACAGGCCCAGACCCAGACCATCGCCACGGTGACCGAGATGGCCGAAGCGCTGGCCCCGATGACCCTCGACGATCTCGACTTCGGCGAAGGCGGAGGCGACTCCCTGGTCATTGACCTGGACCTGGACTATTCCCCGGCTCCCGACGACTTCATCGCCGTGGAAAGCGAGCCGGTCAGGATCAGCATCGACGCGCCCGTCTATCCGGATGTGGCGCAGTCCGCGGGCATCGAAGGGACAGTCCTGGTGCGCGCCCTGGTGACCAAGGACGGCAGGGTCAAGGACGTCATCTACATCGACGGTCCCGAGGGATTGAAGGAAGCCGCCTTCGACTGCGCCCGGACCGCGGTGTTCAAACCCGCCCTGATGGACCACCGGCCCGTAGAGGTCTGGGTCATGATGCCCATCACCTTCAGGTTGCGATAGATAGGTGCCCCCGGGCCAGAACCCCATTTTCCGGTTGCGATGAAATCGCATTTTCAGTACAATATATCTTCATCACTCCACATTTTTCGACCCAGCAGAAACGAGATTCCACCGACAAGGACTGACATTTCCATAATTCAAGCCTCAGTCATTCGTGACGCATTTGGTTAAGGGGATTACCATGCGCACAACGGTCCTGATTTCGGCCATCTACTATCTGACCGGTTCATCACCACATCCACCACCTGTCACCTTGCCTCCGATGATGTCGGAAAACATTTCCGATTGTTTTTGTGATGGGGCGATGTTTGGGAGGTGGCCAACATGACCATGGTTAGGAAACTGGGCTCTATGGGGCCGGGAGAAAAAGCCATTGTCCGGCACTCGGCCGGAAGTCGGAGAAGAATGACGAACGATTTCGTCGTTGAAGGCGGTGACGCCGGGAAGGTCATCTGGCGCAGCGTGAACCACGGCGGGCGGCAAATCGCAGGACCCGCCACGGTCCTGGATCTCAACCAGCAGGAATTGAAGAGCTGCGATGACTATCTGGATTATCTGCGCAGCGCTCCGGAAGACAGGGTCACCACCACGGCCGCTCCCCGGCTGGTGGTGGAATGGTTCGAAGGGATCCGGATGAACTGCCGGGAGGAATTCTCCAACGCCGAGCCCGATGAGCGAACCCTCGCAGCCTTTTTCGGGATCATCCAGCGGTTGAATCTGGAGAGGGCGGCTGAGGAATGAAAAAGGGCCCCCCGGGGGCCCTTTTTCGCATTTCTAAAAACGTTGGATTGCAGACGCCGCCGTCACACCCCAGGCCACAGCCACCCGAACACCCCGCCGGTCACCAGTCCGTAGACCAGCCCGTCGAACACGTTCTTCAGGGTGCCGGACCACGATTTCTTGAACCAGACCGAATTCGGCAACTGGCCCAGCCCGTAGGCGCAGAAAGCCGTCGCGCCGGTCACGCGGTGCACGAGCAGGTAATCGGTGCCGGCGGGCAGGCTCATACGGGCGATGTAGGCCACCAGCACGCCGACCACCAGACAGAACAGGAACCACAACAGCAGGGGCTGGCCCATGCCGCACGGCCCGCTGGGCTGTACGGTCATGACCACGACCGGACCCTTCTTCTGTTTTTCCTTGAACGCGTCGGTACCTGCTGCCTTCAGGTCCGGGGCATGGGGCATCACGTAATCGCCGGGCGGGATGTTGTGCGCGCGCATCCCCTCCATCACGGCGTCCTCGTTGGGGACCTGGCCGTAGTCGGAATTGTGGTACTTGAAAACCATGTGGATGATCGAGCTGACGATGAAGACCGCCACCGCGGAAAGCAGGATCGGCAGCCAGAGGGCCATCAATGAAACCATGGGAATCTCCTTCCGGTTAGATTCGCATCATGGCCCAGTTTTATGATAATGGATAGCAAAAACATGCCCCCCGGGTTTGGGGATGTCCCCCGGGGGGCAGAATTATGTTAAGCCGCTACCGGGCGGGCCCGGCCGCGCCCGCCCGCCGTCATTGCCCCTCGATCAAATCCTGCATGGTGAACCCCAGCGACCCGTCCTGGGTGAGCGTCAGCAGGGATAAATCGGGCACGCCGTTCGCGATTCCCGTCAGCACCAGGAAGTGCTCCTTGTCGGCCGCCAGTGCGGGCGTGGTGAAGAGGGCAGCGATGCCCGAGCCTTCGCGCACGACCATGGTCAGTCCGGTGTCCGCGGTCAGGGAAATCGCGCCTTCGGCGTTGCCGGTGAAACGGTCCAGGGTTGCTTCCATGCTGCCGTCATCGCCGAAGTCGACGCGCAGGGAACCGAGGTTGGGCACCGCGTGCACCAGCCGGGCTAAGGTCATGCCGGCTTCAGGTACCGGGAAATCGTCGGGCAGCGAAAAAAGACGGACCATGTCGGCAGGGTCTTCGGAATCGGCGAGACCCGCGGCGAAGACCGTGGTCGCACCCGCCGTGTCGTGGATGTGGACCGACTGGGTGAACAGCGGGTCCACCTGAGCCGGGTTGGCACTCAATTCATAGAACTCGATGATCACCTTGCGAATGCTCGCCCGGCCGTAGACCGAAGCGTCTCCGTAGGCCATGTTGATATCCACATCGACGCGGGTCAGGCCGTCGCCCAGGCCTTCCACCATGTAGGTGTCCACCGGGCCGCCGTCAGGGACGGCATGGACCAGGCGGAAATCGCGGGGGGCAATTGGTTCAAGTTCCTCCACGCCGCCGGGACCGACGATCAGCAGGTGGAACGGCGTGGTCTGGGCGCCCTGGCCCGTGATCAACCCGGTCAGGATGAAGTAGTAGCTCCCTGCGGGATCGAGTTCGGGGGCGCGGAAACTGGTGATGCCGCCGGCGGCGGTGACCACCACGTCCTGCTCCACGCCGGCCTCGTACACCACGCCGCCCTGGCCGGAATCCTCCCAGCGGGCCAGATCATCGGCCAAGACTTGATCCGTGGCGCCGAGGGTCACCCGGACGTTGGGGGCGTCGCTGCCCGCGTGAACCGTGCGGGCGGTGGCCTGCGGGGTATTCTGGAATTGATCGCTGTAGACGAGAAGGCGAAACTTGTCGGCCTCGTTCACCGACAACAGGCCGGCCACCAGGGCGGTCAGGCTGTCCCCCGCGCCCAGGACGATGGGCTCGCTGGTGTACAGCGGAACGGAAGTGGGGTCGGAGTCGGCGGCCCGGAACACCAGCGTCACGGTGCGGGTGGTGCCGCTGTTGTAGATGGTGGCGTCGCCGTAGGCCGCGTCTTCGAGCCAGACCGTCAGGGAGGCGTCGAGATAAATGTCGACCGGCCCCAGGTCCGGCGAAGCGTGGACCACGCGGAACCTCGCGGTGGCCTGGGGTGGAGGCGTCGGGTCGGAGCTGCTGCATCCCGCCGCCGCGATACCCACCAGGATGGCGGACAGAACCAATAACGAAATTCGCTTGTTCATGGCGGCGCTCCTTGGGGAGGAAAATCAGGGTCCCTGGTCGACCTTCAGGTTACGAAGGTGAAGGCGGGGTCGCAATACTGGAACGGGTGTCCGGGTGGCCCTTGGGGATCCTTTTTGTTCGGTCCATTTTGGCAGGTAAATTCGCTGCTATCCTGAGCGATGCTTCAATTCTGTGCATGTGATTTTTTGCAATATAGTGACCCTCTTTTTGTCCTAAATTCCTGGCCCTCCCGATCCAGTCGACATTAAAGTTCAAAATCCACGAGTAAAACATTCCAATTTCGGGAAATCTTTCTGCATTTTTGGCTTTAAATGGGCCATTAGAGCCGATTTTGAGCATTTGAGAGATTATTCTCCCACATCTCAATCCAGATTTATGTTAGATTTTTTGCTATACGGGTTCCCGTCCCACCGACAGCTCGCTGGCCGGTGGTACGACTCTGTATCCAGGTCGGCTGCAATAGCGGCTGACTATATCTCCTCTTCACCCCTGGAGGTCACTATGAAATCCAAGTTCACGATCGCACTGGCAATCACCATGATTGCTCTCTTCAGCTCCTCGGCCATGGCCGTCGGCAGCTTCGAATTCATGCCGTTCGGGGACTCGTTCTTCCCCGGCGCCATGTCCACCAACTTTGACGGCAGCGCCGTTGCCGGCTGGGGCAACAACTACTGGTCACCTGAAACCGACTGGGTGGTGGTCGCCGACGGCACCGTTGGCAAAATCACCGGTAATGGCCAGGCCATCATCGGCACCATCAACAACCCCGCCGACGGCCTGAATTGGGCCGCCGTCTATGACGTGCCCTCTGGCGTCTGGACGCTGATGGAGTACCTGCCCGGCGGCGAAGGCTGCAGTGACTGGGGCACGGGCTATGCCGGCAACTTCGACGGCACCATGGCCACCGGCCTCGCCTGGGTTCCCAACTGCCGGGCCGAGGCCTTCTTGTGGACCCAGGGTGTGGGCACCGTGGGCCTGGGCCGGGTCAACGAGGACAGCAGCACCCGCGGCTCCGGCATGTCCGATGACGGCTCCATGGTCGTTGGTTTCTCGCATCACCCCACCATGGGACACCGTCAGCTCGCCATCTGGACCGACGATGTCGTCGGACCCCAGGTCCTCGGTGGCGACGACACAGGTGAATTCCTCGCTGTCAACAGCTTCGGCACCGCCGCCTGCGGCACCGCGAACAACGAGCAGGTGTACTGGGACGACGTGAACGGGCTAATCCCCCTCGGCGCCCTGCCCGGCGAACTCCAGGGCAGCCTCGCCATTGACATCTCCGATGACGGCAAGGTCGTCGGCCAGAGCGGCAACGCGTTCTTCAGCGTCCTGACAGGAACCATCTGGACGGTCGAAGATGGCCTGATGCCCATCTCCGAGTACTTCGACACCTTTGGCGTTCCCACGCCCGCGGGCTTCCATTACTCCAGCTGCTCCGGCGTTTCGGCTGATGGGCAGACCTTCGTCGGCGCCGGCGTTGTCGAAGGCGGATTCCTGAACTCCCCGTGGATCGTGCGCCTGGACGACAGCGTTGTGGGCGCCTACGTGGGCCGCTTCGACGTTACCGTCAACAACCAGTCGGTGGACATGAGCTTCCAGGTGAACGACGAGGCTCTGATCAACGAATTCGTCATGGTTGCCGAGTACCAGGGCCAGGAGTGGACCGTGCCTCTGACCCGCCAGGGTTCGACCTTCGTCGGCAACGACGATTCCATCGAACTGCGCCAGGGCGGCACCGCGGTTTATTCGCTGTACCTCGTGGAAGATGGCGAGCTCCTTCTGATGGCCAGCCGGTCCGTCGACCTGGACGTCATGCCTGCCGTCTTTACGCAGCTCAAGGGCGCCTATCCCAACCCCTTCAACCCCATGACCAAGATCGCTTTCAGCATGGCCGAAGCCGGACATGTGGAGCTCTCGGTTTATGACACCAGCGGCCGCCGCGTGGCCCGTCTCGCCAGCGAGACCTACAGCGCCGGCGACCACACGGTCACCTGGGAAGGCAGGGACGACTCCGGTCGCGCCATGGCTTCCGGCACGTACTTCGTGCAGATGAAGGCCGGTTCGGTGTACCAGCAGCAGAAGGTGAACCTGGTCAAGTAGACAGGTTTGCTGGATTCTTCGATCAAACCCGGTCCGCCGTTTCGACGGCGGGCCGGGTTGACTAGCCTTACCCTGTTTCTGACTCGATTCTGGCTCGATTCTGAATCGAATAGAGATCCCTGGTCGGTTCCCGGCCGACCGAATCCCTTTCCGGAGGCTGCACGATGAAACGGATCCTCATTGCAACCCTGTTGGTGGCCCTGCTAGTGCCCGCACTGGCCAGCAGCCAGGACACCAAGATCTCGTCCCGGCTCGACAGCAGGATGGCCGCCGACCCAACCGTCGAAGGCCAGTGGGGCGTGTGGATCTATTTCACGGACAAAGCGGTTTCCGGTGCGGAACTGACCGCCGCCCTGCGCCAGGCGGAACAGGACCTGCCCGAGCGCACCCTCAATCGGCGCGCCAAGGTGCGCCAGGCCGGTAGCCTTGTCGACGGCACCGATCTGCCCGTGGCCGCCGCCTACATCGACGCGGCCCGTGCCACCGGGGCGCTGCTGCGCAAGCAATCCCGCTGGATCAACGCCGCCAGCTTCAACGCCACCCGTGAGCAGATCGCCGACATCGCGGCCCTGCCTTTCGTGGCGAAGGTGGACCTGGTGGCCCAGTTCATCCGGCCGGAAGTTCCCGTGTCCGACGCCGAACGGGAGCTGGCCGAAAAAATTCGCGGCGAAGCCAAGGACGCCGCCACCTGGACCCTGGGCTATGGGGCCAGCACCGCCACCCTGGAACAGATCAACGTCCCCCCTCTCCATGACCTCGGCCTGACCGGCGACGGGGTCATCATCGCCATGCTCGACGCGGGCTTCCGCACTCTCCACCCGGTCTTCGACAACCTGGACATCGTCGCCCAGTGGGATTTCGTCAATGACGATCCCATCGTCGATGAGGAGGAAGGCGACGCCACCTTCCAGGCCCGGCACGGCACCCAGACCCTATCGATGATCGCCGGCTTCAAGGAGGGCGAATTCGGCGCCCCCGCCTTCGGCGCCTCGGTGATCCTGGCCATGACCGAAGAGGTCGGCGACGAACTGCCCATCGAAGAGGACAACTGGGTGGCTGGTCTGGAATGGGCCGAGTCCCTGGGGGCCGACATCATCAGCACCAGCCTGGGCTATTTCTTCTGGTACGAATTCAGCGACATGGACGGCAACACCGCGGTGACCACCGTGGCCGGCGACATGGCGGTCGGGCGCGGCCTGCTGGTGGTGACCAGCGCGGGCAACGAGCGGGACAGCGAATGGGGCCACATGACGGCGCCCGCCGATGGCGACAGCATCATCGCCGCCGGCGCGGTGGGTCTCAACGGCGACCTTGCTTCCTTCAGCTCCCCTGGCCCGACCTACGACGGTCGCATCAAACCCGACGTGTCGGCCCAGGGCCTGAGCAACATCGCGGCCTCCTATTACGACGACGTCAGCTACAACGCCGTGGACGGCACCAGCTTCGCCTGTCCGTTGATCGCCGGTGTCGGCGCCTTGCTGCTCGAAAGGGTACCGCAGCTGACGCCCATGCAGATCCGCGAGGCCCTGCGCATGACCGCCGACCGGGCGAGCACGCCGGACAACGACTACGGCTGGGGCATCATCGACGCCCTGGCGGCCATGGAATACTGGGGACCGAGCGTGGGGCACACGCCCCTGACCGATACCGAGGACGTGGTCGGTCCCTACGCGATCACGGCCGTCATCACCGACCGCAACGCCCTGGATCCGGCCAACATGAATCTGCATTGGCGGGTCGACGGGGGCACCTGGACGATCATTCCGCTGGCCTCCCTGGGCGGCGACACCTACGGCGCCGACATCCCGGGGCTGTCCGGCGGCGGAGCCGTGGACTACTACCTGCGGGTCGGTGACACCATCGGCATCACGGTCAACGCCCCGTTGCTTGCCCCGGACCTGAACTACAGTTTCAACGTCGGGACCGACCTCATCGCCCCGGTGGTCATCCACGCGGGCACCGTCGACCAGACTCTCGCCACCTGGCCCCCGCTCCTGAGCGCAACGGCCACCGACAACCTCAGTGTCGACCGGGTCGAGCTGGATTTCACCGTCAACGCCGGCGGAACACAGGGTCCCTTCCTGATGACCCCGGTGGGCAACGACATCTATTCGCTCGAATTTCCCCTGACCGTGGGCGAAATCAGCGAGGGTGACGTGGTCGACTATACAATCACTGCCTGGGATGCCGCGGGCACTCCCAACGCCACGATCAACGGGCCGCACGAGATCCGGATTGTGGCCAACCTGGGGTCCGTGCTGGTGATCAACGACTCGTTTGTCGCCGCCAAGGACAACGGCGAGAAAGACTCGGCCGCGGACATCGGCCTTTGGCTGACCGAAGCGGGCTATCTCGTGGACCACGTCGTCGCCTCCGACATCACGCCCGGCTATTTCGAGGGGTACGATGCCCTGGTTCTTTCCTGCAGCAACAATCCCTCGCCCGTTGATCATGACATCATGCGTGATGGCCTGGTTGACTGGGCCCAGGATCACGGCCGCATTCTGCTGGAGGGCGGCGAAATGACGGCGTGGATCGTTGGTGCCTGGGGTGGACACCTATATCCTGATTTCGTCCGGTATGTCATGCACGTTGACGAGTACTGGGGCAGCCCCTATTTCGATTGGACCATTCTGCAGACCCCTGGTTACACCGATCATCCATTCCTGAACCGCCCCCATCTTCTGCCCGAGCAAATCACCATGTCAGGTTGGGATTACGACCTCAACGCCGTGGACTATGCGTATGTGGCCGAAGACGCCCTGCCCATCTACAAGACCGCCGCCAACAGCAATACCGGCGGAGTGGTTCTGCACGATGAAAACACTGCGCCCGAGTCCGGCCAGATCGTCTATTTTACCTGGGACATGGACCGCATGGATCCCGTCATCGGCCGGCAGTTGACCGAGAACGCCATGGCCTACCTGATGGCCCGCGAAGCGCCCGGTTCGGCCTCGATTGCCGGCGTGGTCAGGAATATTTCGGGGGATCCCCTGGCGGGAGTCACCGTCAGTTCCAGCACGGGCGAGAGCGCGGTCACCGGGCCCGATGGAGCCTATGTGGTGACGGGCCTGCACGGTTCCTACTACAACCTGACCGCAACCCTCGACGGCTTTGGCCCGGACGGGCGGCTGGTGGTCATCGCTGAAGGAGAAGCCCGGACCGACGTGGACTTCATCCTGCAGGAGGTGTTCCTGGTGCAGGCGTTGTCCTCGCCGGAGGTCACCATTCCCGACAACAACCTCGCCGGTGTCTCCGACGTGATCACGATCACCGAGGAAGGCAACCTGAACGATCTGACCATCGACATCAACATCGAACACGCCTCCATCGGCCACCTGACGGTGGTGCTCACCAATCCCCAGGGCACTTCGGTGACGCTGCACAATCGCACCGGAGCCATTTCCGACGACATCATCGGGAACTGGGATGAAAACCTGACGGTGGACGGCCCGGGCAGCCTGGACGATTTTGTCGGCCAGAGCGTGCAGGGCGATTGGACCCTGACCGTGGCCGATCACCAGTTCGGCGCCTTTGGCACCTTCCGGGTGTGGCAGCTCAACATGCTTGTTGCCCAACCGGGGATTTCGGCGGCGCCGGAGAACAACCTGCCCCTGGCCACGCGGCTGGTCGGCAACGCGCCCAATCCCTTCAATCCGAAAACCGTCA
>RCNG010000462.1_pt1 | contig 18388 bp, 16 predicted proteins | sample 2041371 | NCBI WGS metagenome assembly RCNG01 (sample SAMN09708227, study PRJNA481090) | Marine sediment metagenome, whole genome shotgun sequencing project. | biome: marine sediment; feature: ocean; material: sediment; isolation source: Sewage treatment plant 1 marine sediment (STP1) ... | reverse complement strand
GCCGAAACCTCGGACGACACCGTTGCGGTGGCCGCGGATGTCGTGGTCGACGCCGAAACCGCGGTCGACGTCGAAACCGCGGACGACGCCGAAACCGCGGACGACACCGTTGCGGTGGCCGCGGATGTCGTGGTCGACGCCGAAACCGCGGACGACGCCGAAACCGCGGACGACGCCGAAACCGCGGACGACGCCGAAACCGCGGACGACGCCGAAACAGGTGGCGAAGTCGTTGCCGGAGCCGTTGCTGTGGCCACGATCGACCCAGATGAGTTGGCGGCTATTCAGGAAGAGAACGCGGCGCTGAAGCGACAACTCGCGGCAGCGCAGGACGCGAAGAAGGCCAAGAGTAAGCCGGTGGGTGAGAGCACCTGGCGCAAGGTCGTCGTCTGGCTGCTGATCGTTCTTTCCATCGTCTCCCTTGTCGTCGCGGTCAGCTTCGTGTGGGCCAAGACGACGCTGGAGGACGAAGACCAGTTCGTCACGACCCTCGAGCCGCTACCCAAAGAAGAGGCGGTGGCATCGGTGGTCTCACTGATCGTCGCTGAGGGGATCGTCGAGGCACTCGGCGTCGAGGCGTGGGTGAGCGAGTCGCTGCCCGATGATCTCGGCTTTCTCTCGGTCCCCGTTACGAACTCGGTTACATCCGTGATCGCCGCTGCGGCGAACGAGTTCATCCAATCGGACGCGTTCACACCGATATGGACGGGAGCGCTCCGGGTGACGCATAAGGCCGCCGTGGCTGTCATCAACGGCAGATCCGGCGCGCTGGTTTCCGAGGACGGCACCGTTTCCATCGACCTCAACGAGATCGCCGGCGCAGTGATCGAACGCGTCGAATCCACCGGCCTCGAACTGCCCGATGCCGACGTCGATTTGGGGCAAATCGTCATCTATGAAGACGAGCAACTCGCCTCTGTGCAGTCGCTGGCGCAGCTGATCGACACGGCCGGTTGGTTCCTCCCGCTCCTCGCGATCGTTTTCATTGCCGCGGCGCTCTGGCTCTCGAGGAAGCGGCGGAAGACGGCTGCAATCCTCGGTTTCGGGACCGCGATCGGCCTCGCACTTAGCCTCGTCGCGCTTGCCTACGGGCGCAACGCCCTCGTCAACGCCATCGAGGACGACACCAAGCAGCTTGCCGCGAGTGAGGCGTGGAACCTGATCTTGGAGCGTTTGTATCAGATCACGTGGGCGCTGTTGATCCTTGCCCTCATTGTTGGCGTCGCGGCGTGGGTGATCGGTCCCGGGGCCCGAGCGACAAGCACGCGGGCCTGGGCTTCCGGAACGATCAGTCGTTGGCGTCGCCCCGCTGAAGACCACCCGAACGGTTTCACCGACTTCGTCGCCGATTGGAGGGCGACCATCGAGGTCGTCGTCGTGGTGGTGGGAATCGTGTTCATCCTGTTCGGACCGTCGCCGACCGGGTTCTCGGTGCTGTTGACCGCCGTGGTCGTGCTCGCCGTCATCGTCCTCGTCGAGGTCCTCGCGGTGCCCGAACCGGTGACTCCGGAGACTCAGGACGTCGAGGTCTCGTCGGACACCTAGGATCGCGCACCGTCGATGAGCGTTCTTGCTCGAACCGCCGCTGATGCCGTACGGCGCTACCCCGTCTGTCGGAGGTCCCTACGCTGGAAGAGCACGACGGCCGCGGCTACGAGGATCGCAAACAACCCGCCGAGCAGTGCGGCGTGGCCCCAGTGCATACCTGTGATCAGGGGATCGCTGCTCAGGTAGTAGTAGAACGGCGACACCTTTGCCCACCCGGCAGTACTGTCGTTGAGCGGAAGGAATCCGTTGATGATGAACGCGACCACCGCCACTCCCACGGCGCCGTAGCTAGCAATCTGTATGCGTCCGGTGGCTGCACCCAGGGCCAGCGCAAGACCGCCGAAAGCCAACCCCAGCAGAGTCGCCAGGGCACATGCGGCCGCGATGTTCCCGATGTCCATGCCGAGGTTGCCGAGCAGGGACCCGCCGGCAACACCGAGGAACGAGGCGAGTGCCACGATCACCGCATACACGATCATCGTCAACGTCTTCTGGAGGACGATGGTCGAACGGCGCACCGGGTTCGAGAGGAGCAAGCCCATCGTGTTGTTCTTCTCTTCGCCGGCGAGGGCGGCCGTCCCGATGACGATCGTCACGACGAGGAGGCTGATCGGCACCATCATCCCGAACATCTCGATCTGATAGAAGCCCTCGGGCGTGCCCATGTCTCCGCCGCCGAACAGCGCGAGCAATGTCTCTGGAAACTGCTCTCCAAGCGTCTTGAGGGTGTCGTCGAGCATGGTGTACATCGGGCCGATCATCAGGGACATCAGAAACATCACCGGGACGATCACATACAGCAGGGCCTGATGCTCTGATGCGGTCTTGATCCAGATCTTGGACACCCTGGCCGATCCGGCCAGCATCTCCGCCACCTTGTGCGTCATCGGATTGGCGCGGAGGCGGTCGATCATCTTCGTCCCGACCGACTGGCTCCGAAGGTCGCGCCGGTTCACCCCGACAACGCCCACGATGAAGAACGCGAGAGCGCCGACCGAGAGGACCGCGAAGTGCGTCCAATTGATGCCGTTCATGACCGGTTCGCCGTTGCTGAAGTAGTACCAGGGGAAGAACTTGGCGAGGCCCGCGAGGCTGTCCACCAGCGGCAGTAGTCCGACGGCAATGAACGAGATCACCATGATGCCGGCGCTGATGCCGCCGGCCAGCGAGCTCTTGCCCGTCCAGCCACTCAAGGCGAATGCAAGGAATCCGTAGAAGAGGGCGTTGACCAGCATCATGGCGAGCAGCGCGTTGATGTTCATCGTTCCGGTCTCAACGTTGAGCAGCACGGGTGTGGCGATCGCGGCCAGCCACAGGATGATGAAGGCCCCGACGGTGACGGCTGCGAGCGCAGCGCCCTTCGAGAGGGCCATGCCGGTTCTACTCACCGGATTGCCGAGCAGAATCCCGATCGTTCCGTTCTTCTCCTCGCCGGCGATCGAGACCGCTCCTCCGGCGAGCGCCACGGCTGCCATCGTGAGCATGCCGTATCCCGAGTAGATCGCGCCGTAGGCGAGACCACCGACATCCGCACCGTCTGGAATCCCGAACACGCTCCTGAACGCTTCAGGGAGGTCGTCCCAGAACGAGACGTCGATCCCGCTGTAGACAGCCATGCCGAAGACGAGCAGCACGGCGAGCGAGACAGAGGCAATCAGGGGCGGCTTCCACCGATCGAGGGTGGTCTTGGTGAATACGTTGGCAAGCATCGCGGTCACGCCTCTTCGCGGTAGTAGGTCAAGAAGATCTCTTCGAGGTCCGCTTCCTGCGAGTTGATATCAACGAGGGTGTGGTTGCTGCTGGTGGCGACGTTCAGGAGTTCTTCCATGCTCCCGTCGAACGACAAGCTGACATGTTGATTCCTGACATCGACATCGCGGACACCATTGATGGGCGCGAACACGCTCCCATCTGCGGGGCCATCGAAGTAGAGGTCGACCCTTCGGATCGCCTTTGATCGCAGTTCCTGGACACCCTCGACCGCAACGAGGTGGCCGGTGCGAATGATGCCGACCCGGTCGGCGACGCGCTGGACCTCGGACAGCGTGTGGCTCGAGAGAAACACGGTCGCTCCATCGTCCACGGCTGCTTTCATCATGCCCTGGAACTCACGCTGAACGAGTGGGTCGAGTCCCGAACTCGGCTCGTCCATCACGTAGACCTCGGGCCGATTCATGAATGCTTGGATGATTCCGACCTTCTGACGGTTTCCGGTCGAGAGGTCCCCAACCTTCCTCGATAGGTCGGCTTCGAGGCGGTCGGCGAGTTCGTTCACGTAGGCCCAGTCGACGCCTCCGCGTAGATTCGAAAAGTAGGTGAGCGTGTCCTTGCCGGTGAGATTCGGATACATCGCGAGGTCGCCAGGCACGTAGCCGATGGAGCGGCGGATCTCGACCGCCTGTTTGTGCGAGTCCATGCCGAGGATCGACGCGGAGCCGGCGGTCGGCCGGATCTCGTCGAGAATCGTACGAATCATCGTCGTCTTGCCCGCACCGTTCGGCCCCAGGAAGCCGAAGACCTCACCCGGCGTGATGTCGAGGTCGAGATCGTTCAGGGCCTCGACCTTGCCGTAGTGCTTGGTCAACCCGTCGCAGTGGATGGCGAACGTGCTACTCATCATGCTTCCTTGCTTGTTGGCTCTGATTTCGTGGTCGAAGGGGTAGATCCGGCTTCGTGGTCGACTGCGGCGGTCCCGTTGCCGGTCGGCGGAAACACCTGAGCCACGCTTGCGGCAAAGGCCTCCGTGAGAATGCCCTCGCCCATGATCTCGTAGACCGGCCCGGCATACGCCGCGATCTCGGGTGTCTCCATGATGTCGGGATCGGTCAGGTCGACGCCGAGGATGCGCTCGACGTGGCGGTGCAAGACGAGCGCTCCGAGCGACCAGAGCATGAGAATTGCGGCGCGTCCGCGGGGATTCGCAGACGGTCGGACCATCCCGGTCTCGACCCCGAGCGCCAGGTATCCCTCGGCGTCCGTGACCAGTTCGTCGACGAGGTCCGCAACGGTGGGGGAGTCGTCGCCGAGCACAGCGACGAGGTATGCCAGCCACGGTTTCGCCTGGGATCCTCGGAGCGCGGCGAGCACATCGAGACTGGGTCCCTCGGCGATTGCCGCCCGCTTGTAGTTCCGTATCGAGGCAGCGACGTGGTCGTCGCATTCAGAGCGGAGGCCCTCCATGGATCTGTAGTGGTGGATCACGAGGCCCGGCGAGACGCCTGCGGCGGTCGCGATCCTGCGGACGGTGGTTCCCGAAATGCCGTTGATGCCGAAGCACTCAATCGCGGCGTCGCGAATCCGCGCGCGTGTCGTCCGGTCGTCGGCCGGGGCGGATTGATGGGCTGAACTCATGTTCAATAGTGTAAACAGGCGTTCAATCGGGAGGCAGGGTCGAAGGTCACAACCGGTTGTGGGGAGGGGGCGCATGGCAGACCGTGCGCTACCGTGCGTCACCCGACCAGGACCTGTGCCGCCATGCTTGCCGGAAGCGCCCTCGCCCTTGCCACCGAACGCGTGACCGCGCCCGTCGAGGGGATACATCTTGCCATTTCCCGGCGGTGGTTCGGTGCCATCGGGTCACCGGCTCGGCCGGTGCAACGGGTCCACGATGCAGTGACGAGCACGACATACGCCTTAGTTCGCCTTGGCGGAGCGGCGATTGGACTTGCGGTCGATACGCGGGTCGACGATCGATCTCCGGCGGCCTCGTCGGCTCAGTCGATCGTGAACGGATTCTGGGGCGACGCGCTCGACGCGAGCGACGACCGGCTCGGTCTCACGATGGGCATGCGAGACCGAGACGGCCAGGCCGTTCCGAGCGATGCCGACCTTGGCCGAGCGTTCCCCGATGCCACAGGAAGTCTCATCGTGCTTGTCCACGGACTCATGGAGACCGACCGATGCTGGAGTAGTGCCGACGCGGAACCCGGACTGTTCCGGGGGCTCGCGGAGCACCCGGACCTCACCCCGGTCACGGTCCGCTACAACACTGGTCGCCGGATATCGGACAACGGGGCGCTGTTGGCCGACATCCTTGAATCCGTGCTCGCCCGCTGGCCCGTACCGGTGGAGCGCCTCGCGTTGGTTGGGCACTCGATGGGTGGCCTGGTGATCCGCAGCGCCTGCCTCTCGGCGGCGGCGAGAGGACACCAATGGATCGGCTTCGTGAACGACGTTGTGACGCTCGGCGCACCGCATCGCGGAGCGCCCCTGGAGAAGTTCGTCAACGCCGCGTCGTGGGCGCTCGGTGCGACGTCGGAGACCCGGCCCCTCGCCGACTTCCTCAATGCTCGAAGCGGTGGCATCAAGGATCTCCGCTTCGGTGCTGTGGCCGAGGGTGACTGGCGTGGCGTCGATCCCGACGCCCTCCTCCGCAACACCGTCGGTGATCACACGCTGCCGGCCGGCATCCGGCACCACTTCGTCTCCGGCACGATCACAGCCGATCCGAAACACCCCGTCGGGGCGATCGTCGGTGACTTGGTCGTGCGTCCGTCGAGTAGTTCCGGTCGTCGTCTCGAGCCGACAACCGTCACGGTCGTCGGGGGCGCTCGGCACCCCGACCTACCGCGTGACGCAGCGGTGATCGATCACGTGATGGGTTGGCTCACCGAGCGGTAGGCGCTACTGCTGCCGACCCCGCGCCTGCTCCCCACCCCCGGGCTCGGTCGATCTCGCCGTCGGTGATGGGCCCGGTCGCGCCTTCGACCAGGAAGAGTTCTCCCGGCAGGAGCAGGCGGTAGCCGAGGCGCCCGAGTCGTTTCGCGGCACCGCGTGCGGCCGATCCAGGGAGGTTGGGCTTGCGGATGCTGGTGTCGAATGTCACAGCCGAGCCGGTCTTGGTCTTGGTGAGGTTGCCGATCCATTCCCGAATCCCAATGCCTGCGGAGATCAGGGGCTGGTCGGCGTCGTCGGCTGCCTGTTCGCGGGAACTCTTCCTGCTCAAGCCGAACTGGTGGGTGGGTCCACCGACCGCAATCAGGTCGAAGCCGGAAGGGTCGGACGGTGCGATACCAACCTCGAAGATTTCCAACTCCATCGTGGTCGAGAGGCCTTCAGCGATTGCCTCAGCAATTCGCATCGTGTTGCCGTACATCGACTCATATACGACGAGCGCCTTCATCGGAATCCTCCTCGCGTGGTCCCGAAGTGAACGGTACTTCGGACGTTCTCAGGATGCGGCGGTCCGGTGTGATCGCGACGAGGCCATAGTCGGGGAATCGGTGCAGCCACCCCAGGTTGTCCGGTCCCGAGGCGAGGATGGCCGTGGCAAGGGCGTCTGCGACGCCGAGGTTCGGTCCGATGACGGAGGCACCGGAGAGGAGCGCTCTCTGATCATCGCTGCCCCAGATGTGGTCACCCCGTTCGTACCGACCCGAGGTTGCGACGGCGGCGTTGTCCAGGTCGACGGTACCGATCACCGAGGCTTGATCCAGAGGATCCCGCAGACCGACCCGCCAGGTATTGTGCCCTGCCGGCGCTCCGCGGGCCACGATGTCTCCGCCTGCCGACACGAGAAAGGCTTTGAGGCCACCGTCATCGAGAATGCGGGCGGCACCCTCGATCGCCCAGCCTTTCACGTAGCCGGCCGGATCGAGCTCCCGTCCGCTGCGGTGGTCGAACGCTCCTTCAGTGTCGTGCCGCAGGCGGTCACACGTGGCGAGCACTTCTCGAACGGTCGGATCCGCCTCGTCGATCGACAGGTGGCCTGCTCTAAGGCGCGAGATCTCGCTGTCCTCGCGGTAGGTAGTGAATACGCTCTCGACCCACCGGAGGTGGGCTACGGCATCGTCGACGACCGGGTCGGTGAGGACGGCGTCCCGTAGGTCGAAGAGCACAGCGGTGCCCATGATGTGCTCCACCCGCCGACGGCGGAGATTGCTCACACGCCGGCCTCGATCAGCGCCGTTTCGAGCGATGCGCCCCACGAGTCCCAGGTAACGGTCGCTCCCGAGATGGCGTCGAAGTCTGCGCTCTGGCTGCTGATTGCATCTTCGGTGTAGATCGGGATCACGGAGTCGTTGATTCGCTGCGACCGCCGGTCCGGTGGCTCCTCGACGGTGATGATGTCGACCATCACTCCGTTCTCGATCACGATCTCGACCTGGAATGCCCCGAACGGAGAATCGAAGGCATCTCCGACCACGCTGAACGTTCCTTGGGTCGAATCCGTAACGATTGTGGTGGACGTCGTGGACGGGGTTGTGGTGGACGATGTCGCGGCCTCGGTGGTGGTGGACGACGACGAAGAAGACGTCTCGGGCGCCGGCGGTGCTCCGGTCGTGGTCGTGGTCGCCGGCGCCGCGGCGACCACATCGGTCGTGGTGGTCGATTCCACGGCGGCCGTCACGATTCCCGTGTCGGGGTCGAAGAGCAGAAGGAGGCCAACGACGAGCAGGCCAACGAGAGCGAGGGTTCGTTTCATGTATCCATTGGGGAGAGATCGGTATCCTTTGCGACGGATTGTGGCCGCTCAACATGAGGAGGATATGAGAGCGATCCATGAAGATGGTGAGACTGCTCCTCTTGCTCCTCTCACCGGCTTCTTATTCGATCCGTAGGTTGTTCACACCTCACCATGCTTTCATGCTCGTAATGGCAACCTCCCTCGAACACGGCGTATCGACTGGATCCGAGCATGACAGGGCTGCGGCTCGTTCGTCTCGTCGCCCCAGGCCGCGCCGCAGGACGCTGTCACTCTTCGCCGTTGACGCGTTGGTCTTCGTCATCTTCGTTCTGGTCGTCAATGTCCCGCTGACGGGCCTCGCGATCCATGAATGGCTCGGCATCGCTCTCGGAATTGGCTTCATCGTGCATCTGCTCCAACACGGTGAGTGGGTCGTTGCGACAACCCGCCGGTTCCTGTCGGCGAGTTCGTTCCACAACCGCCTCAACTATGTGCTGATGTTCGGACTGTTCAGCGGCTTTGCCTCGATCATCGCCTCCGGGCTGATCATCTCGGAGGTCGCCCTCCCGTGGATCGGAATCATCCCGGCTGGCGGCAGCTTCTGGGTCTGGCTCCATCTCGGCTCGGTGGGTTGGGTGATCTGGCTGACCGCGATCCACCTGGCGGTGAACTGGCGTTGGATCGCTCACGCAGCGGATCGGTTGGTCTTCCGGCCGCTCTCCCGATCGGCGGGTCCGAGATGACGGCCACACGCCGCGTGGTGATCGTCCTCGTCTTTGCTGTCGTCGTCACCCTGACGTGGGCGTGGATAGCCCGAACCCCGTGGGCCGGCACGGTCAATGTGCTCACCGCCGGAGAGCAGTTCACACACTGGGTGGAGCCGTTCCAGATGATCGCCGGGGCGCTGCTGATCGCGATTCCCGGATCACTGCTCATCCGGTCCGGTTGGTCCTGGGTCTCGAGGACGCTGCTCGGCCGCGAGCCCATCCAGCGCATTCCCACCCGGCCCGACGCCTCGCGGTAGGCCAGAGCCGACGAGCATCGACTTCGTGCCGCTCGCCGGGAGTCCGTATCATCGCCGGATGCCGCATCAGACAGAGCCCGAAACAACAACAATCGACCTCGGCCCCGTATCGATCACGGTCGCGGTCAACGCGGGCCCCCGTGTGCTGGCCTATGCCAGGGTCGACGGGCCGAACCTGTTCGCTTCCCTCCCTGACGATGTCATCGAGCATCCCGCCATCGGGACGTTCCGCTTCCTCGGCGGCCACCGGCTGTGGCGGGCACCAGAGGCGCCGGCGGTGTCCTACCTGCCAGACGACGCCCCGGTTGAGATCACCGAAACCGAAGGTGGGATCGAGATCGTCGGGCCCGCAGACGGCGACGGCATCGTGAAGACAATCTCGCTCTCGCAGCACGGGGATTTCACCTTTGTCGACCACGAGTTGCGCAATGAAGGGTGGACACCGGTGCGCTCTGCTCCGTGGGCGATCACACAACTGGCGCCGGGGGGCACCGCCTATCTGCCGCAGCGGCGCGGTCCGGTCGATGACGACGGCGTGCTCCCGAATCGGCACCTGGTGTTGTGGCCCTACACCAACTTGTCGAGTCCGGAGATCACCGTGCGCCAGGATCTCGTTACGGTTGACGCATCCGAGCGCGTCTCCAAATCGAAGGTGGGTATCTCGAACCGCAGGGGATGGGTCGCCTACGCCAGCGGCGATGAGCTGTTCGTCAAGTGGGCGGCACTCCACCGCGACGGCGACGTCTATGTCGACTTCGGAGCGAGCGTGCAGTGCTACCGCGATGAACGATTCCTGGAGGTCGAGACGCTCGGGCCGCTCATGACGCTCCAGCCGGGAAAGCGTTCCGCTCATCGTGAGGTGTGGACGCTGCGCGACGTGTCCGGCGATGCACTCGACGACGTTCTCGAATCGCTGCCGTCTGTCCCGGAGGGTCTGACCACATGAGCTACTTCATCGGAGTCGATTCATCCACCACGGCCACCAAAGCGCTCCTCATGGACGCGCAGGGCGCGGTCGTTGCGATCGGCCGCTCCGAGTACGACTTCGAGACCCCGCGTCCGCTGTGGTCGGAGCAGTCGCCCCACCTGTGGTGGGACGCCACCGTGGTGGCGATCAAGGAAGCCTTGGAACAGGCCGGCGTCTCGGGCGAGGATGTTGGCGGGATCGGTATGACCGGGCAGATGCATGGTCTCGTGCTTCTCGATGCCGACAGCGAGGTGCTGCGGCCATCGATCCTCTGGAACGACCAGCGCACCCAGGCCGAGTGCGACGAGATTCGCGATCGAGTCGGGCCGAGCGAGCTGATCGCCATCACCGGCAACGATGCTCTCACCGGGTTCACCGCACCCAAGATTCTGTGGGTGCGCAACCACGAACCCGAAGTGTTCGCGCGTGCCGCCCATGTGCTCCTTCCGAAGGACTACGTCCGCTTCCGACTCACCGGCGAATACGCGTCGGATCGGGCTGGGGGGTCCGGGACGATCCTCTTCGACCTCGCCGCTCGCGACTGGTCGCACGATGTTGTGCGCGCTCTCGACATCCCTGAAGAGTGGCTGCCTCCCACATTCGAAGGTCCCGCGATTACCGGCACCGTGAGCGAAGAGGCAGCGGCGTTGACCGGCCTGCAGCCGGGGACACCCGTGATGGGTGGCGGGGGAGATCAGGCGGCGAACGGCGTCGGTGTCGGCGCCATCCGCCCCGGCGTGGTCGCCATGAGCGTCGGCACCAGCGGCGTCGTATTCGCAGCCGCCGACCGCCCGGTGATCGAGCCGGCCGGGCGCCTGCACGCCTTCTGCCACGCCGTGCCCGACATGTGGCATCTCATGGGTGTGATGCTCTCGGCCGCCGGGAGCTACAAGTGGTTCAAGGAAGCCTTCGCCCCCGACCTCTCCTTCAACGAACTGAACGAGGCCGCTGCAGCGGCGCCAGCGGGGTCCGAAGGCCTCGTCTTCCTCCCGTATCTGTCGGGTGAGCGCACGCCGCATCCCGACCCGCTCGCTCGCGGAGCGTTCGTCGGTCTGACCGTGCGCCACGGCCTCGGACACATGGCGCGCGCCGTCATGGAGGGCGTGGCGTTCGGGCTGCGCGATTCGGTTGAGTTGATGGCTGCTGAGATGGAATTAGGTGAGGTGCGGGTTTCCGGGGGCGGAGCGTCGAGCGAGCTCTGGCTGCGGATCATCGCCGATGTGATCGGCCTCCCCGTTCGCGTCGTCGGCACGGCCGAATCTGCCGCGCACGGCGCAGCGATCCTTGCCGCTGTCGGCGCCGGTGCATTCGGCTCGGTGGCCGAGGCGTGCGAGACGGCGGTCGAGGTCGGCGATGTCACCGAACCCGGTCCCGATACCGGCATGTACGACGATGTCTACGGCGTGTACCGCGACCTCTATCCGGCGCTACGCGATTCCTTCCACCGCCTCTCGGCGATGGATACCTAGGAAGCTGTCCAGATTGCCCGGTTGATCAGGTTCTCGAGCGCCTCTTGGCGGCCGGAGACCGGCTTCGGGTCGATCTCACCGGCCAGGACCTTCGCCTCGAGGGCGGCGAGGTCGGCGGACCCGTCGGAGATCGCGGTTCCGAGGTCGGAGGACCATCCGGCGTAGCGGGCATCTCGCGCGTCCTTCAGGGCTTCCTGCTCGATGAGCTGCTCTGCAACCAGGAGCGAGAGGGCCAGCGTGTCGATTCCACCGATGTGCGCGTGGAACAAGTCGTCACGGGCCATGCTCTGGCGGCGCAGCTTCGTGTCGAAATTGAAGCCACCGTTAATGAAACCACCGGCGCTGAAGATCTCGTAGAGCGAGAGGCTCATCTCCTCGACGGAATTCGGGAACTGATCGGTGTCCCAGCCGTTCTGTGGATCGCCGCGGTTGGCGTCGATGCTTCCGAAGACGCCGTTCTCGACCGCATAGGCGACCTCGTGGTGCAGGCTGTGCCCGGCGAGCGTCGCATGGTTGGTCTCGATGTTGACGAAGTACTCTCCGTAGAGGTCGTAGCGCTCGAGGAAGCCGTGCACGGTTGCGCTGTCGTAGTCGTATTGGTGCTTGGTCGGCTCCTGCGGCTTCGGCTCGATGAGCAGCGTGCCTTCGAACCCGATCGCCTTTTTGTAGTCGACCACCATGTGCATGAAGCGGGCGAGCTGGTCGGTCTCTTTGCTCACGCTGGTGTTGAGCAGCGTCTCGTAGCCCTCCCGGCCGCCCCAGAGCACGTAGTTCGAGCCGCCGAGGCGAAGCGTCGTGTCGAGCGCGTTCTTTACCTGCGCGGCTGCATAAGCGAACACCTCCGGATTCGGATTCGTGGCAGCTCCCGCGGCGTAGCGCGGGTGGCTGAACAGATTCGCCGTTCCCCAGAGCAGCTTGACGCCCGTCTCCGCCATCTTCTGCTCGGCGTATTCGACCATCACCTCGACGTTCTGCCGGGTCTCGGCGAACGTATCGCTCTCGGGGGCGATATCGAGGTCGTGGAAGCAGTAGTAGGGGGTGCCCAGCTTGGCGAAGAATTCGAACGCCACGTCCATCTTCATGCGGGCTGCGGCCATCGGCTCCATCGATCCGCCAAGCCATGGACGATCGAATGTGCCGGCGCCGAACACGTCGCTGCCCGGCCAGTTGAACGAGTGCCAGTAGCAGACGGCGATGCGCAGCTGATCTTCCATTCGCTTGCCCATCACCATGCGGTCCGGGTCGTAGAAGCGATACGCGAGGTTGTTGTCGGTGTCCGGTCCCTCGAACTTGACGGGGCTCACGTCGGTGAAGAATTCTGCCATGGCGGCTCTCGCTTTCCTTCCGGAATGGACGGTGCTCGTCGCCGAGCATCTGACTGCAAAGACCCGCACAGGCTACCAACGCGAACGCCGCCAGGATCGTCCGGGGTCGGAGCCACCAGCTAGGGTCGCCGCCATGAGATTCGCCATCAACATCCCCAACTTCGGGCTCTACTCGGATGCCGCTGCGGTGGCTGAACTTGCTGCGGCCGCAGAGCAAGCCGGGTGGGATGGCTTTTTCATCTGGGACCACATTGTGATTGCCGACGGGATGCCGGTCGGTGACCCCTGGGTGATCTTGACCGCCGTCGCGATGGCCACCGAACGCATCACCATCGGCCCGATGGTCACGCCACTCCCGCGCCGCCGGCCGTGGGTTGTCGCTCGACAGACGGTCACGCTCGATCATCTGAGCGGTGGCCGCCTCGTCCTCGGCGTCGGCATTGGTGTGCCGGAGCAGGTGGAGTTCGGGACGTTCGGGGAGCCGACCGGAGTGCGCGAGCGCGCCGAGATGCTCGACGAAGCCCTCGATGTGATTGTCGGTATGTGGTCGGGGGCACCGTTCTCCTACGAGGGCGAGCACTTCGAGGTTGCGGAGATGACGTTCATGCCGAGACCGATCCAGCAACCGCGTATCCCCATCTGGGTAGCGGGGACCTGGCCGAACAAGGGCCCATTCCGTCGAGCGGCACGCTTCGATGGCGCGTTCCCGCTTGCCGACGACAACGGGTCCCCGATGCCGATTACCCCGGATGGAGTGGCCGAAGTCGTGGCGAATGTGGCTGCCCAACGCGACAGCATGGACGGCTACGAAGTGAGCGCTCCGATCATTCTGACGAGCGGAGGATCAGAGGATCAGCGCACGCTCGCTCAGTACGCCGAGGCCGGCGTGACGTGGGCCCACCTCGGACCCGACCTGGACGGGAATGAAGCTCTCGAGAGCGTCGCCGAGTGGATCGCTGAGGGACCGCCGCGGATCTGAGGGTCAGGTAGGCTCACCGCCGTGTCCACACAACGAGATCTCCCGTGGCCCGCCGTCGATGCGGGCGCGACCGGCGACGGTCCTCTTGAACAGGCCTGGTCTCCGCGGGCGTTCCATGTGCTCGCCAAGCCGACCGGTGCGATCTGCAACCTGGGGTGCTCGTATTGCTTCTTCCTCGACAAAGAGGAGCTGTACGAGGGCAGTCGATTCCACATGTCCGACGAGGTCCTCGACCGGTACATTCGTCAGCTGATCGAGGCGCACACGACGCCGGTCGTCACCGTCGCCTGGCAAGGCGGCGAGCCGACGTTGATGGGCCTCGACTTCTTCCGCCGCGCGATCGAGGTACAGGAGCGATACCGCAAGCCTGATACGACGTTCGAAAACACGATCCAGACGAACGGAACGCTGCTCACGGACGAATGGTGCGAGTTCCTCAAGGAACACAACTACCTCGTGGGTATCAGCATCGACGGGCCGCAGCCCCTCCACGACATCAACCGCGTGAACAAGCGCGGCGAGGGCACCTTCGACAAGGTCATGCGCGGCCTGCGGCTGCTGCAGAAACACGAGGTCGAGTACAACGTGCTCACCACCGTCAACGCGGTGAATGGGGACTTCCCGCTCGAGGTGTACCAGTTCCTGCGCGACGACGTGGGTACCGATTGGATGCAGTTCATCCCCGTTGTCGAGCGAGTCGACGAAGCGGGAGAGCCGGCGTTCCTCGATGGCATGTACGCCTCAGACCGATCCGTGGGTGCCGAGCAGTTCGGCCGGTTCCTCAGCGTGATCTTCGACGAATGGGTGAGAAACGACGTGGGGGAGGTCTTCGTTCAGACGTTCGAGGCGACGGTTCGCAACTGGATGGGCCTTCCATCATCCGGCATGTGTGTGTTCAACGAGACCTGCGGGCTTGGGGTTGCTCTCGAGCACAATGGAGATCTCTTTTCGTGCGATCACTTCGTGGAACCGGAGTACCTCATCGGCAATATCGCGGATGCTCCGATGGGGGAACTCGTCGGCTCGAAGCGACAGCACGATTTCGGGATGGACAAGCGGGATCTGCTGCCTCAGTACTGTCGCGATTGCGATGTCAGGTTTGCTTGCCATGGTGAGTGCCCGAAGAACCGCTTCATCGAGACTCCCGACGGCGAACCCGGCCTGAACTACCTCTGTGCCGGCTTCAAGGACTTCTTCCACCACGTCGCTGAACCTATGCGGATCATGACCCAGGCGCTGCGTACTGAGCGTTCCCCTGCCTTGGTCATGACGTACATGAGCGAACGTGACGCGGCGTTCGAGAATGCCTTCCGCCAGGCCGGTCGGAACGATCCGTGCCCATGCGGCAGCGGCGAGAAGACGAAACGCTGCCACGGTTCGCCCGCGATAGCGACGCCTCCGGTGCCGTCCATGCCGACGGAGCCCGGCGATCCGCGCCCGAGGGTGCGTGGGCGATCCGCGACCTGACTGATCGACCAGGTCGGAGCCTGACCAGGTTGACGGTAGGGCGGTCGGGGAATTCCAGGTAGGGTCGGGGTGTCTGCGGCGGAGCGCGAGCAAAGGGGCTGCACCATGGCCGATCGACCGAACATCCTGATCCTCTGGGGCGACGACATCGGCTGGTACAACATCAGCCACAACAACCGCGGAGCGATGGGGTACGAGACCCCGAACATCGACCGCGTTGCTCGCGAGGGCATAGAGTTCACCGACTACTACGCCCAGCAGTCGTGCACTGCCGGGCGCGCCGCGTTTATCACGGGTCAGAACCCGATTCGAACCGGCCTCTCCAAGGTCGGCATGCCGGGCGCCGACCTCGGTCTACAGCCAGAGGACCCGACGATCGCCGATCTGCTGAAGCCGCTTGGCTACACCACGGGACAGTTCGGCAAGAACCACCTCGGCGATCAGAACTACACCCTGCCGACCGTTCACGGTTTCGACGAGTTCTACGGCAACCTCTATCACCTCAACGCCGAGGATGAGCCGGAGCATCCGGACTATCCGAAAGATCCCGCGTTCCGCGAGAAGTTCGGACCCCGCGGGGTAATGCACTGCCGTGCCTCGGATGTCGACGACCCGACGATCGATCTCAAGTACGGCCGCGTCGGCAAGCAGGTCATCGAGGACACCGGTCCGCTGACGAAGAAGCGGATGGAGACGATCGACGATGACATAACGGATCGAGCCAAGGAGTTCATCCGGAACGCTCACGACGACGACGAGCCGTTCTTTGTCTGGTGGAACGCCACCAAGATGCACCTGTGGACCCGCATCAAGGCCGAGATCGACGGGATCTCGGGCCAAGGCCCCTACAACGATGCCATGGTCGACCACGATCGCCAGGTTGGCGAGATGCTCGATCTCCTTGACGAGTTGGGGATCACGGAGAACACGATTGTCATGTACTCCACCGACAACGGACCCCACTACAACGCCTGGCCCGACGGCGCGATCTCGCCGTGGCGGTCGGAGAAGAACTCCAACTGGGAGGGCGCCTATCGCGTGCCCTGCTTCGTCCGGTGGACTGGAACGTTCCCTGCCGGGACCACGCTCAATGGGATCGTGACTCACCAGGAATGGCTCCCAACCTTGCTGGCAGCCGCGGGCGACCCCGACATTGTGGAAGAGCTCAAGGCTGGATATGACGCCGGCGACAAGCACTTCCACGTGCACATCGATGGCTACGACTGTCTGGACTATCTCACCGGAACGACCGACGAGTCCCCGCGTGAATGGTTCTTCTATGCCAACGACGACGGGCTGATTGCAGCGATCCGCTACCGAGACTGGAAGGCCGTGTTCTACGAGCAGCGAGCCAAGACCATGCAGCTGTGGGCGGAGCCGTTCGTGGCGCTTCGGCTGCCGAAGATCTTCAACCTTCGCCGCGATCCGTTTGAACGCGCGGACGAGAACTCAAACGGGTACTGGAATTGGGTGCTCGAGCGAATCTTTGTCACCTATCCGATGCAGGCGCTTGCCGCCGAGCAGCTGCAGTCGTTCAAAGAGTTCCCACCCCGGCAGAAGCCCGGGTCGTTCAACCTCGACCGCATCATGGAGCAGATGACCGACGCCGCAGGGAGCGGCCTCCGCTAGCGGAGGCCGCTGGTTCTCAGGTGCTTTGGGGCGTCGGCGTTTGACGGTGTGGGTGTGTCCAAGTCGGCTCGGTGAGCCCTTGGCTGCTCTCGGACGAGAGAGCGCGAATGGTCGGCTCGGGTGGCCGGCCGTTTGGCTGAGTAAATGGACCGGAGGTGCAGCTACTTGGCCTATTCACTCAGGACGTCGTAGGCGGCCATCGCCTCGGAAGCGGCCTCGAGGGCCGCTTGCAGATCGGGGGAGACGATGAGGGCATCGACTTCGTCGAGTTGGGACCATGAACCGTCGGCCTCAGTTCGACTAATGACTGCTTGACCGATGTCGGTTATGCGTCTTGCGGCTTCCAGCTGAGCTAGCCGATGCTTTTTGAGCGCCGACTACACCCCGCCATCTCGACGGGGGGAGAACCACTGCATCACCCGGTCGTCGTCGACACGCCGAATCCAGCTGTCGACCCACCCGAAGCAGAGTGCTTCCTCCACCATGTCGCCGTAGACCGGTCCGTCGATGCTGCTCGACTTCTAGCGGTAGACGATCCAGAGGCCCTCCTGCCGTTCGTGGTTCGAAGCGAGCCCTCGGCGCCAGGCCGTTCGATTCGGTGGGGTCAGGACGTCCTTGCCATCGGGCGACGTGGGATCGTTGAGGTTGTCGATCCGGCTCATGTTGGAGAGCCTATCTGGAAGAACGAAACGCAGGCGAGGACGTGCAATCTGATGGCGGCGCCGGGGAGTCCGCTACTCGGAGTCGGCCTCACCGACCTCAAAGAGCTCGCTCTGCACGCTCGAATCGTCGATGTCGACTACCACCTGTTCGGTCGGCAGACCGAACCAACCGAGCCCGGCGGTCAGGGTGTAGGCGGTGAGCACGGCAATACCCGCCGGCACCGTCTCGACGGCGCCGATACCAACGGTGAGCACCGCGAGCAGCATCATGGTGAACGGCGTACCGAGCGACACGCCGGGAACGGCGATCAACATCGCGGAGACGGCAAGCGCGATCGGGATCTCGGGAAACATCGCATGAACGGCGAGGCCCGCGCTGCCCCCGATGAACAGCGTTGGCATCACCGGACCGCCAATGAAGCCGGTCGTGAGGCTGATGCCGACGGCAAGGATCTTCGCGAACACGACGAGGAGGAGAATCGCAATGCCGAGCGTCTCGAAGTCGGCGATCGCCGCCGAGAGCTGCGACTTGCCGGATGCGATCGTCAGGGGCACGGCAACAGCGATGAAGCCGAGCGCAAGACCACCGATGGTCGATCGCAGAACCGGATTGCGCAAGAACGGCACAACCCACCAACGGAGAGCGAACACCGTGAGGCCCAGCAGCCACGACAGGGTCGCCGCAGCGAATCCGAGGAGCACGGCGAGGGGGAAGTGCCAGAGTTCGATTTCGTAGCTCGGCAGCGCGAACACCCCGAGGAATGTGTCGCCAAGAATCGCGAAGTTCAGCATGAAGCCGAAGGTGGCTGCGGTGAACCCAGGGATCAGCGTGCGGTAGTACTGCTTGCGGTCGGGCCAGCGGAACTCGATGACCATGAGCGTCGCGAGGAACGGTGCAGTGAGCAGGCCACC
>RCNG010000743.1_pt1 | contig 18391 bp, 19 predicted proteins | sample 2041371 | NCBI WGS metagenome assembly RCNG01 (sample SAMN09708227, study PRJNA481090) | Marine sediment metagenome, whole genome shotgun sequencing project. | biome: marine sediment; feature: ocean; material: sediment; isolation source: Sewage treatment plant 1 marine sediment (STP1) ... | reverse complement strand
GGCACCTCTGAATGGTCAAAGACACAGGAAACATCGGTTCGGCGCTCAAAATCCGTCACGTACCACTCCAGGGCATCCACCAGGCCCAGATGGTCTAAAACGCCTGGTCGAAGCCTGATGGCCATCAACCGGACCTCTTCGATGGTCTTGTCGATCAATTTGCACATGGACTGCGCCCGATTCGTCACTAAAGGGTCTGCTCCCTTCATCCGCTCCTGAAACCATACAGCATCCATTCGCAGCGCCGTCAACACCTGGCCCAATTCATCGTGCAGCTCGCGGGCGATATACGCTCGTTCCTTCTCCTGGTTTGCCATAATACTTCCGGACAATCGGCGGAGTTGATCCTGTACTTTTTTAACTTCCATAATGTCGGTGGAAATCGCACCAACACCGCTGGTGGCCCCGTGTTCATCATAGACAGGAAATTTAACCGAAAGATACGTGTGCAGCCCGTCATCGTGCGGCAAATATTCTTCCACCTGAAACGAACGCCCTTCCGAAAGCACCTGCTGGTCATGCTGATGAATCTTTTCGGCCACGCCTGCGGGCAGGATATCGAAATCGGTCTTGCCACGTACATGTTCATTGGTCTTGTTCAGTATGGCTTCAAAACGGGTATTGATCAGACGATACCGCCCCTGTTCGTCTTTGATGGAAACCACATCCGGTGTATATTTCAATATGCTGCTGATCTCCGCCGTTCGTTCCCGCACCTCGGCTTCCAACTTCTTCGAATAAAGGCTCAGTTCCTCCTTGGCCAGCTTCAAAGCTTCCTCAGCCCGTTTCCTTTCAGTGACGTCGATGGAGACAGCCAGGGATCGAACAGCTAGGCCATCCTCTTTTCTATCACTGATAGCTGAAAGCAGAACGTCAATAATTTCGCCATTCTTTTTGATGAACTGGTAGGGAACATCTTTACAAAACCCGGTCTTGAAAAACTGTGGAAAGATATTTGATTCTGCATGCTCCCGGGATGTGTCGGTAAAAAATTCCGTCAGCCGCCTACCCACAACATCTTTTTTTTCATATCCCATCACGTCTGACCAGTAATCGCTGACGCTCACCAGGTAACCATCCCTATCTATAGAATGTAGCATGGCCGGGGTCTGGTGATAGAGCGTCCGATACCGTTCCTCGCTTTCTCTCAGGGCTTTTTCAGCTGATTTTCTTTGCAATATCTCACCGGAGGCTTTTCGGTAGAGGATAAACACCGACATCCCTACGAGAAGACACAGCAGCAGCACAATGGGACCCATGATTTTTGTAAGGGGATCTGATACAATCTTTGTGATGGCATCACGGTTTCGAAGATGTATGAAACTCCAGCCCGGGTAGTTATCGATCTCACCACGATGGACACGATACTGGTTTCCCTCCCGATCTTTAGCGCTTGCATCATCAGAGAAGGTCAGGCCGGTCCAGAACCAGGGCCCTTGACCGAATTGTCGTGATTTTAAAATACGGTTCTCATCAGCTTTTGAAACTTTTTCCGTCGTTTGAAACAGCCAGTCCTTTCGACTTGAAATAAAAATAACGCCGGAAGGGTCTGTAACCAGAACGATTTCATCTTCCGAAAAACTAATCTTTTTCTCGATTTCTTCGATGGAAGCTTTGATAACAACAAGCCCGATGGGTATATCTTCGCCTCTTTCAAAAACCGGGAAACTATAATAGACACCTCTCTTTTTAGAGGTGGTCCCAAGGGCAAGGTAGGTGGACGGCGCGCTATGAATAGCCTGCTGGAAGTAGGGTCGAAATGCAAAATTTTTACCGACAAAACTTTCGGGGGCATTTCGGTTGGAAGACGCGACAGTGACACCTTCGTGATTCATGAGATAACAGACATCCGTTTCAAGAGATGCCTTGAACAGGTCCAGCACCTCGTTTGCGTTATTTTGTGCAATATTGTCCGGACGTACAAGCATTTCAAGCATCTCGTCCATACCGGCCAGCACTTTTACCGCCTTGATGTTTTCCGAAAGATAGGATGAAAGGTTTTTCTTGATCAGGGCAATGCGGGTTACGGTCTGCCGTTCCGCTTCGTTGAAGGCCGCCTCCTTCAATGAGCCATAATAGAAATAACCCCCGGTCGAGGCCGATAAAAAGGCCAGCAAGGAAAGAACCAGGATGATGAGGCGTAATCTCATGAGAGTAACCTAAGTTGAGTGTTGGTTGTGGGGTTACATATCCAGCTTGAAAAACTCCTCTGCTTCGGTCACGGCATCCGGCTTTTTTGTGTACTCCGTGGGTACCGAGCCTTCCTTGAAACACTCGAATATGGTTTCTTTCGATTCCGGAATCGGCAGCAGCCCGGTCTCTGCATCAATTTTTGCAAAGACCACACCTTCCGGCACCTGAAAAACCTTGATGGGTTGATCTTTCAGGATCTCTCTCATGAAACCCAACCAGATAGGGCTGGCGGTACGAGCGCCTTGTTCGCCTTCTCCCAGGGATTTCTCTTCGTCAAACCCGACCCAGACCCCGGTGATATAGCGTGGTGAATACCCCACAAACCAGGCATCATACAGGTTGTTTGATGTTCCTGTTTTGCCGGCTACCGGCCGCTTCAATGCCTTGATTCGCCTTCCGGTACCATTTTTGACAACCCCTTCCAGGAGATTGGTTATCAGGTAGGCGGTATTTTTTTCCAAGACCTTTTCTCTGACCGTACCGGCTTCTTCGAGAACATTGCCATCACGGTCAACAATTTTTTGAATGAATACCGGTTGAATCAGATAGCCCTGGTTTGCAAAAACAGAATAGGCATTCACCATCTCCAGAAGGGAAACACCAGAAGACCCCAGGGCGATGGAAAGATCGTTGCTTAAATCGGAGGTGATACCGAGTCTCCTGGCATAAGAGATACAATAAGGGACACCGATATCCTGCAATATTTTGATGGTGACGACGTTTCTGGATTCTTCCAGCGCTTCACGTAAAAGCGTGGGGCCATAAAATTTTTTGCCATAATTTCTTGGTTTCCATTTGAAGTCCATTTGCTCGTCCTGAAACACAATGGGCGAATCAATTATGACAGATGCCGGTGTATAGCTTTTATCCAGAGCAGCTGCGTAAATGACAGGCTTAAACGCAGAGCCTGGCTGCCGTCTGGATTGTATAGCCCGGTTGAACTGACTCTCCAGAAAATTCCTGCCACCCACCATGACCTTGACGTTGCCCGTCTCAGCTTCAATGCACAGCAACCCTGCCTGCGCGTCCGGTGTCTGTTCCAGAAAAAGACGCCACAAGGTCGTTTCGGAGTCCAGTTCACCGAGGCTTACCGAAATGACATCCCCCAAACGAAAAACCTCGCTTGGCTTCTTGATCTTCATACGGTAATAGGCAATATCGGAATTTGGCTTGCGTGCCCAACGAATGTCTTCCAACAGGATGGTGCCCTGCTCTTTTCCAATCCGCACCCATGTCTTGCCCTGGCCATCGTCGACCTTGATGACGACACCTTCGGTCAGGGTCCCTTGTGCCAGAGGCGTTTCTGTGAGTTTTTCTTCAATTGCGTTGGAAAACGCTTCAAATTCTTCCGGGGGTATCTGCTTGATGGGCCCGCGATACCCTTGCCGGTGATCCAGGTCACGAAGTCCTTTCCCGATCTCAATACGGGCTTTTTTCTGCATTTCGATGTTGACCGCCGTATAGACTTTCAAGCCCTCTTTCAATAAGACATCAGCTCCGTACTGTGCTTCAATATACCGCCGGACATGCTCGGTGTATACCGGAACTTTCTCAATATACCAGTTCCGCCGGGGCTTGATATCCAGTTGGGTATTGATGGCCTCTGTTGCCTGAACACTCGAGATAAACCCCTCGTTAACCATACGGTTTAAAACATAAATTTGTCGTTGTATGGCCCGCTCCGGATGCCGGAACGGGGAGTACCGGCTCGGGGCCTGGGGCAGGCCGGCCAAGATGGCACATTCTGCCAGATTTAAATCCTTGGTGGATTTTCCAAAATAATTTTCTGCCGCTGCCTGGACGCCATAAGCGCCGTGTCCCAGATATATTTGATTTAAATAGAGAAACAAAATATCGGCTTTAGAAAAGGCCTTATCGATACGATAGGCAAGGATTGCTTCCTTGATTTTACGCTTGTAGCTTCTCTCGGGAGTGAGAAAAAACGATTTGGTAACCTGCTGGGTAATGGTGCTGCCCCCCTGAACAATGGTTCCCGCCTCGAGATTTTTAAAAAACGCCCGGACAATACTGACAAAATCAATCCCCTTGTGTTTAAAATATCTGGCATCTTCAGCTGCAATAAAAGCTTCCTTCAGCGTCCGGGGCATTTCGGACAGGGGAATAACGATTCTTCTTTCCGTATAAAATTCACCGATCTTACGGTTGTCATCTGAAAAAACTTCTGTAATCGTCGGAGGGTGGTATTCTGACAGAGAGGTGATTTTGGGCAGATCTTTACCCATATACAGGTAAAGACCGCCGATAGCCATAGCCACGGCCACCATGGACCCAACCAGGACCACCAGCGCCCATCGAAAAAGCCTTGCAACAAACGGTTTCTTCTTTTTTGGGTGGTGGTTGTTTGGTGGTGATAAACGCTCTTCTGTGTCCGTCGTCATCTTGCTCCCATTTGATCTGGCAATATAGTGTGATAAAAACATAGTATTTACAATAGGTACTCTTATTAGACAACATAAAAAACAATTTGACTTTATTTTTCGGTGTCGTTATTCAGGCAGCATGATTAAACTTGATTTTAAAAAAACCAATGGTCTAATACCTGCCATCGTCCAAGATGCCGATACCGGAGACGTCCTCATGATGGCCTACATGAACCCGGAAGCATGGGAGGCAACACAAGCCACACGCAAAGCCACTTTCTGGAGTCGTAGCCGACAGGAGCTATGGGTGAAGGGCTTGACTTCTGGAAATGTTCAACATGTAAAAGAAATCTATATCGACTGTGATAATGATACAGTCCTTTTGAAAGTGAAACAGATGGGAGGCGCTGCGTGTCATACCGGTTATAAAAGCTGTTTTTTCAGACGGGTCGAAGGTGAATCTCTCCAGATCGTCGGCAAGCCCGTATTCGACCCGAAGGAGGTCTACAAACGATGACATCACCATTGAAACTCGGCATCCCCAAAGGGAGCCTTCAAAACGCAACCATTGCATTGTTCAAACGATCAGGGTGGACAATCAATGTGAACGGTAGAAGCTATTTTCCCGAAATTGACGACGACAGCATTGAATGTGCCATCTGTCGGGCACAGGAGATGTCACGCTACGTAGAAGACGGAACCCTGGAAGCAGGTTTAACCGGCAAGGACTGGATTGCTGAATATACGTCCGATGTCCATGTGGTCACCGATCTTGTCTATTCAAAAGTCAGTTCCCGTCCAGCCAGATGGGTATTGGCTGTTCCTTTTGACTCGGGTATTCATTCCATTGAGGATTTGAATGGGAAAACAATCGCTACGGAATTGACAGGCTTTACCCAACGTTATTTCGCTGAAAAAGAAATTGATGTCCGCGTCGAATTTTCATGGGGTGCAACCGAGGCAAAGGTTGTATCCGGACTGGCGGATGCCGTTGTTGAAGTCACGGAAACAGGCAGCACCATCAAAGCCCATGGGTTAAGAATCATTCATGATCTGATGCAGACCAATACGCAGTTGATCGCCAATCACGACACCTGGAAAGACCCAGCAAAAAGGCAAAAAATTGAGCAGATCGCACTGCTGCTCAAAGGCGCTCTGCTCGGTGAAAAACTGGTGGGATTGAAAATGAATGTTTCCAAGGAGCGCCTGAAAAAGATCATTTCACTGCTGCCTAGCCTCAATGCACCTACCATCGCGCCCTTATACGAGACAAGCTGGTTCTCCTTGGAAACAGTTGTGGATATAGGCGTTGTAAGAAATTTGATCCCGGTACTTCTGAAGGCAGGTGCCGAAGGTATCATTGAATACCCTTTAAACAAGGTTGTCTAAATGGTATCAAAACGGGTAAAGAAAATAAGCTCTTTCATCGTCATGGATGTCCTTGAAAAAGCATGTGAAATGGCTGGTCAGGGCAAAGACATCATCCATCTGGAGGTGGGAGAACCCGATTTTGACACCCCAGCGTGTGTCAAAGCAGCCGCTTGCAAAGCGCGGGATGAGGGTTTTACACATTACACGCACAGTTTAGGACTTCTGGAACTGAGAGAAACTATCTGCAGCTATTACGAAGGAATGGACCGGCTGGAGAAGTACCTTTCAAGATACGCATAAACCAATGGGAAAATGTATGTTGATCAAATCTGCACAATTCATCACCAGTGCCGTCAAGCCATCACAGTACCCGGAGCCATCCTTCCCGGAAGTGGCTTTCGCAGGCCGTTCGAACGTTGGCAAATCGTCGTTGCTGAACATACTGGTCAACAGAAAAAACCTGGTTAAAACCAGTAAAACACCCGGCCGTACACAACTGATCAATTTTTTCCTGGCGAACCAGTCGCTTTCTCTGGTGGACCTGCCGGGTTATGGATATGCCAGGGTTCCGGCAGCGGTCAAACGCACCTGGGGGCCCATGATCGAAACCTACCTTTCCGAACGGAAATCGTTGACCAGTGTGGTTTTGATAATGGATATCAGACGACTACCCAAAGAACATGAATTCAACTTCATTGACTGGCTCACTGAACAGCACCTGCCCTGCATTCCCATTCTTACCAAGACGGACAAACTTTCCAAGACCCGTCAGATGCAACAGCGGTTTTCCATTTCGAAACTGCTGGGCATGGCTCCTGATCAGCTCATACTTTTTTCTGCCAAAAACAGGTCCGGTTTAATGAAGGTCTGGCAAGCCATTGAACACCATTTAAAGGGTGGAGACTCACGACCATGACCCAAACAAAACCCATCGACTTCAAGTCAGGCTTTGTGGCCATTATCGGTGCGCCAAACGTCGGGAAGTCGACCTTGCTCAACAAAATGCTGGGGCAAAAACTGTCCATCACCTCAAAAAAGCCCCAGACAACCCGGAACCGCATCCTTGGCATTTCAAACCAACCGTCAGCCCAGTTTATCTTTCTGGACACGCCAGGCGTGCACCAGTCAAAAAATCCTCTCAATTTGAGAATTGTGGAAGTGGCTTTGTCTACCCTTGGCGACTCCGATCTGGTCCTCATGCTCATCGATGCATCCAAGCCGGACGCCGTATCGGAGAACCTGTTGCTTCAAGCGCTGAAAAACCAGACAAATCCGGTGATTCTGGCCATCAACAAAACAGACCTTGTCAAAAAGCCAGTACTTCTGGGACAAATCGATTCCTGGCATAAAACCTATCCTTTCCAGGCAATCATCCCTATTTCAGCCAAAACAAAAGATCAGGTGGATACCCTGCTTTCTGCCATGGCGGCATCACTGCCAACGGGCCCGCCACTATTTCCTGAAGCCATGATAACCGACATGCCGGAACGCTTCATTGCAGCGGAAATGATCCGGGAAAAGGCATTCCGTATGACTGGACAGGAAATCCCCTACGCAGTTGCCGTTACGATCGATACATTCAAAGAAGTAAAAAATGGCCGATTGACCTCTATCGAGGCCAGCATCCACGTTGAACGAGAGTCCCAAAAAGGGGTTATCATCGGCAAAAAAGGCTCCAAACTCAAACAGATCGGTGAGGCCGCCCGTAAAGAAATCGAACAGATGCTGGCAACCAAAGTCTATTTAAAGCTTTTTGTAAGGGTTCAGAAAAACTGGACCCGGGATAGCAAGGCGCTGCGCCGCTTTGGCTACTAATCCGAATTTCTCATGAAACTTATGCAAGTTTCACTCTCCTGTCTCGCTCTTCGAGTTTCGATTATATAAGCAGAAGAAGAGAACGCCCAAGGTCGGTTTTTAGACGTTAATTTGTTTCTCGTTTAAAATCATTCAGGTGGAAAGCTCACAGGCGGATCGCATTCTTTTCAGAATGCCCTGGATAATGAGGCCAATGAAAGTAATGCCGGCTGCCACCACAAAAGACACCTGGTAGGCAGTCGCTTCCGCGATATTTTTCTGAATCAGCAGGTCCACAATGGGTCCAGAAATAAAGGTACCAGCCAGCCCCCAACTCAAAAAGAACGTGGCATTGAACAGGGCGAACAGACGAGCCCGTTTTTCCGGTGGAATCAGGACAGATGCCATGGTGTATGATGTTGCCATGATGATGACATCGGCAAAGCCCCTCAAAAAACTGCAAAAATAAATCATCGGCAGCCAGGTCGTTTTTGCAAGTATCAACAACGCGACAATACCCACCAGGGTACTGGACATCAGTGATACGTCATCGCCGATCCTGCGGCTGACCCAGCCGGTTGTCCAGCCGAGAAGGATCATGGCAGCAGACTGGGTATTGAAAATATAACCCAGTTCACGACTCCCCACACCGATACCCGTCGGCAAGGTCAGGTACTGAGCAATAATAATAGCCACGGAATTGCGGCCAAAGTTGATAAATACCATGCCCATCAGAAACAGGCTAAAAAAGAGCGTTGTAGCGGAAGCAACCCCCGGAACCACAGTCGGAGAATCCGCTTCTTTCTGCAGTGCGGCACCGCCTTCCGGTAATAAAAGCAAAGGCGGCGTCGATATCCACATGGCGCTTGATGCCACAAAAAACAAGGTTCCCTCATGGAAACCCCAGCCAGCGAAATGGATCCCCATACCGTCATACAGCAGGCCGCCCACCCAAACCCCTGCCATTCTGCCCAATCCGCCCATACTGGTGAGCTTCCCCAGCATACGGCTTCTGTCCTGATCTGTATAAATATCTGAAATCAAGGCACTCCAGGCAATATTCGACATGGACCAGAAAACCTCGACCACGGACAGACCCACAATAATGGCATACCCTGCCGCAACAGGCTGGGCAAACTTCCGGTGTACATACCAAACCAGAAGCGTACCGATGCCGGCCAAAATTTCACCGATAACAATCAATGTTCGCCGGAGTTGAAAACGGTCGGAAATGCGCCCCCAGATAAAGGTCTGACACAGTATATTTACAATCATGGGCACGGTGGCAAAGAGGGTGGTTTCCGTCACACTCAAGCCAAGGTAATGTCGCAAATAAATGGAGAGGTAGGCATAAAACAGACCACGTCGAAACATGGCCAGCATTTCAAATGATGAAAGGCCAAAGAATTTCTTATGGTTTAACAGATTCAATCAGCGTTCTTTCCACTCGGCAATCCGCTTTTCTAAAAATGAACCGATACCTTCCTTGGCATCTTCAGTGCTGCAGAGTCTTGCAAAGGCTTCATTCATATATTCAAATGCTTTGTAATAATCAAGATCGGCCGCTGAATAGAACGCCTTTTTAGCAATCTGTACGGCAATGGGACTCTTCTTTGCCAGGACTTTAGCCCACGCCCGCGTCTCGGTCTCGAGATCCTCTTTGGGGACGATTCGATTGACCAGCCCCATCTCCAAGGCCTTATCAGCCCTGATCAGCTCTCCGAAAAGCAGGAGTTCCAGTGCTCTCTTCCGTCCCACAGATCGTGACACGGGTACCACCGGACCCACACAGTTGAGCCCGACGTTGATGGCTGTCAAGCCCATGCGAGCGTTCTCCGCCATAACGGCCAGGTCGGAAGCTGCTACAAGACCGGCGCCATTGGCTGCCGCCACACCTTGAACCTGTGCGATAACGGGTTTGCTTATACGGCTGATGGTTATCAAGGGGTTCTCCATACGTTCCACCCAGGACCGGTATTCCATGGTACTTTTTTCGAAAAATTCACTGACATCGATCCCGGCGCAGAAAGCCTTACCCGCACCCTTCAGGATAATAACCCTTACCCCACTCTCTTTGTCCAGATCATGTAAGGCCTGGTCCAACTCCACTGCCATGGGCGAGTTAAAGGTATTCAAGTGTTCCGGCCGGTTGAGAGTAATCTCACCGACAAAATCATCCCCTATGGCAACCATAAGATTCTGATAATTCATTTGCTTCTCCTTTTCATCTGCTGCTGCGGTTTCGGCCGTCGATTGGCATACATCCATGGTCAACAGACAGGAAATCCCCACCGAACCCGGTTTAAATCAATACGGCCGGTTTCATCAAAGATGATGCCTTCCGCCTCCAGGAGGATGCGTTGAACCTGTTCACCATCCCCATCTCCACGTGAACTGATCCTGCCTTTACGGTTCACGACCCGGTGCCACGGAACATCGCTTTCAAAAGGAAGTGCCGCCATGGCAAATCCCACCATCAGAGGTGAGCAACGACCGACAACGGCCGCGATCTGACCATATGATGCAACCGTGCCTTTTGGAATAGATCGAACCACCTCGAAGATCACATCAAAAAGGGGTTTTGTTTTCCTACGCATCCGGCAACCTAACACTATTCAGGACAACCGCCATAAGTCGCTGATCGTTTCCCTGGTCAACCACACGGATGCGTGTCAGGACGGATTGAGAATCCGTGCGTAACACTTCTGCTGTGGTTTGAAAGGGACCTTTTATCCCCGGTGACATATAGTGAATGACCAGGTCACGTGTCTGCCCGTTCTTTCCCGTGCTTTCCCGGGCAGCATATTGTCCGGCCAGATCTGCCAGAAAGGCGGTCATACCGCCCTGGAGGGAACCAAGACTGTTGCGGACATACTCATCCATATTCAAAACCAGCCGCCCTGCAGCACGATCAATGATTCGAACACCGGTCATCTCTACAAACGGTTGGTGCAAACCCGTTCCTTTCAGCGAAAACCGTACAGGTTCCTGGGGATTGTGCGTGGTTTTCATTTTTAACTTCGTCTTGTTTCCCGGCAGCCGAGAATAGGTTATCATGGCAAAACCTGCCGGTGTCGTCCTGTGGGATCCACCGGTTTTTTCTGCCTGGATTTCGACACCGATAACAACGGAAGTACGGCCAGCACGCAGAACCTGGCCATTAGCCGATACCCGGCCGGACAGCACCTTGCGGGTGGTGTGGATCGATAAATTCGATGTTGAAATCCAGTCCGGCGAAACCGCCGGAATGGCGATCACGCCGCCCAGCACGTCCACCAGCGTTGCCAACAGACCCACATACATGCCACCATTTTCCGAACAGGCCTGGGGAACCACCGGTGCCTGGATGATCGCGCGCTCTTTTCCAGTAACTACCAATTCAATGGAAAGATCCCTTAGCATGTGGTCCTGGGGCGGATATGTATCTCCCATAAAATGATTGTGAAGGGTTTCTTCCATAACACGGCTCAAGCTGCCGCAATGATCTGTGCGGTCTTTTCGATAAAGGTCTGCATCTCTATATCAGTGCCAATGGTGACGCGCAGGTACTCATTGATACGCGGCTTATCAAAATACCGAACCAAAACGTTATCATCCTTGAGCCGGGTATAAAGTTCCCTGGCCTGCATACCGGTGGGTTTGATGAATATAAAATTAGCTTTGGACGGTACAATTAAAAATCCTATTTTTAGTAGCGCCACAATGGTTTTCTCCCTTGTCTCCATCACTTTTTTACAGGTCGCTTGAAAGTATGCTTCGTCCCTGACAGCTTCTATGGCACCGGTAATGGCCAGTCTGTCCAATGGGTAGGAGTTAAAAGAATTCTTGGCCCGCTCGAGGCCTTCGATGAGTTCTTCAGATCCCAGGGCGGCGCCGACGCGCAAGCCGGCCAGTGATCTCGATTTTGAAAATGTCTGGGCCACCAGCAGGTTTGGATAATCGTCAATCAATTCAATGGCCGTTTCCCCACCGAAATCAATATAGGCTTCATCGACAATAACGACGCTTTCTTGATTCCGTCCCAGAAGCTTTTTGATCTGGTTCAATGAAAGCAGCATTCCCGTGGGTGCGTTGGGGTTCGGAAAAATGATGCCGCCATTGGGCTGCGCATAGTCCGACAGGGAAATATCGAAATCTTCTGTCAGGGGTATGCGCACATTTTCTATATCAAAAAGGCTGCAATAAACTTCATAGAAACTATAGGAAATATCTGGAAAAAGGATGGGTTGGGACTGTTTGAAGAAGCTGATGAAAGAAAGCGCCAGGACTTCATCCGAACCGTTGCCCACAAAAACGTTCTTTCTATTAACTGCATAATAATCTGCAAGGACCTGCTTCAATGCATCACAATTCGGATCCGGATAACGCCGCAGAGAGGCATCGGCCTTCTTAACAATAGCGTCAATAACCCTGGGCGACGGAGGGTAGGGGTTTTCATTGGTGTTCAATTTAATAATATTGTTTCCCCTGGGTTGTTCACCCGGAACATAGGGTTTCAATTCGTGAATAATCTGGCTCCAGTATTGGCTCATGCTTTTTCCTTCTGGTCTCTTCCTGTCCATTCTTGTGTGTATGGATTATTTTTTATTGTTCACTTTTGCCTTATAGTGGTTTAAAAAGCCTCAAACATTCCTTGTTGAACGTTTTTTCTGACATGGTCATAGGGAAACACACACCCATTCATGACAATGTAGATACCAGGCTCCAGGGTCTGGGCCGCGATAACGGCACAGCCGATGTTGAAGACCGCATCGGTCGTTTTGAAAAGTGCCGGTTTGAGCGCACCGGTTAAAACGATGGTTTTTCCCTGGATGCCGGCAAGCGCTTTAGCCGTCTGAACCATGGTGTCCGTACCATGGGTTATGAGAATCCTTTCGGTGGAATCCTTGGCAACAGCCTTAACAATAGTTGCCCGATCCTCATCAGTAAGCTCCAGGCTGTCTTTTTTCATTAAAGATTCAATCGTGTAAGTAAATCCCAGCTTCAACTCCTTAAAAACCGCTGAAATATTCGGCGGACCTACCTGATACTCACTCGTTGCATCAAAATATACCTTGTCAATGGTCCCACCGGTTGTAAATATCTTGATGTACATTGCTTTTCATCCTCTTATCTGTCATTCCGATACAAATGTAGTCAGCCTGGCTTCTTTTTTCAAGAACCTTTACGTAAAAACGATACTTTATGGGTTATTCCAGTGTTTTAGACCATGGGGGCACACCGATGAGCAGATCCCGCAGTTGTGGCCGTTGTTAAACTGAATGTAATGCTCCTTTTTCCATCGATCACAGGCAATGGCATCCAGTATTTCCTTTCTTTTAATACCGGGCTGCCAGGTTTTTCCGGTTAATGCGCCCGCAGGACATGCATCCACACAGGCGCGGCATGTACCGCAATATCCGCGATTAAACGGTGTTCCATAGACCATGGGCATATCCGTAAAAACCGTTCCCAGACGCACCCAGGGCCCGAATTGACGGGTGACCAGCTGACAATGGCGACCCACCCACCCCACTCCGGAAAGAGTGGCCGCTGTTTTATGGGGAAAATCACCCCTGATATTTACCTGGTCCGTCCTGTCTGAGGTAGCCAGGGGGTATGCACGAAATTTTTTTTGAGTAATAGCCTTTGCCAGGGCCGGTGCCAGCGCATTGATTTGTACATTGGCCTCCGAATAGGCCCGGGCGTAAGCTCTGGTGGGGCCGTTTTTCAAATTTGCCATGATGTCTGGCGACATAGGAATGGCCCAGGAGATGGCACCTGGATAGGGTTCTTGATCTGCGCCGATGCTGAAACACAGCACCCGTATATCCGCAGCCCCCCACAGCGGAACACCCTTTGACGCCATCCAATCTTGTAACCACTCGTTATTAGGTGGTTTTTTCAAATTATCCCTGCCCTTACTCCCGCCATGGCCTGTTGGCCAGTTCTATCACGCCCACCAGCATGACCACCACGGCAATAGACCATAAAAGTATTTGACCACGGATGGGCAAAGCATGGGGCGATATCAACAGCCACCCCAATAACACCCCTGCCCCGCAAAAGTTGATGACAATCGCTCCGACTATTCCAAGGCCACGTAACCCTTTGGATTCTCCCCGAGCCTCGAGGATCAGCGAGATGCCTATGCCGAGCAATACACCGCCTAGCACACAGGGGTATAGATAGGAAACAGGTTCCGGGACTCCCAGGAAAGATGCCATTCCAAAGGGAACCAGCAGGAGTAAAACACCCAGTGCCAGGTTGATAATTCCATCTAATATCAAGAGGGTATGATGCTTTTGCTTCATAACAGTTTCCTGGTCCAGGTTAAAAACCTCCCAAGACCTCTGATAACTTTCGCACAACCTGACCATAACCCGTGTCAACATACAGAGCGATTTGGGCGATACATGAATATGCCAGGGCAAACTGGGCGATGGCATAACCGGCGATGGTAAACTGGCTGATACTGATCACGCCGATTCCGAATTGGGAAATATTGATAATACCGGCACCAAACTGGCCAATGGATATCACGCCTCTGGCCACCACCGGCATCTTATTCATACGATACTTAAAGGAAATATGTACCAGCGGCAGCCCCAGAAAATTGGCAGCTGATTTGTATTCATACCCCCACCCATCCCACTTCGGCTTTGCCGGGTGCAAGGCGCCGCAACCTGGACACATATATGCCTGTTCGCTCACCTGATGTTTACAATCTCTACATTCTTTCATGCTTTAATCCTCTCCCACTTGCTAACGCCGCCTTTAACAATATTAAAACCGGGGATGTAAGGTCCATAACCGCATCGCTTCTATTTCCCGTATGTATCCATTTTGAAATACTCATTTAGGTTTCAGAGTTGTCTGAATTTTAACCTCCGATTCCAGGGTTCGGTGAACCGGACACCTGTCTGCGATTTCCAACAGTCGTTGAGTCTGAGATTCATCCAAGGGCCCCATCAATTCCAATTCTCTTTCGATCCAGTCCACCATGGCCTTGTCTGTTTCACAAGCTTCACAATCCTTGGCATGAATTTTCTTGTGAGACAGGGAAACCACCACTTCTTCCAGGGGCCATTTTTTGCGATCCGCATACATACGCAGGGTCATGGCGGTACAGGCCCCCAATCCGGCCACAAGATAGTCATAGGGTGTCGGTCCCAGGTTCGTTCCGCCAACAGAAACCGGCTCATCGGCAATTAGGGAAAGCCCATTGGCCATAATTTCTGTTCGAAATCCTGTGTTCCCTATTCGTGCCACAATATGGTTCTTTTCTTCTCTGTTTTCAGGCTTTTCCGGTTGCTCAATGGTCAGGTATTTCCGTACCCAAGATGCAATCATGGCGCCGACATACCTGGCATCTGCTGCATTCATGAGCAGGTGATCGGCCCGATCCAGGGAAATAAAACTTTTGGGATGTCGCGCATATTGAAAGATCTTGCCAGCGTTGTCGATACTGACCGTGTTGTCCACCGGGGAATGAAAAACAATCAGTGCTTTCCTCAGATTTCGTACAGCCTTCTCCATCTGAACTTCTCCCAGATCATCCAGGAATTGCTTTTTTATCTTGAAGGGCCTGCCTTCAATTGCAATTTCCGCAGGGTTATGGTTTGCTGGTGTTCCTTGAAGTGCCGCATGACATGGGCGGGGTCTGCCGGCGCACCGATGACGGCAACCGCTTTGCTGGATGGGATTTGTCCGGCTGCCTGAAGTACTGCCGCTCCGCCCAGGGAATGGCCGATGAGAATTTTAGGTGCTTCATATTCGGCTTCAAGAAAGTTAGCCGCTGCCACCAGGTCTGCAATGTTGGTTGAAAAATTGGTGTCCGCAAAGTCACCTTCACTTTCACCCAGCCCTGTAAAGTCAAACCTCAAAACGGCAACTCTTTCACGAGTCAGTGCCCGGCTGATATGGTTGATGGACTTGAGGTTTTTTGTACAGGTAAAACAATGGGCAAACAAAGCGAAGGCTTCAGGCCGACCATCTGCGGGCAAATCCAATAGTGCCGACAATTGATTGCCGCCGCTGCCTTTGAAATATAGCTTCTTCAATGTCACGATGACACCATTAGGGCTGGACCTAACCGCAAAAGAGGCCTTAGAAAAGATCCGTGGAATTCTTAGCTGAATAATATCCTGATGAACCTCAAGCCAGGTCATTGATTGCTAATTCTGGTCGCAATTTCCGTGAAGGTTATAATTGGATAAAGTTCCTTTGTTTTTACCAAGAGAATCCCAAAATTTACTATCTAACCTCATCCTTATTGTTGAAGGATCATGAAAATCAATTTGTTTGATCAACTTTTTAAGCTCTTTCTCCGATGGATTCCATTCACAGCTATCGCAGCGGTAGGATGTGCTGTGATATTAGTGAGTGCTTGTTCACTAAATCTAGGGCAGAGTTCAAACACCAGTCTGGCTTCTGTAGAGTCTTTGGAAGCCTCACCGGCAGTACCAACTAAGTCTGTTGGAACACAAAGTTCAGCGAATCCGAGTCCTACCGCCACCGCAATAGTTGTTGTAAGCACTCCAATTCCAACCGAACAGAGCATATTTAATGAAGAGTTGGAGGAATTTCCTTCCGCTGATTTACCTTACAATGATTTATTTATAGATAACATTCAAATTGATCAAACTTGCGGGGAAGATGGCCCTGAATCTGCGGTCAGTTTATTGGTGGTTGATCTTTCCAACAAGAAAACCCTGGCTGCTATTCTGCCGGATAAACAAATGCCGGTGGCTTCTGCGTTTAAAGGTCCGCTTTTATTGTACGCGCTCTCAAACTTGGATCCTGAAATTTGGGAGAATGTCCCTGTTAAATATTGGAGTCAGAAAGGACAAATTCCTGAAGAGTATCTGCTGATCTTGAGAGAAAATTGGATTCTTTCCAGACTGTACAATATGATTGTCCACAGCTCCAATAAAGCAGCGGCGGAAGTGCTGGTTTATGTCAATGAAAACAGCGCCAGCGAATTAAACCCGATTGAACAATTCAATACCTGGTCTCAAGAAACAATCGGGATTAGCTCCTCATCTGGGTTGTATGAATGGGAGCATGGACCTGCTATTGGACAAACTGATGAACGATTCCAAAATCGGATTGTCACCGGCCAATGCGGTCAAAGGTATTATTTCAGCAATACCTACTCAAGTCGGGATTTAGCGATTTATTATGCCTGGCTGGATGAGGAGGCTCCCAAACAAATCCAGTTAACCGCTTATGAGATATTAAGTATCATTGAAGAAGAGCCGGGTTACCTGGAAAGCGTTGCGCTTGATTTAGGCGCAACATCTGTCAGCAAAGCGGGTTATTTCGGCGGCAAGAATACTGGTTTTGTGTGGGTGGACTCCGGTTTGATTGTTCTAGCCGATGGTTCATCTTTTCTTATTGTGACAGCTACTCTGAACGCTGCGGAAGTGTTACCAGATTGGTATGATTTGCTCCAGGAAATTATTCAGCTTGAAACCGGCAGGGATCGGTTGGAAATGCTCGCTAATATTTCCAAACCGGATTGGGCAGACCTCTTAAAGCAAGCCGCCTCGGCCTATGTGGTGGAAAGCACAGAAGGAGCAGACCAAATTGCCCGGAAAATCAATTGGCTGCCAGACCAGGACGTGGAAGATTCTTCCATGATGTGCGGTCCTTTGTCTGGAGCGATTCTACAAGATGCAGGTTTTTTGCCACCTGATTTTGATCTGGGGCTTTTATGGCTCCCGGATCCAATCCGGAATGGCAGACCCTGGACGCTGTTCAACCGAGAGGAATTCTATGTCTTTGGTTTTCGATCTCCGTATTTGGCATTGGCTCGGTTTAACTTTATTCAATTTCCCTTGCTTCCAGGAGATATGATTTATTCCTATGGGGGAAGCGGGACCCATGTCTTCGTAGTCACAGAGATTGACGCATCTGGCCGAGCCTATACTGTTACAAATTACTGTCTTGGGGAAGATAATTGTCCTATCCGCCGTATGCTTCTATATGATCTGGAACAGCCGGGCCAAGGAGCTTTCTACAAGGAGTTTCAGGAGGGGTGGTTTCGGACCGGGCTGATGGGGTTCGATGTTCTCAGATCAAAAGAATATCCCCAGGTTTTTTCAGATTGGTATTTTCATTATTTAATTCCAGAATAGGTTACTAAATTGCATGTCTAGCCAAGAGTTCCGAAACGGGTGGAAGATAATAAAATCAAAACAAGTCTTAGTCGGGTCATTCCTGGTCATCATCCTGCTAGTTTGGTTATACTTCACCCCTTCCGGGCTGCTGGGAAAATCAGATGCGGTGGGTTATGCTGTCTGCCACAGGATCCCTTCCCATTCGTTTTATTTCGGTGACCGTCCTTTTTCCTTTTGCGCTCGCTGTACTGGCCAATATCTGGGTTTCCTTTGGGGAATAGCAGTTCAATTTGCCCTGGCAAGGAAACGATCTGGCTTCCCGCCCCGATTAGTTTTAGCTTTTATGGGATTTTTAACCCTCTTTTATCTATTTGACGGCCTGAATTCAGTTCTCCATCTTTACCCAGGGTTGCAGCACTGGTCACTGTATGAGCCGGATAATACGCTGCGGCTGTTTTCCGGACTCGGTGCCGGCCGTTGTCGGTATCGCATAAAACGGAGGCATATTATCATTTATTAAATCGCCCCCCCCCTTGGTATCATCATAAA
>RCNG010000461.1_pt1 | contig 18399 bp, 21 predicted proteins | sample 2041371 | NCBI WGS metagenome assembly RCNG01 (sample SAMN09708227, study PRJNA481090) | Marine sediment metagenome, whole genome shotgun sequencing project. | biome: marine sediment; feature: ocean; material: sediment; isolation source: Sewage treatment plant 1 marine sediment (STP1) ... | reverse complement strand
TGTACCGATGGGACAGGATACGAGAGAGTTGTTAAGATCACGGACAACAGGCACTAATATTGAGGTAAAATAATAATAAAACTATATTTTTAATATGTTTCAGCGTTCTGAGTATAACTAGGAACAATTTTTTGATGGTGTGAATAAGCAATCAATACCAGGTTATGACCGAACCCGGCTGTTGCAGTCAGTTTTGAAGAATGACTGCAATCACCACATTGCAGACTGATGAACTACCTGAATGTGCTCAAAACAAAGATATTGATTTTTTCTTGGCCATCCGAAATAGGTCAGAAACTGGCTATTCAAACTGTAATATTTTCATATCGTGACCGTCAGCTCATTGGTATGGGTTACCTGAACAGCCAATTACCAATTAACGCCAATTGTCTACTTAAGACCGTCAAAAAACATATGATGAGCCTGGATAAAACTATACCTGTTCCTGTTATGTTAACTTTTGCTTTAAATGTCTCTTCCACTATATGAATACTGTTAGACTTTTTCTCCAAAGCGGGTTAGCTGCGCTATATTTATAGAATATTTTACTGGGCAGGTTGATTTTAAAAATGCTCCTCTACTCTAATCGTTTTAATACCAGCGGATTGAACCGTATCGGTTGCATTGTCTAATGTGTGGTATAGCTTTTCAGTTCCACCGTGATCTGTCAAGGTGACTATGTCGCCATCAGTTTTGTGAAATAAAATACGCCAACCATTCCCGCTTGGCGATGGTTCGATAATAGCTTCAGAAATAGTTTTTTTATGATATTCTGCTGCCGCACTGTCTATATCCACGTTATTATGCCTTATAAACTTTTGAAATGAATATCACTACTAACAGAATAGCAGAACCTGTGCAAAATTCCATTAGAAATAAAATTTAGTTACACTTTGTTCTATTCTATACCGTGAAATAGTTGAACTATTTATTCGGATTAAGCCTTGAACGGTAGCAATTTTGTAAATACTTTAGTATTTTTGTTGATTTCTCTAATGTTTAAATCGCTCATAATATTACATGGCTCTGGGCGTCGATCCTTCCCATCCTGACATCGTGAATAATCTACCCCGCTGGGTAGATGTGCGTATTCTTACACTACGACATTTGGGTAATCTTGCCATCTACGGTGCCAGCATGGCAGTTGGGACCCTGAGTGTGTTGGTGCTGGAAACGCTGTTTACGGAAATCAGTACTCACAGCAGGGGAAAAATGCTGATAAACTATTGCTTTTAATTGATAACAATTTCAAAAAAAAGGATCTGTGTGAGTCTATATTTATGAGGTGTGTATTTGGGGCCCGGGCATGGTAATTCCACATCGTCAATATCTGCTAATTCTGGCAATACTGTTTTTGCTTGTGTGGATCGTGTTGGCCATTGAGCCACTGTCTCGTCAGGACTGGGCACTGGAAAACCTGTTAATCTTTGCAGCTGTCATCGTGCTTATCGCTTCATACAAGTACTTTGTCCTGTCACGAATATCTTATACCCTGATTTTTATTTTCTTATGTTTGCATGAGATTGGTGCCCATTACACTTATGCTGAGGTTCCTTACGATAGTTGGTTTCAGGCGTTCACTGGTCAAGGTTTTAATGAAATGGTTGGCTGGGAGCGGAATAATTTTGATCGCGTCATTCACTTTTGCTATGGACTCTTACTGGCTTATCCACTCCGGGAGGTTTTTATCAGGGTGGTGAATGTGTATGGCTTTTGGGGTTATTTCCTGCCGATGGATCTCACTATGTCGACTTCCATGTTGTACGAGCTTTTAGAATGGGGTGCAGCGACAGTGTTCGGTGGTGATCTTGGTATGGCTTACCTCGGCACTCAGGGTGATGTTTGGGACAGTCACAAGGATATGGCATTCGCAAGTCTGGGAGCATTGACAACCATGACATTCACGGCACTGTTAAATGTCTATCTGCAAAGAGATTTTGCCCGTGAGTGGATAGAAAGCCTGAGAGTTAAACATCCTGAGCCTCTTGGTGAGGATGAAATTACCCGGCTTTGGCAGGAACCCCCAAGCTCTAACTCAAAGTAAATCTGGAAGTAATTCGTCTGGATAAATTAGCGGATTTGATACAATGGAGATCCCTGGTATGTGTAATAAAGATGAACTTTTCCATTCTGAAGAATATTTTCAATATCTTTTCTTGATATTGGAAGAGGTGCATCTGCTCCTCTTAATCAGATTGCCCTATCATCAAATAAGGTTTTTTTTAAGCCAGTCATCAAGGGAACAAACTCCGCTTCCAGCTGCATCAGGCTTGTTTCGATCTCTGGCTCGGCAGCTTCTTCATGACAGAGGGTCTCCAGGCGCATAGCTGCTTCCTGAAGACGGTTTGCAGCGATGTTTCCAGAGAGTCCTCTAAGGGAATGAGCAGCTCGTTCAGCGGTCACAAGATCACCATTTTTCTGTGCTGTAGTGAACCGCTCAACAAAGTCTTGCTGCCCTTTGTAGAATAGCCCAAGATACTTGCGGTAGCGATCCTCTTTGTTGCCATAGAGTTTCAAACCATTTTGAACATCAATACCAGGCAAAGTATTTAAGAGCTGAGTGCTGTTCTGTTCCTGTGTGATCAATTCTTCACCCTGGCATTGCTGTGATGATGAGTGAATGTTTTCTAGTGTGATCCAGCGGGCTATGGTAGCCAGTAGCTCGGATTCTTCAAACGGCTTGCCGATATGATCGTTCATACCCGCTGTTTTGACTTTCTCTTGATCACCTGACATGACGTTGGCAGTCATAGCGATGATGGGTAACTCTTTGAATTGAGGCTGCTTGCGGATTTCACGGGTGGCAGTGTAGCCATCCATTACCGGCATCTGGATATCCATTAGTATGACGTCAAAGTGCTTGGTTTGCAGGATCTCCAGCGCTTGTTTGCCATTCCAGACTGAAGTGATGATAATGCCGTGCTCGCAGAGTATCTCTTTTGCCAGCTCCTGGTTCAACTCATTGTCCTCTACCAGGAGTAATTCTGTACCTTCGATGTGATCATTGTTTTCAATGGCTTGCGTTGGCTTTTTATCAATCTGCTCAGGATTTCCCTCCTCCAATGGCAGCGTGAAGTGGAAGTTAGATCCTCTACCTGGCTCACTTTCTACCCCGATCTCACCGCCCATAATCTCGGTCAATTTTTTGCTGATGGCTAATCCAAGTCCTGTCCCACCGTACTGGCGGCTGGTTGAGCTGTCAGCCTGAGAAAATGACTGGAACAGCTTTTCCTGCTGCGCTTGTGTCATACCAATCCCTGTGTCACTGACAGAGAAGTTGAGCAGTAGCCGGTTCTCCTCTTTTCCATCCAGTTTGATGTTAATGGCAACACCACCCTGTTTGGTAAATTTGACCGCGTTGATACCGAGATTGATCAAAATTTGCCCAAGACGCAATGGATCGCCTCTAAGGACTTCCGGTACATCCGGAGCGACATCGAACTTCAGTTCCAGCCCCTGCTCGGAAGCCTTGAGTCCTATAATATTGGAGAGGTTCTCCAGCAACGACTGCAAGCTGAAATCAATGCGCTCAATATCCAGCTTTCCAGCTTCAATTTTGGAGAAATCAAGAATATCGTTAATGATACCAAGCAGCAATTTCGCTGAGTAGTGTGCCTTTTCAATGAAGTTCTGTTGTCTGGGATTGAGCTTCGTATCAAGAGCCAGTTTGGACATACCGATAATGGCGTTCATTGGAGTACGGATCTCATGGGACATATTGGCCAGGAAGTCAGATTTAGACTGGGTGGCCGCTTCGGCTGCGTTCTTGGCTGACTGTTGTGCCTGTTCAACCCTTCTGACCCGCCTTACAACAAAGCCGGCATTCATTAATCCTGCAATGATTAGCAGTGAGAGCAGGAATAATAGTTCGCGACGTTTAGTATCATAGATAATTTGACTATTTTCCAGGAACTCAGCAGCCTTGTTACGCGCATAGTCGATCAAGGCATCCATTCGCTGGGTCAATAGTTCAACATGTCTTGCACCTTTACCTTTAGTAATCATAGCGGCTTCATGTGTCTTCCCGTCACGTTGCAACGCAATCACTTCGCTACGAATTTTCTTCCAGTTAACAAAAGTATTGTATGCGGCGTCAATAGTCGCTTTTTCCCCCAGAAAGCGTTGCCTTATCAACCTGAATTGTTGATAAACGTCCTGCTCAAACTTATCCACTTGAGCAATGGCCCATTCAAGCTCTTCCACGTTTTCCGCTAAAGCCACATCCTTCATGTGGCGATGCATCGCTATTATATCGGCATCAGCCTCTAACACAGCATTACTAACGGTCAAAGGGTGATGGTATAATTTATGGGTTAAATCTGCGATTTTTTTACTTTCATATAGGGCAGTAAAGGCAAATACCAGAGCGAGTACAATCATTACCAGGAAACCAGTCAATAGTAATGGCGTTGATGATTTTCTAAGTGAATCATTTGGCAAGCTCATTGTCGTTTTTCCATATATCTCGTTCTCACTGGTAAAATGTAAATTGTTTTGCCCTAACTATGTATTTCCCCTATGTTACGACTTTTGTTGTTTTGTTCAAAGAGCCGGAGGCCATGGATCAGTAAAAAACCACCGCTATTTGGCTTGTTTCTAGCTTGCTGGTCGGAGTAAGCCTGAATCTGTTGCTGTAGTCCAATTATAGTCTATATAACTCTTCGAGCAGATTTAACAGTGGTAGAAATAGCATCTCCACCTCAGCGATCACGATATGGCTCTGGTTAGAAAAGAAAAAATGGCTATTTCGGTTGCGGCGGGTGCGTATGATGATGTAAAACATCTGAGATATCAGTTTTGCCTTTTCGCTATCAAACGATATTCTGCTGAAGAGCTTTTTTTCGGCATGTTTTAAAGCTGTACTTACGCTGCCTGTGTTGATCTGTGCAACATAATCGATCTCTAATTTCCTGAGAGTTTCCTTCAGCCATTTATTTGCGACGGCAGTCACTTTTTCGCCGTATTCGCTATGGGATCTTTTTTTAAAAAAAAGGATATGCTGCTTTAACAGACAGGCTTTGAGTAAAATTTCCGCTGCAAGCGAAATATTGCGCCAGAAATCAACAGCTTCATAAGGATTCTGTTCAAAGGGGGTAGCTGAGATATCATAAGAGCCGTTTTTGAAGACGATTATATTTTGAAACGTAGCCAGGTGTATGGCATAGCGGTGATTCTCTTCGGCAATGCAACTGATATCTACGTTCATTTCAGCGCCTGTTGCTTCAGCACCACGGCACCTTCAGAAACTCCCAGATCCTGGGCAATAACACTGCACTTTGCCTGCAGCAAAAAGAATAAAGGAGCTGAGCTACCGCTCAGGCTCTCATAGTTGGCCTGGCCCTTGGCGATAATCAATTCAGCCAGTTCAAAGCGTTTGCGGAAACTCTCTGAACAATCATCAAGCAGGGTGCCAACGGCATCTGAACCGTTATCGATAATCTCTGCCACCTGGTCAATACCGGCAGCAACAGCATCTTCACAGATCGCATCGTTAATGATTGGTCCGCCCTTGACCACGTAGGTGATTGAATGATCGAGTGTTTCCATCAGCACCCGGTCAAAAACCGTCTCACCAGCATTGTCTGCCAGATAGAGAATGGCACGACTCTCTGCGAGCGATGTACGTAGTGAAGACATATCGTTGATGGCAAATGGCTGTATCAGAACACGATCCAGAGTTGCCTCCAGATCGTAGCTCTCGGCAACCCCAAGGTCGATGATATTGCCGGCAATGGCTATACGTAAAGCTGTTTCCAGTGGATCGATTGCCTTGCTGACCATTGCCTTCAACTGTGGATACAGTGCAAGAGCCTGCTGAGTGGCGTTGTCCTTGGCCTGTCGATAGGGATCAATCGTATTTGTCTGTTGTCTGATTTGCTGGTGAATCCGGTAGGCCATCTGTGGCGGTGTAGCATCAGCTGGCAAGGCTTGAAGTTCTTCCATGGTATTGAGAAGTATCAGCCGTTGCTGATCCTCTGGGGCACCGGCGCGACGAGCGGCGCTCAATGCCTGGCGTAAAAAACAGGGATAACAATCGAGATAGGTTTTCATATTGTCAACTCACATCCATTAAAATTCAATGCAGAAGTGGTGCCTGCTGCCTACATTGCTCGTGAATAACAATCTATAGTTACCAGGATTTACTTTTCAGTAACCTGAACTAGAGCATTGTTAATTATTTTTCTGTTGACAGGAGATATCAGTTTTTAATCGTTGAATCTCATCAGCCGCTCCTATGACGACCAATAGATCACTGGGATCCAGTTTATGATCGATACCGCTTAATCTGAAAATAAATTCATTACCCAGCTCTCTGTCCACCACTCCTAATAAAATCAGATTATAGTTTTGTGAAAGTTGTGCTTCACCCAGACTTTGGCCGTCGAGAAAAGAATCTGCTTTAATTTCAATTTCAGCCAGGTTGATAGAGCTCTGACCAAAGACTACATGCTCTATGGTTTCTGATATCAATGGCTTTTTGATCATGTTAAAGATCTTGCGACCACTAATTTCATAGGGATCAATGACCTTGTCAGCACCTGCAGCACGTAATTTGTCTGAAGAGTCGGGTGATTGGCTCAGGGTAATAATTAATACATCCGGATCAATATCCTTGGCAGAGATAATTAAATACACATTTTTTGCATCTTCTTCAAAAAAACTGAAGACAGTGTCCACATCATTGCCAATCCCCAGAGACTTGAGTTGTTCATCATCAGTGTAATCAACATCTTTGAATGTGATTTTTTTAGCATCCAGCCTTTTTATACATTCTTCATCTTGAGAAACAATGCTGATATCCCACTCTCTACTGGTCAGTTGCCTGGAAACTTCATTAACCAGTGAATTGCAGCCAAATAATAAAACTTTCCTTCTTTTCATATCTTTTTTCATATAGATAGCTGCCTAAAGCCTTCCAAGCGCCAGTTTATCTTTTAAATGGACAATACTGTATTGATGACCAATCACCAGTATTGTATCGCCCGACTGAAGTTTAAATGCAGGATCCGGATTAAAGTAAAAATGATTAAATTTCAGAGTAAAAGGTTTTTTGCACGGTTCTAGATTTCTTGGTTTATTTGTTATCACACCAAACAATAGTAATTTATTTTTCAAAAAATCAATATCGCAAATATTTCGGCCATCAAGGCTGCCATTTTCACTGACCGTTATAGTTTCCAGACCAATATCATGTTTACCCGATAAGATATCATGAATGGCTTCAAAGGCAACAGGCTGTCCTATAAATTCCACAGCAATAAGACCAACGATTTTAAACGGCACGACGGTATGATTTGCTCCCGCCTGCTTTAGCTTTCGTACACTGTCGTCCTGGTTAGCTCGGGAAATAATCTGTATTTGAGGATTAAGATAACGTGCTGTTAAGGTAATATAGACATTAACAACGTCACTTCCGGTCAAACAAAGGATCATTTCCGCCTGATCGATAACACCTGCGCTTTTTAGTAATTCACTGTTTTCCGCGCTACCTTCAATGACAAGATAACCGGCTCTTTTTGCCTTGGCGGCATTTTGTGGATCAGGTTCAATAATGACAAAATGTGTTTTTTCTTTGGCCAGATACTCAGCCACAACCGCACCCATGCGACCATAGCCACAGAGAATGGTGTGCATACCCGATTTCTTTTCTAATTCAGCAAACACACGGTTTTCACGCATCTCAACCATTTTTTCATTAAATGCTGACACGATAATAGAGGTAACAAAGGCGAGTACAGCAAGACCACAGATGACCAGTATCATCGTAATAACCCGTCCTTCTGTGGTTTGAGGCGTAATATCACCATAACCCACCGTTGTGAGGGTGATCAGGGACCAGTAAATACCATCAAAAAAAGTTTCAATATTTCCTCCATCTTCTTTTGCTTCAAAAAAGAAGATAGCTGAGGCCGACGTGAAAACGATAAAAATGATGAAGATAAAAATGGTATAGAATTCAAATCTTTTCTCAAATAGTACCTTGATAAATTCATTGTAACTATGGACATAACGAAACAGTTTAAAAAGACGAAACAGGAGAAAAATTCGAAGAAATCGAAGCGGTCGATAGCTGGGAATAATGGCTAATAAATCTATGATTGCCAGTGGCTGAGTCATATAATCCCACTTGATCGACAATATATCTTTGAGTGCCAGCCAAAGAGAAAAGGATTTGCCAACAAACTCTGCCTTTTCATAATGTTCAATAATTATTTTATGTGAAGAACTATAAAGCCAGAGTCGTAACAGGTATTCCAGTAAAAAAACGCTGACCGCAAACCATTCAAAGACTTGTCCAAAGGTACCCAGATCATGTCTGACTTCATAAATTATGAGATAGACACTGGAAATCACCAGTGCGATCATAGTCACATCAAAGTAGGGACGCATTCCTGAACGGGGGCTTTCAATCAAATTATAAAAAAATTGTTTGCTACGTTTGTAATGAGTTGAGTCCTCAAGCTGGTAGCATAATTGAACAAAGTATCTACTGAAAGACATACACAATACTCATTTTTATGATTGATATAAAACAGAGACTGGTAATAGCACTACTATAGTCAAATTCACTTTTATTAAAGGGTAACGCCTGAGCATCGCCAATAATGTAATGAATATCACTGTTCTGACTTATTGCGAAGTCAATCATTGCCTGATCGGGATCAATGCCAGTGACATTTAATCCGTAGTCAGCAAATTTTCTAGAGAAATATCCGGTGCCGCAACCAACATCCAGCAATGAACTGTTTTTAACGGGTTGAATGAGTTGACACAATACTAAGAATTCTAAATGGCCTACCCATGAGACATATTGAGTGTGATACCAGCGGTTATATTTTTCCGGATAATTATCTAATATCATATTTGTATCTGGTTACTCATTAAACCCAGCCAATAAATAGAAATATTCTGCAAGGTACAACTTGTTCACTTTTGATTGTAAGCAGGTTCAGGTAAAAAGATACAAGCCCAGCAACCCAAGCATCAGGCCAACAACTATATTAACAACTTTGAGCCAGATAAAAGCACGCCCTGACACGGCTAATAGCGGCAGAGTACCATGACCATCCTGGACAACAGAATTAGCCAGTAGAATGGCAAAAGGAATCGTGCCCTGAGCAAATAGAGTGACAAACACCAGGTGAGGTCCTGATTCCGGGATAATGCCCACCAGCAGCGCAATGAATAGAACAATATAAAGATTGTCCTGAATCAATGTGCCAATGTCCAGCCAGTTATCCAGATAGTGAATAGCCAGCAGGGCACCTGATGTCCAGAGAAAAATCCTCAGCAGGTGTTTCTTAACTACATGTTCCCACAGATGCTGTTCCAGGAAATGATCGGGAACCGTCAGGATGACGAACAAGGAAAATCCGGCTCCTATAGCAAAGGTAATTCTTTTCCAGTCCCAGACACCTGAACCCAACATTCCTGTTGATAAAGCAAACAACAAACCGCCCAGCAATGCAATCAATACTGCTCTGGGAAAGCTGATGTTTCTGAGTTGTGGGAGAATGTCTCCGGGTGAATAACACTGACAAATATCCACCTGATGCACTTCCAGTTCATGATCCTCGTTGATCAGGAATTGCTCCTGTTTTGGAAAAAACTTATCCGCCATCCAGCCAGCGGCAATTGCTACAATAAAAAGTATTGCTGACAACCATAATGCCTGTAGCGGAAACATGGATAACATCACGAAGGCCTCATCGCCGCTGGTGGCAATCATTGCCGCCACCAGTGCACCAAAACTTACTGTCCGGTGGGAGTAGAGCGAAACGACCGTAAAGGCACCCAGGCATCCTGGTATCACACCCAACACGGCACCCAGAATATACTGACCGATGCGCGTTTTTCTTAACGACTGTTGCCAGGAACCTCTGGTCTGAACATTAATATATTCTATTAACAACATCATGATCAGCACAAAGCTGGTGATCATCAATGCATGCTTAAAAACACTAATAATCATGGAGGTATTCCTTTTGGCAGGTTCGAATTAATAGATCTATTGTATCTCTGTTTCTCTAGCATTGTCACCAGCCAGAGACTTGTCTTTAAATGTGGCGAACATAAAATATTCGCCCTTCATATTCAGTTTTAATCAGTTGTCCCTTATTGATTAATTGAGTGACCTGTTCCCAATCTGAACCTGATTTTGCCAATAGCGCCCTTACGGCTTCTTCACGCATCGGGTGTACCGATGTAATCGACAACAAATCTTCTGCGACATTACCTGTGGATGCAAAGGCATTGCCCTCATAATCGGTGATCAACTCAAGATGATTCACTTGTTGGTCTATAATTTGAAAGATACGATTCAAGGTAGCCTCATCGGGTGCATGGATACTTTTTTCTGCTGGCGGACGAGTAGGAATGGAAAGGTAAGCTCTGTCAGGTTCTAGTTTTCCTAAAAAATAAGCCAGGGCATTTACCGCATTATCGTGATCATTCAGTGCTTTGATAAACATCGACTCAGTTGCTAATGTGCCGCTAAAATCCTTTGCGAAAGTCAACATCCCGTCTAATATAGACTGATGGTCTAAAGAAGGATGGGGACGGTTGACCTGCTGCCATAGCATTTCATCAATGGCATCCACCTTGAGTGATACCCAATCTGCTGTTGCAAAAGAGTCACGAACTTCTTCCCGCCAGATCAGTGAGGCATTGGAAATAATTGCGATGGGAATACCCAATGGGCGTAAACGTTCAATGGTTGCAGATAACTGAATATCCAGGCCTGGTTCACCGTCGGGAACAAACGTCAGATAATCAACCTGTTCATTTTTTTTCTGAATTTGTGACAGATGCTTTTCAACTTCCCGAAATATTTGCTCCGGTGTATAGAACAATCGCGGCACAATTTCTGTGTTTTTGGTTGCCCCAACCTGACAATAGACACAGGAATAGGTACAGGATTTGGGTGGAATATTATTGATACCCAGACTGCGTCCGAGACGGCGAGAAGGTACTGGACCAAAAGTTAACATAATGAAATCTCTTTTATATCACTGCATGCAGTCTTTGACATCTTTCAGTGACTACATAAGTCATAAACCTGCTCCGGAATTCGTATATCAAATTGTTTTTTTTATAACACGGGCTCAGGAACAATACACCTGCTCAAGTTCTTTGATTAAACAGCGTAACAGATCCCGAAATTTACGCCATTGGCATCAGAAGTTTGCAAGGCTTTGACCAGGCGTACAAACTCGTCAATGGAGCGGCCACTGCTCATGAGGAGAAACAGTGTCAGGTAGAGTTGAAATTTATTTCTTACTCTTCCTTGTCCTGTGACTTTTTGTTAATCGGAGCAGGCGAATAGCATTCACACAGGATGAATTCCATCTTGCCGATGGATTTAATACGGCAATAGATGCATGCACAGAACTTGGGTGGGGTCTTGTTGATGACCCTACGACTTACCTACTGGTTTATTGACAATACAGCTTTATTCCATAGTAGTACACTGTGATATTTATCACTGTAAATAATATTGATTCTCATTAAACTATTTCTAAAGGTAGTTCGATGGCACAGGTTTGTTGTTAATTTCATGGAAGCTCCCATGGAGGCACCGACCAATACGATGATAGAATGAGTCAGTTCCATCAAAAATGCCTAACTCAAGCAACTCGAAAATAACTATAGAAGGAGCAAGACAATGAATATCGAAGTCAACGATAAGATTATTGAGACCGACGAAGAGGGTTATCTGCTCAACCGGGATGACTGGAATAATGAGGTTTGTGAAGCGCTGATCAAACAGCATGAGGCCGATGGACACAGGCCGGTCAGTGAGACCGCTCGTGGGCTTATCGACTATTTCCGAGTCTACTATCAGGAGAACCAGGTTCATCCCACCATGCACAAACTGGTGTTGACATTGGGTAAAAATCAGGGCGAACATTTTCGCGACCAGAATTCATATAAAAATTTTCTATATGAGCTTTTCCCTCACGGCCCGGTACGTATGTTGTGCAAACTGGCGGGGTTGCCAAAACCAGTTGATGAGGTAGAGACATAAGTTTTTTGGTCAACATTCTTTGAAGAAAAGAGTATTAAGTTAAGTTAGGGTATAGTGATCTCTTCAAACAGAAAAAATAAACTTAGCGCTTGAATATGTCATTCATAGTTTAGCATTAACTGCTATGAGTCATTTTTATTCTTTATAGCTTTCTTTTCTTCAAACAGCTGGTGATGATAAGAATCTTCCCTGAGTAGTTTTGCTCCACATTGGGGGCATTTTTCCTGCTGACAAGGAGTACCTCGATGGTGGGGATTTTTTTCCCCGCATTTTGGACAAATACAAAATCCACCGCTACCCATATCATGTCTACGAGTTTCCTCCATGGTTGAATCTCCTTCTTTATTTTTTCTCAAATTGCTGCTTTCACTGGTATTAGCATATTATTTATATTTTGTGTTTTTTTCCATAAAATTACAAACATTGAAAATTTTGGCTGCTCCTTGTTCGACAACGATTTGCTATGAGCAGTCATTTCCCGGTGCTTTAAATTCGGACTAACAAAACAAAATATGTCTCTATTATTGGACTGCCCAGATATTGACTATTGGTGGTTTTGAAGCCATGACATTTTAATGAGAGAAGAAATATCATCTTAAATTCAAGGAATTCAGGAGCCTGAATTCAAAAGCTCATAGCCAGGTTAAACGTTCCGGGCAGCATATAATATGAGCAGACAAAGCAGGTACAGTCCAAGAGAAAAAATAATGACCAGGATAAAACCAAAGTGAATGGTCAGCAGGCTGGCTAATACCATTAACCGGAAATCCATTACTTTAAACCAAGTATAACTGAAATATTACTATTTACAGAAAGACCTTTCTCACCAACAATTGTGAATCCAAAAATAATCCAGAAAATATTTGAATAACGTACATAACTGAATTATTCTAATGGCATGATAACACTCAAGGACGGAATAATATGCCCAAAGCCCGCTATCAACAAGTGGGCCTCTGTGGTACCCCTTATTCACACTGTGTGTTCACAGGGCTTTTCTCTGTGGTCACGATACTGTCACCGGTAAGAATTATGAACACCGTAAACAGTGGATTGTAAAACGACTGACTACGTAAAACATTGAACTATGAAACACCAGCAGAAAGATTTATTGCATGTGTTGCATCGTAAGCCAACTATATTAGACTAAGCAACCACACTATAGAAATGAAACTGATAGTGAACATTCCAAATTTATTCAAGATATCTAGAGGTGATTCTGCAGTTAGAGTATATTCTTTAGATTTCATTTAAGACTCCTTCCTTACGATTAATTAAATTTTATTTATTTAAATATGATAAAAAAATCCAGATGTAAATTAAGAATCAAGCATAGAATATGCTTTTTTCACTGTTCTTAGTTTTTTCTTTAATTTTCTACGGCTGCTTTGATTTGTTTGATTCTTAAGTTCAGTATGTAATTTTTTTTCCTCAGTCTTAAATTGCTTGTGAAAATTCACCAATTTTTTTTGGCGATTACGTTGATATTGAGTCATCAAATCTAATTGTTGGTCTAATTGATTTATTATCTTATTAACAGTCATTGTTTCATCCCTCTTTAGCATAGTTTTAATCTGTATTTGTAACATTAAGAACAGTTACCTTCTTTATTAAGCGAAAAGTATGCCAATCTAAAGGTGGTTGTAATTATTTGTTTTAAATCAATGGGATAGATTTTCATGAGAGTGAAATGAAGTTATTGGAATGGGTGTAACAATATGAATACTCAGATTTGTCATGAATTAATATATATAGAAATATTGTTTAATAAACAATTAGTTATATGTCTTTATAATCAAAAAGTTTGGGTGTAACAATTTTAAATTGTTACACCCCCTAAAATTGATAAATTTATCTGATGCATTTACAAAATAACGACAACTTTTGAAAATACCATCAATCACTAAACATCTCAAAATTAGTAATCAATAATCACAATAAATCCGTTGTAAAGTCATGAACTGTCGAATCAGTTGTGAAAGTAAGGGCATTTGTAGAATAATTTTATGTTATATTAGTTGTTTAATATAAGAGAAAATTTTATAGTTTTCTCGTCGTACTGTGCCTAAATATTAAATTAATTACATATGGCTGTTTTTAATTAACAATAGTTTTAATTATTATGAATAAGTATTTTACTGTTGGATTGATCTTTTTATTTGGCATAACCATATCAGTGATCATATTTTTGACAGTTAAACATCAATTAAATATTCATAAAAACCTGGAATTTAATTGGACAACTTCAGAACATTTTCGTGCACTTCACAAGCAACTTAATGAAGACATTTATTCATTAGAATCCCATAAAACACTGAATATTTTTCAACTAGATAAGAAAAATGACTTTTTAAAATTTTCAAAGCATACTTTAAATCAGCACAAAAGTATTCATTCTCTGTATTGGCTTCCTGGTAATGTAATAAAAGATTTCAAAAACAATTCTAATTTGAAAACAAAGCTTGGGTCTTTAATTTTATATTCAGAGCCAGCTGACGCGAATTTTTTTGCTTTAAATGAAGTTCATGATTTTGATTCAAATTTCCAAAAAATTCTTGAACAGACAAGAGATACCGGACAACTCTTAATTCGTGAAATTTCTTCTGCCAATAATGGAGAATATTTTCAAAATGGTATTATTATACTATCACCTGTTTATAAACCAGAACAATCAATAACTTTCGTAGAGCAAAGAAAACAAAACCTGATTGGATTTGTCATGGGGGTATTATTATTTAAAGATTTATTTGACTTATCAATTGGACATCTGGAACCACGAGGAATTGATATTTACCTATTAAACAATGTAGGTAAAAAGATAGAAAAACTTCTTTATCATTACAGGAGTAGATTGTCTCGCTCTGATGATTCAACGAATCAAAATACAGATAATTATTTCATAGATGATACTTTGAATCTAAGCAAAAGTTTTACTATTACCGATCAAAATTGGCTGTTTATCGGAAAAGAAACTCCTGAATTTCGTAGTTCTGAGGCTTTTAATCAAGGGCCTGCTATTGCATTATTGACTGGTGTTGTTTTTACAATATTTATCGTTTTCTATTTTTATAATTTATCAAATGCAAAGGATGCATGGCAGACAGCAGAAAAAAAATTACATACTGTTCTTGATAATTCCCCAGACTATATCATCATTTTGGATAAAATTAGCGATATATCCTATATGAATAAACCACTGTTTGGTTTGGAAACTACTGCCTCTATTGGTCAAAATTTATTTGATTGGCTACCAACTGAATACCATAAACGTTATAAAAAAGGACTGATAAAAGCTTTTGATGAAGAAAAAGCTGATTTTTTTAACTATTCATTGGCAGACTTTAGTCATTGGGAGGTTCGTATCTTACCCATACGAACTAAAAACAAAGTAAGTTCAGCCATGGTTATTAATACAGATATTTCCGAGCAACATAAATTGCAAATTCAAACAATGGAGAATTCGCGTTTAGCTTCAATTGGTGTTCTTGCTACTGGTATTGCTCATGAAATTAACAACCCTAATAACTCAATTTATTACAATGCAAGTTTCATCCAGGATTCATGGAGTGATATTCTTCCAATTCTTGATGAATACAAGGAAGATAATGGTGATTTTTCTATGGGAGGATTACCTTTTTCAGATACCAGAGAAAAATTTATTAATGCAAGTATCAACATAATTGATCATACATCAAGAATAAAGAAAATAGTTGAAAGTTTAAAATCATTTGCTCGTAAAGATAGTGGTGAATTAAACGAGGATGTTCAAGTTATTGATGTTATAAGTAATGCATTGTTAATTATTAATAATGAAGTCAGTAAATATACTGATCATTTATCTCTTGACTTACCAAATAATCTTCCTCAGGTTAAAGCGAATGCGCAAAAACTCGAACAGGTGTTTATAAATATTGTGCTTAATGCATTGCATGCATTAACAAACAAGGATAATAAGATATTTATATCGGCTAGATATGATGAAAATCAGAAAACTATTATTATTTCTGTTCAAGATGAGGGCATTGGTATTGATGAGTCTTGTATAGATAAAATTACACAACCTTTTTATACGACTAAACCCAACCATATTGGAACTGGGCTAGGTCTTTCTATATCCAATTCAATTATAAAGGAGCTCAAAGGAAAATTGCTTATTACGTCAAAACTGAATAAGGGAACAAAGGTTTCCATTTCAATTCCTGTCACGAAAACCATGGTAAATAATAATTGAGTATGTAACATAATGAATCAATCGAAATGTGATGTGTTATTAATTGATGATGAACAGCATATATTAGAAAGTTTAGGTCTTTTTTTACAACGTTCTGGTATAGAAAAAATTGTCACTATTGCTGATAGTCGAAAGGTAATGTCTTCATGTAGTCAGGTAACTCCATCCGTCATTGTCTTAGATTTGTTCATGCCATATATTTCTGGTACTGAATTATTGCACGAGCTTAGAAACAATTACCCCGAAATTCCAGTTATTATTCTGACAGCTACTCAAGAAGTGGAATCAGTGGTCAGTCATATAAAGGATGGTGCATTTGACTATCTAGTTAAACCTGTAAACAAAAATAGATTATTATCTGTGGTAAAGGCGGCTCATAAAGTAAGTAACCTGAGAGATGAGGTAACACTTCTTAAAAAATGCTTATTAACTAAAGATATACCACATGACAGTATTTTTTCTGAAACAATAACCAATAATCAGGAAATGCACAAAATATTTCTTTATATTAAAGCAATATCCGGATCAAATGAACCGGTTTTAATCACTGGTGAAACAGGATGTGGAAAAGAGTTACTAGCAAGAGCGATACATAAAGCAAGCAACGTAACAGGTGATTTGATTTCACTTAATGTGGCTGGTCTTGATGATACCATGTTTTCCGATACTTTATTTGGTCATCGTCGGGGTGCGTACACTGGTGCCAATCAGAATAGAGAGGGTTTAATTGAAAAAGCGTCAGGAGGTACACTTTTTCTGGATGAAATTGGAGACTTGTCAACATCATCTCAAGTGAAGCTTCTTCGGTTATTACAAGATAAAAAATATTATCCACTAGGCTCTGATGTCGCAAAAAATGCTTATATCCATGTGATTGCTGCTACTCATCATAATCTTAAAAACGATATTGAACAGGGTAAATTCAGACAAGATTTGTATTATCGTCTCACCAGCCATCAAATTGAAGTCCCTCCCCTACGTAAACGTGTTGAAGATATTTTACCTTTAGTTTTATATTTTCTTGGTCAGGCAGCTCAATCAATGAACAAAGCCGCACCTGAGCCTTCTCATGAATTGTTAACTCTGCTTTCAAATCACCACTTCCCTGGTAACATACGAGAGCTTAGAGGAATGATTTATGATGCTGTTGCTCAACATCAATCTGGAACTATTATATCAATGAATTCATTTAAAAAATGTATCAAACAAGAACGTGAAAAAAGTCAAATAGATAAAACTATACTATCATCTTCAAATCAGACCAATTTAAATTTTATTGGACGATTTCCAACATTAAAAGAAGCAGAACATTTAGTTATTAAAGAAGCAATGAAACAAGCAAATGGCAATCAAGGTATTGCAGCAGCAATATTGGGAATATCCAGACCGGCACTTAACAGAAGACTAAATAACACTAATAATTGACATCCTCACCCACAACAATGGCATTCACTTAAGGAAATAAGCCATTCACTTAAGAAAAGCCTATAATTTTTGAAAAATTGATATCAACAACTAAAACATCCATCATATTGCCGTTCCCGCTGCAGGTTTACTTTTTGTTGGGAGCCATTTGTTTATTGGCTTTTTCGATATTCGTTGATATTGTCTGCCTGGGCGCTCTTTCTGTTTACAAAAAGAAATCGCTCCCATAACTCAATAATTGTTATACCGTAGCCTTGTTTGTTTTTTGAAAAAACCAGACGAAAAATAAATAAGATCAATAGCATGGTATTAATGATACGTTTGCGTTGTTGCCATTGTTGATCAAAATCATTCGCAACAGAAATAACAATATCAATAACACGCTGCCATAAAAGAATAAACGGGTCATTTGTCTGCAGAGGTGGCTACAACAATTTGGCAACGTTTGAATATGAACATCAAAGAACTATATTGTCATCTTCTGATGATCAAGCTCATGTTTCCATGCCTGCTGTACATCGTATTGCCAGCCTTCTTAAGAGATGGATTCTTGGCACACACCAAGGTTCAGTGAGTGTTGAACACCTACAGTCTTAGTTCTGAGTTATCCCCACGAATTTTTTTAGTTACTCGTTGAAAATTTAGAAATTGATCGACTTTCATGGCGAACTATGATCAAATTAGTTCACCACAAATCAATTTGGAGAACGCCATG
>RCNG010000459.1_pt1 | contig 18419 bp, 17 predicted proteins | sample 2041371 | NCBI WGS metagenome assembly RCNG01 (sample SAMN09708227, study PRJNA481090) | Marine sediment metagenome, whole genome shotgun sequencing project. | biome: marine sediment; feature: ocean; material: sediment; isolation source: Sewage treatment plant 1 marine sediment (STP1) ... | reverse complement strand
CGAACCGCCTGCTCAGGCGTGTGTCGATGCCTCTTCATGTGGTCATCCTCCCATTCCAAGGGTATGGACTCCCACAACAGATGGACCACTATCCAGGGCTCAGGTCACCCCTATGGAAGGCGAGGGGTAGCATCGGCGGATGATCGAAGCGTTCTGGGTGGAGTTCGTAGCGGCGACCGGGATCGACGGCCCATACGAGGTCTGGGCGTTCGGTGATCCATCGATGCCGAAGCTGGCAACCGACCTGGCGCTCCTTGTACGCGACGGTCCCAAGCGGGCGACCACGGGTCTTGCATCCGACTACGACGATGAGGACGAGACGCTTCCGGAAGTCGGGGAGCTGAGCCTCATCCTGGACGGAGAAGGATCGCCCGTTTGCGTGATTCGAACGACGAGCATCGAGATTCGCAGGTACGGCCATGTGGACGAAGCATTTGCCTGGGCAGAGGGCGAAGGGGACCGAACGCTCGATTGGTGGCGGAGGGCGCACACCTGGTTCTTCGAGAAACAAGGGACTCCCGTCGCCGACGACACGCTCATGGTGCTCGAGCACTTCGAATTGCTGTGGCCGAGCCCGACCGAACCCTTCGACTGACTGCCGAGCACCCGCTCCAGCAATGCCGCCATTGCGAGTGGGGCCGGTGACGGCGCACTCCACTACCGTCGTGCTCATGGCTCATGCGATCCGCGTGCAGATCTACACGATGCAGGATGTTGATGAGGCGCTCGCCGTCGCGAGGCTCGGCGTCGATCACATCGGAGTGACACCCGCCGCCCTCGGTCTGCCCGGCGAGGTGAATCCATCGCTTGCGGCGCAGATATGCGACGCCGTGAGAGGCTTGGCCGTGACCGTTGCGCTGTCCGTGGATACCGATCTGTCCACCATTGAGCGGATGGTCCGCACGGTGCGCCCCGACATCCTCCACCTCTGCGGACCCCCCGGTGCCCTTGGACCGGAGGCCGTCGCCGACCTGCGGCATGCGTTGCCGGGTGTCGGCATCATGCAGGCGATCGCGGTGACAGGCCTCGAGGCTGTCGACGATGCCGCGACGTATGCGGCGGTCGCGGACTACCTGATTCTCGACTCCGTCGATCCGGACATCGCCGGAGTCGGCGCAGCAGGTGTGGTGCACGACTGGGCCATCAGCGCGGCCATCGTCGATGCGGTCGACGTTCCGGTAATCCTCGCCGGTGGGCTTTCGCCCAAGAACGTTGCCGGGGCGATCGCTGCGGTGAGACCATGGGGCGCCGATTCGCTGACGCACACCAACCGGCCGGATTCGGGCGGCGGGTTTCGCAAAGACCTCGCGCGTGTTGGCGCCTTCGCCGCCGCCGCACGAGGGGGAACGCCCGCATGACGGTCGTGGTGATCGGCGACGCGAATGTGGACCTCGAGATCAGACTGCCCACAGGACCACGACTCGAGACGCATGCCAATCCTGATCCCAGGATGTACGGCGGGGGATCAGCGGCGAACACGGCGGCGGCGCTCGCCCGGCTTGGCGTGCCCTGTCGCTTCGTCGGTGCCGTCGGCGATGACAGCTTCGGTCGCTTCGCCGTCAATAGCTTGTCCCAGTCCGGGGTCGGCACGGCAGCCGTCGTGACGACCAAGGAAGCGCCGACGGTGGCGGTCATCGCCGTCGTCCAGGCGGATGGCGACCGGCTGATCTACGTGTGGCCCCCGCAAGGAGGGGCTCACGCGGCACTCGAACCTCGGGCCGCTGTCGCGGCCCTCGAGGGAGCGAGTTGGCTCCACGTCTCAGGAATCTGTCTCCGCGTCGCTCCCGCCCGCTACGCCCTGTTGAGCGCCATGGAGCACGCGCGCGCGGACGGAATCCCCGTCTCGTTCGACCTGAACCTGCGACTCGAGAATTGGGGATGGGACGACGGATTCATCGAAGCCGTCGAGGCGGCGATCGAACAATCCGACGTGGTGCTCGGCTCGGCGTCGGACGAGGTCGGGGCGCTGGTCCACAACACCGACTCGATCGCCGCGGCGACGTCACTGGTCGGGGGCGAGCGCGTCGTGGTTGCTCGGCTCGGCCCCGACGGGGCGGTGGCGTGCTCGCCGGAGGGAGCCGTTACCGTGCCGGGCTTCGTGGTGCCCGTAGTCGACACCGTCGGCGCTGGTGACGCGTTCAACGCCGGATTCATCGCGGCTCGCCTGAGCGATGTCGACCTTCGCGAGGCTGTGCGACGGGGCAATGCGGTCGCCGGGCTCACCGTCGCAGGAACCGGGGCCCGATCAACTCCTGCTTTATCTGACGTGGAAGCCCTGCTCGACGGGTGAAGCGTCGCTCGACCCGGCGCTCGTTCCCGCAGCGCCTGTCGTGCGGTAGGTTGCACACGGTCGAGCAAGGAGGCGACGGCATGGCACGGCGATTCACGACTCGGATGGCGGTTCGATCTGTGATAGTTGGCGTGCTGGCGATTCTCGCGACCGGGCTCGCGACGGCGGCTCTGGCTGCAACCGACACAGTCGGGCTGGTTGATCCAACAACCGGAGTCTGGTCGCTGCGGGACGAGGACGGCGGCACCTACAACTTCTACTACGGGAATCCCGGCGATTACCCGTTTTCCGGCGACTGGAATTGCAACGGGATCGACACACCGGGGCTCTACCGCCAGTCCGACGGATACGTCTACCTTCGCGATTCGAATGACCAGGGTGTTGCGGACCTCTCCTTCTTCTTCGGAGATCCGGGGGATATACCGATTGCCGGCGACTTCGACGGAGACGGTTGCGACACCGTCTCGGTGTACCGCCCATCACAGGGCCGTGTGTTCATCGTCAACGAACTCGGAAGTGCCGACGGAGGGCTGGGCGCCGCCGACCTCGATTACTACTTCGGGAACCCCGGCGACGCACCGTTCACCGGTGACTTCAACGACAACGGCGTCGACACTGTCGGGCTCTATCGTCAATCCGCAGGCCTCACATACTTTCGAAATAGCCACACGCAGGGCATCGCAGATTTCGAGTTCTACTTCGGCAACCCGGGCGACCGTTTCGTCGGCGGCGACTGGACCGGGGATGGCACCGACACGCCTGGGGTGTTCCGACCGTCCGATACGACGTTCTATCTGAAATACGCAAACACGGAGGGCATCGCGGATGCCCAGTTCCCGTTCGGGACCGGGTTCATGCTCCCGGTCGCCGGGGACTGGGGCGACATTCCAGCGATACCGCCGCTCGCGCTCGAGCCGGTGGCCACCGGACTCAGTGGCCCGATGCTTGTTACTGCGCCATCCGGTGACGGTCGCGTGTTCATCCCGGAGCGCACCGGGGCGATTCGCATTCTGGAGGGTGGGTTGATCAAGCTCGAGCCGTTCCTCACGGTTGGCGGCGTGTCGACGTGCGGTGAAGGGGGGCTGCTTGGGCTGGCCTTCCACCCGGACTACGCCTCCAACGGGCGTTTCTTCGTCCACTACACCGCATCACGCGGTGGTGGTCTGATCGAGAGTCGGGTCGTTGAGTATCACGCCGATCCTTCGTCGGACACGGCTGAGGCTGCGCCGGTGCGTACGATCCTCACGGTCGATCAGCCCCGCTGCAACCACAACGCCGGCTCGATCGCGTTCGGGAGCGACGGCTACCTCTACATTCCGTTCGGTGATGGCGGCGCGAGCGCCAACGGCCAGAATGCTCAGACCTGGCTCGGCTCGGTGCTCCGCATCGACATTGACGGTGGCGTGCCCTACGCCATTCCGCCCGGCAACCCCTACAACGGATCCAACGGGGCTCGGGAGGTCTGGGCAACCGGTCTCCGCAATCCGTATCGGTCGTCATTCGATCGAGCGACGGGCGACTTCTACATCGGCGACGTCGGACAGAATGCCTGGGAAGAGGTCTCGGTGGGGCGCGCGGGCGTGGCCGGGCCGAACTTCGGATGGAGCACGATGGAAGGGAACGCCTGCTACCAGCCGAGCACGGGGTGCAGCACGGCCGGGATCACACGACCGGCCGTGGTCTATCCCAATCCCGATCAGGGTCGCTCTGTTGTCGGCGGCTACGTCTACCGCGGCGTTTCGATGCCCACGTTGAGCGGCACCTACTTCTTCGCGGATTTCTTCGCCGGCTGGATTCGATCGTTCCGACTCGTCGGCGACGTCGCCACCGATCAACGCGATTGGTCGACATCGTTCGGAACCGTCAACTCCATTTCTGGGTTCGGAGAGGGTGGAGACGGGGAACTCTATGTGACATCATTCAACGGCACCGTCTATCAGATCGTCCCGGCGTCGTAGGCAGTCCGTCGGTCGGCGGGGTTCTTGTCCGGCCTGCCAAACGGAATGGAAGTGGCCTCCGGGTTCGCGCAGGAGTCGCAAGCCGACTCGATATCGACCGACTCGTCGAGCATTGCGCTCCCAGAAAACGGAAGAACGACCTTCCCAGTCGATGTGCTTCGACGAGTTTCGTACTACATTGTGCCGGTGCACTGGGTTCCGATCCGTTCCACCGACTCCGCAGTCGCTCGGGCGCGCCGTAGCCCGGCACATCCTTGTCGAGAGAGCTCGACACAAACCAGGAGGCAGAAGTAATGCGATCTCAGAAATCGCTCTGGCGCTTCGTGCTCCTGCTCGCCGTATTTGCTCTTGTAGCAGCGGCGTGCGGGGATTCGGACGCTGACGAGACAACCACCACGGCTGCGGCGGCAGAGACCACCACAACAGCTGCGGCGGCAGACACAACCACAACAGCAGCAAGCACCGACACCACCGCCGCGACGACTGAGCCCGAAATGATGGAGGGCCAGCTCACCGGGATGAGTGTTGTCGATGACAACACCTTCACTGTGGAGCTCGCGAACGCCGACCCGGAGTTCCCGCTCCGTCTCGCCTATGCGGCGTTCTACGCAATGCCGCCGCAGGCATTCGAAGACCCGGCGGCGTTCGAAGAGATGCCGATCGGATCCGGCCCGTTCAAGATGGCGGCTCCGTGGGAGCACGACGTGCGTATCTCGCTGGAGAAGAACCCCGACTACCAGGGTCCGGACCCGGCGAAGATCGATACCTTCGACTTCGAGATCATTGCCGACGATGCCACGGCCTACAACGAAGCGCTCGCGGGCAATCTCGATGTCATGGGCAGCGTCCCGACCGAGAATCTGTCGACGTACAAGACAGACTTCCCGGATGGTAATGGCGACGTGTACACGACCGGCTTTGCGTACCTCGGATTCCCGACGTACCTGCCTCAGTTCACGAAGGAGCACCGTCAGGCGCTCTCGATGGCCGTCGACCGCGAGGCGATCTCCGAAAAGATCTTCCTCGGCGGTCGTGACGCTGCGTACTCGGTAATCCCGCCGAACCTGCAGGGTCGCTCCGACGTGTGCCCGAGCTGGAACTACGATCCGGAAATGGCCAAAGAGATCTGGGACGCCGCAGGCGATCCGGGACCGATCACGGTCTGGTTCAACAGTGGCGCAGGACACGAGGACTGGATCGAGGCAATCGTGAACATGTGGGGTCAGAACCTCGGCATCGACACGAGCGCCGTCACGTTCGAGACCCTCGAGTTCTCCGAGTACCTGCCGTTGCTGGATGCACAGGAAGTCACCGGGCCGTTCCGTCTCGGTTGGGGCCAGGACTATCCGTCGCCCTACAACTTCCTCGAGCCGCTGTACGCCTCGTACAACGCACCGCCGGTTGGTTCGAACAACACGTTCTGGAACAACCCCGAGTTCGATGCCCTCTTGGCGTCGGGCGTCGAGAAGGTCGCAGCCAGCGGTCAGCTCGCAGACGGACTCGACGACTACTTCGCAGCGGAGGACATCCTCTGTGACGAGGCACAGGTCATGCCGGTCTACTTCAGCAAGACCCAGTTCGTGCACTCGGACGATGTAAGCGAGGTCTATGTCGATGCCTACAACGACCTCGGCTACACCCTGATCGAGTCCCAGGACGGAAACGTCACGCAGGACCTGAAGGAGCCGGAGCACCTGTTCCCGACGACTTCGAATGAGTCCGAGGGCATTTCGGTTGTTCGGGCGATCTATGCACCGCTCATCAACTTCAACGCGAAGACGAATGAGCAGTTCAACGTTCACGCCGAGTCGGTCACGTCGGACGACGGCGGAAAGACCTGGACGATCGTGCTGAACCCCGGGTGGAACTTCGACGACGGGACGCCGATGACGGCAGCCGACTATGTGCGTACCTGGAGCTTCGGCGCCGATGGTGCAAACGGTCAGCAGAACAACAGCTTCTACAGCAACATCGTCGGCTACGACGAGATGAACCCCGAGGGCTAGTCCCGAGGAGAGCAGAAGCTCAAATAGATTGTGGGGCGGTCCTTCGACCGCCCCACAATCGCGTTCTGGACCCGTTGCGGCCAGCCGTCACGAACCAGCTAGTGTGCATCCGGATTGCAGGGAGGTGACGTGGGCCGATACATCATCCGCAGGATGCTTCAGTTCATCCCGGTGTTCTTCGGTGCCACCTTCTTGATCTTCGCTTTGGTGTTTGCCATCCCCGGCGACCCTATCCGCGCGCTCGCTGGCGAGAAGGTCATGCCGCAGACGGTGTTGGACACGCTCAACGAGCGCTACCACCTCGACGAGCCGCTGTGGAAGCAGTACGGGATCTACATCACCAACGTGGTCCAAGGCGATTTCGGCATCGACTTCCGAGGGCGGCCGGTCTCGGATCTCATGAAGCAACGGCTCCCGGTCACGATTCGCCTCGCGTTGCTCGCGTTCGCATTCGAGGTGGTGATCGGCATCGGTGCCGGGATCCTTGCCGGTGTGAGAAAGGGGAAGTTCGTCGACAATCTCGTCCTCATCTCGACGTTGATTGTCATCGCCATCCCACTCTTCGTGTCGGCGTTCTTGGCCCAAATCGTCTTTGGCGTGAAGCTCGGGTGGTTCCCGGTGTCGGGGTTGAGGGACGGTTGGATGAGCTATCTCCTGCCGGCCATGGTGCTCGGGTCGCTGTCGCTCGCCTATATCGCACGTCTCCAACGGACGAGTCTGGTCGAGAATCTTCGCGCCGACTACGTGCGCACCGCGACGTCGAAAGGGCTGTCCCGGAAACGCGTGGTCGGCATCCACGCGCTGCGCAACTCGCTCATTCCCGTGGTCACCTTCCTGGCCATCGACCTCGGTGCGTTGATGGGCGGAGCGATCATCACCGAGACGATCTTCAACCTGCCCGGGATCGGCCGGGCGGTGTTCGAAGGCGTGCAGCGCCAGGAGGGCACGGTCGTCGTCGGGATTGCCACGTTCATGATCATCGTCTACATGGCGGCGAACCTGGTCGCCGACCTCCTCTACGGCATACTCGACCCGCGGATTCGATATGAGTGACAAACACGACCCGATCTACTCCGAGTCCGACATGCAGCGGGAGCAAGACGCATCGACTCGCGAAGCCCAAGTCGAGCGCCAGGACCGTTCGAAATTCGCCATGGGCACTGCGGCGCCGTCCGAAACCGTCCTGGCGATGCAGCAGGAGTCGGCCACTCGGGAACGCACGGCGAGTCTGTGGAAGGATGCATGGCGACAATTGCGGCGCAAGCCGATCTTCCTCATTTCTGCGATCTTCATCCTCATTCTGGTCGTGATGGCGGCGTTCCCGATTCTGTTCACCCGGATCGACCCGCGGGCCTGCTTCCTGTCCGACTCTCTGCTGCCGCCGAGCTCGGAGCACTGGTTCGGTACCGACATCCAGGGCTGCGACTATTACGCACGCACCATCTACGGCGCTCGAGTGTCGATCACGATCGGTCTCGTGGTGACCACCTTCGCCACCACGATCGCACTCATCGGTGGCTCGGCCGCCGGCTACTACGGCGGCTGGACGGACACGATCATTGCCAGGCTGACCGACATCATGTTCGTGATCCCGTTCATCCTGGGCGGCATCGTGATCCTGAGCCTGTTCCCGACTCGTGGCGTGGCACAGGTCAGCCTGGTCCTGATCATTCTCGGCTGGGCGACGATGCTCCGTCTTGTGCGATCGGCGGTGATCGCCGCCAAATCTGCGGACTACGTGGATGCCGCCCGCGCGATGGGCGGAAGCAATTTCCGCATCATCACCAAGCACGTCCTTCCCAACTCCCTCGCCCCGGTCATCGTGTACGCCACGATCACTATCGGTGCCGTCATCTCCGCGGAAGCAGCGCTCTCGTTCCTCGGCGTTGGGCTTCAGCTCCCCGCCATCTCGTGGGGTCTGATGATCAGCGGCGCCCAGGCTCGAATCCTCACCTCGCCCTATCTGCTCCTCTTCCCCGGCCTCTTCCTCAGTGTCGCGGTCTTCTCATTCATCCTCATGGGTGACGCCTTGCGCGACGCCCTCGACCCGAAGCTTCGCTGATGGCAACCAACGGCGGCAAGGACAACGATGCGCTCGGCGGCAAGGCCTACGACCCGATGGCCCACCTGCTCGACGTCGAGAACCTCAACGTGGAATTCCGGATCGAGGACGGCGTCGTCAAAGCGGTCAACGGACTCACGTACACGCTCGACGAGCACGAGACGCTCGCGATCCTCGGCGAGTCCGGCAGCGGCAAGAGCGTCAGCGCCCAGGCGGTCATGGGGATCCTCGACACGCCTCCTGGCTTCGTGACGCAGGGGAGCGTCAAGTTCCGGGGTGTCGATCTCCTCGAACTGCCCGAGAATGTGATGGCAAAAGACGTTCGAGGCCAGAGGATCGCGATGATCTTCCAGGACGCCCTCACCGCGCTGAACCCCGTCTTTACCGTGGGCTGGCAGATCGGCGAGATGCTGCGCAAGCACCGGGGCTACTCGAAGAAGGAGGCGAAGGAGGCCGCGATCGAGCTGATGGAGCGGGTGAAGATCCCGGACGCGAAAGACCGCGTGAACGCGTACCCCCATGAGTTCTCCGGCGGGATGCGCCAGCGCGCAATGATCGCCATGGCGCTCTCGCTCGATCCCGATGTCCTGATCGCGGACGAGCCGACTACGGCGCTCGATGTCACCGTGCAGGCCCAGATCATGGAGCTGCTGCACAGTCTCCAGCAGGAGACCGGCATGGGTCTGATCCTCATCACCCACGATCTCGGGGTCGTCGCCGAGGTGAGTGACCGGGTCGTGGTCATGTACGCCGGTGAGATCATGGAAGACGGTGACATCAACGATGTGTATCACCATCCGGCCCACCCCTACACCCTCGGCCTCATGGACTCGATCCCGCGACCCGACGTTCACACCGGGCGTCTGGTGCCGATCCAGGGTGCACCGCCCGATCTCCTGAACATTCCGTCCGGTTGCGCGTTCCACCCGCGCTGCCCGTACGCGCAAGATCGGTGTAGCAAGGACGAGCCGAAACCCATCAGCATCGGCGGGAACGGACACGAGAGTTCGTGTTTCTACTGGGAGGAGGTGCAACGTGACCGCTGAACCGTCCACTGAGCCGGCGGCACCCGTTCCCGACAAGCAGGATCCGATCCTGAAGGTCGAGGGTCTCGTCAAGTACTTCCCGATCACCCAGGGGATCTTGTTCAGCAAGAAGATCGGGGACGTCAAGGCCGTCGACGACGTGTCGTTCGAACTGTATCCGGGCGAGACGCTCGGTCTCGTGGGCGAGTCGGGCTGCGGCAAGACCACGACCGCGCGAACGATTCTCCGTCTCGAAGAGCCGACCGCCGGGGCCGCCTACTACGACGGACGGGACATCTTCGCGATGTCCAAGAAGGAGCTCCGAGATCTCCGCAAGGAGATCTCCGTGATCTTTCAGGATCCCTATGCCTCGTTGAACCCGCGCATGACGGTTGGGAACATCATCTCCGAACCGTGGACGATTCACGGAATGGTTCCAAGGAAGGACCAAAGAAAGAAGACGCAGGAGTTGCTGGAAGTCGTGGGCCTGAACCCGAACCACATCAACCGCTACCCGCACCAGTTTTCGGGAGGTCAGCGCCAGCGCGTCGGGGTCGCCAGGGCGCTCGCCGTCGAACCAAGCATCATCATCGCCGACGAGCCGGTCTCGGCACTCGACGTGTCGGTCCAGGCCCAGGTGGTGAACCTGCTCGAGGACATCCAGGATGAGTTCGGCATCGCCTACCTGTTCATCGCTCACGACCTGTCGGTAGTGCGCCACCTCTGTGACCGCATTGCCGTGATGTATCTCGGCAAGATCGTGGAGCAGGGCGATGAGTACGGCGTCTACGACAACACGTCTCATCCGTACACCCAGGCGCTGCTTTCGGCGGTTCCGGTCCCTGACCCCGCTGGGAGGGCAGATCGTCAGAGGATCGTCCTCGAAGGCGACGTGCCGAGTCCCGCCAATCCGCCATCGGGATGTCGGTTCAGAACCCGCTGTTGGAAGGCGCAGGACGTGTGTGCCGGTGAAATTCCAGCACTTGAAGATCGAGGCCAGGGTCATCCGGTCGCCTGCTACTTCCCGCAGGTCGAGTTTGCCGACGAGGTGCCGACCGAGAGCCGGAACCTCGATTCCTCCGAGTAGCGAACCAGTCGTAGCCTAGGCAGGAACCGGTTCGCTAAGCCATCGTTCTAGCCTTTGGGTCATGGTTGACCGGGACTCTCCGCTTCACAGGCTCTACGATCGCTTTGATCTCCTCTTCTACGTAACGCTGGCGACCGTCGCGCTGCTTCTGCTCGTCGATCTCGACCATGACGAGGGTTTTGCGGAGATCCTCGCAATCACGGTGACGGTCTTGACGGCAGCGACGCTCTTCTTGGCGGTTGCGGCGGCAGGGGTCGGTCGACGAGGGCGCCACATCACGCTTGCGGTGATCGCCCTCAGCCTGACGGCGGCCGTCGTCTCGATGCTCTTCTCGACAGTTCCGAACGGTCACGGTGGCTTCATCTGGCTCGTGCTCGTCGTGGCTGCACCGATCATTGCTCTTCGTCGCTTGATGCATCACAAGACGGTCACCTCCGAGACACTGCTCGGTGCGATCAGCGTGTTCCTCCTCATTGCCGTCGCCTCGGCCTATCTCTTCATGTTCATCGATACGTTCGTGAATGGTTCCGGGCGCTTTTTCGGCCAAGACGAGCCGACGACGGTGTTCATGTACTTCAGCCTCGTCACCATCACATCCCTTGGGTACGGCGACTTCGCGCCGGTGGGCGAATTCGGGCGAGCGGCTGCGGCGTGGGAGGCGATCGTCGGGCAGATCTATCTGGTTGTTGTGATTGCCCGCCTCGTGTCGCTGTACTCCGGGCGTCCCAGCACACCGGATGGCGACGGCACATCGCTGGCCGACTAGATTCGCCTTATGGAACCAAAGGTCATCGCTCTCGTGCTCGCCGGTGGGCAGGGGAAGCGCCTGTGGCCGCTCACCCGTGACCGATCGAAACCGGCCGTCCCATTCGGCGGTATCTACCGCTTGATCGACTTCGTCCTCTCCAACCTCGTGAACGGCGGATACCGCAAGATCGCGGTGCTGACTCAGTACAAGAGCCACAGCCTCGATCGTCACCTCGCGCTCGGTTGGTCGATGAGCGAGATGCTTGGGAACTATGTGACGCCCGTTCCGGCTCAGATGCGGCACGGTCCGCATTGGTTCTCCGGGTCTGCGGATGCCATCTACCAGAACTTCAACATTCTCACCGATGAGCGCCCGGACCATGTGATCGTCTTCGGAGCCGACCACATCTACCGGATGGATCCGAGCCAGATGGTGGACCAACACGTCGAATCCAGTGCCTTGGCGACGGTCGCCGGGATCCGAGTACCGATCGGCGAGGCATCGGCGTTCGGCATCATCGAGACCGATGAGCACGGCAAGATCGTGTCGTTCATCGAGAAGCCGGAGCACCCGAAAGCGATCCCCGGCGAACCCGACTGGGCCTACGCGTCGATGGGTAACTACGTATTCGAGACCAAGGCGCTTCGCGAGGTCGTGTCGGCCGACGCCGAGGACGAAGACTCGAAACACGACATGGGCGGAAACATCATCCCAGCGTTTGTGGCGCAGGGGACGGCCTATGTCTATGACTTCGCCGACAACGTGGTGCCGGGTCAGGCCGAACGCGAGTGTGGCTACTGGCGCGACGTGGGAACCCTCGACGCCTACTACCAAGCGAACATGGACACGATCGCGGTCGACCCGATCTTCTCGTACTACAACCGCAAGTGGCCGATCCTGACCCACCGCCCGCCGCTACCTCCCGCCAAGTTCGTGTTCGATCTGGATGATCGGCGTGGAGCGGCGTACGAGTCGATCGTGGGTGCCGGTGTCGTCGTCTCCGGCGGTGTCGCTCGCCGATCGATCCTGGGCTCCGACGTTCGCCTGCACTCGTATGCCCACGTCGAGGACACGCTGCTGCTCAATGGTGTAACGGTCGGCCGCGGCGCCACGGTGCGCCGGGCGATCATCGACAAGAACGTCGTGATCCCGGAGGGTGTCGAGATCGGAACCGACGAAGCAGCCGATCGGGAGCGTTACACCGTGACCGAGTCGGGACTCGTCGTCATCGGCAAGGGCGACGTGGTCGATCCCGCGTGACGTTCGCGTTTGTCGGATGAAGCGGTAGCCTCCCCGTCGTGCATCGACAGCAAATCCTCCGTCCGCTTGCCGCGCTGGTTTTCGCTCTGGCGCTGATTGCCGCGGCGTGTAGCCCGTCCGCCGACCCGGAGACCACGACGTCGAGCGTGGCGTCGACGACAGCAGCCGATGGGGCATTGACGACCGCAACGAGCGGCGTCACCACCACGCAAGTGACGATGTTGATCCCCGGTACGGCATCCGACTCGATCGATCCGGCCGTCGTCGAAGGGATAAGGGCTGAGCTCGCCGGTCTGATGGTCGAGGCGGAGCAGGTACGGGGTCTCCCGTTCATAGCGACGCCCACCGTGACCATTCTCGACGAAGCCGAGTTCACGCAACGGGTCTCGGACCTCGTCGCCGAGGACCTCGACGAGGAGGATCTCGCCGCAGATAGCGCGTTCTACTCGATGCTCGGCATGCTCGATCCCGGCACCGACCTCTACCAGCTCCTGATCGGCCTCTACACCGACCAGGTTGTCGGGTTCTACGACGGGGATACCGAAGAGATGGTGGTTCCTGCGGCTCCCGACGGCTTCACTTCGCTCCAGAAGATCACAGTCTTGCACGAGCTGGTGCACGCCCTCACCGATCAGCACTTCGACTTCAACGACGAATTCGAACTCCTCATCGACGAAGGCAACGGCGACGACCTCTCGGCGTTCCAGTCGTTGATTGAGGGTGACGCTACGCGGTCACAGTTCGTCTACATGGAGGGCATGAGCCCCGCCGAGGCCGTCCAAGCCGCAGCGGAGGCCCTCCTCTACGACTCGTCGGTGCTCGAATCGGTGCCGGCATGGATCCAGGCCGACCTCACGTTCCCCTACGACCACGGGCTGGTGTTCGTTGACGCGATCGCGTCGGGCGGTGGTCTCGCTGCGGTGGACACGGCCTATCAGAATCCGCCGCAGACCACTGAGCAGATCCTGGACCCGGCTCGCTACATCCGGAACGAACCGCCTCGAGACCTCGCCCCGTTGACCGTGGAACTCGACGGCTGGGACCTGTACGACGAGGCAGTTTTCGGCGAATGGGGCCTGCGCCTCCTGCTCAGCGGCAGCGTCACTCCCGGTGAGGCCACCCAGGCGGCATCGGGATGGGGGAACGACACCTATCGCCTGTTCACCCGAGGCGACGACCTTGCCCTCGCAATGTCGTACGTCGGCGATTCCGAGCGCGATGCGGAAGAACTCGCCAACGCACTGATCGCCCACATCAGGGACGACATGGACGCCGGTCCAGCAGAGGAATCTGCCGGTGGCTTGCTCTATCGACAGGGCTCGGTGTACGTGTTCATCGACCGCATCGACGACGCCCTCTATTGGATCGTCACCACCGACAAGTCAGCCGGCGAAGAGCTAAGACAGCAGCTGGGGATTTAGTCGTCAGTCGCCAGTCAAGAAACACAGTCGCGGAGTACGAACGATGCGACTTGTTCGTTGGTCTTCAATTCGGCTACCGCCGAAGGCCAGCTACTCCAGGCGATTCGCGACTGACGACTGGCGACTAACGACTGGACCCTCTCCCGGCCCCCTACCGCGCGACGAAGTCATCTCGTACGGTGTACCCATGACGCGCGAAAGCGGCCGGGTCCTCTTCGGGGGTTCGGAACAGAGTTCGGCTGGGGGGAGTGCTCAGCCGCGGCCGGCGTTCGGCTTGCGGCCGTGGTTTGCCTTGCTGCGGCGTGCGCGGAGCTTGCGTCGCTTTGCCTTTGCCATAGTGATCCGGAGCGTACCAGGCGAGCGCGCGTACCGGCCGGGCCGATGGATGATTGCCACAGAATCGGGGTGGCGCTCACCTCCGATCATGGTCGCGGTTTCGTTCGTCGAGCGGCTGGTCGGGCTCCGGGGAACGCGAGATCGCGGACTGCTCCTCCGGGCGTCTTCGGTTCACGCCCGGGGGTTGAGCGCACCGCTGCGCATCGTGCACCTCGACGACCGAGGGACGGTCGTGCGCCAGGATCTGCTCGGTCCGGGTCGACGGATCGCCGCAGCGGGCACCTGGATTCTCGAGTTGCCGATCGAACATTGCGCGCCAGATACCGGTGCAATGCTCCTGCTTGTGCAATGCTCCCGACCATGAACGGAAGACTTGTGATCTGCGCCACGCCGATTGGCAACCTCGACGACGTTTCACCGCGCCTGCAAGCAACGCTGGCGAGCGCCGACGTCGTGTTCGCCGAGGACACCAGAAGAACCGGCAAGCTCCTCGAGCGGTTCGGGATCGATGCCGAGTTGCGCTCCTTCTTCGTCGGGAACGAAGCAGACCGTTCGGTCGAGATGCGTTCGCGCCTCGAGCAAGGGGAGACGATCGCCCTCGTGAGTGATGCCGGTATGCCTGCAATCTCGGACCCCGGCGTAGCCGCGGTGCGCGCTGCCCGGTCGGTCGATGCCGAGGTGTCGGTGATTCCCGGCCCCAGCGCCGTGACGTCGGCCGTGGCGGTCTCGGGATTGGGCGGTGACCGTTTTGTCTTCGAGGGGTTCCTGCCCCGAGGTGGCGACGATCGCAGGCGCCGCATCGATGCGATCGCTGCCGAGGATCGGCCCGTGGTCCTGTTTTCCGCCCCCGGCCGAGTCGCTGCCGACCTCGCGGATCTCGCAGTTGTAGCGGGATCCGAGCGGACGATTGTGGTGGCACGCGAGATGACCAAGCTCCACGAGGAGATCTGGTCGGGGACGCTCGATGATGCCATTCGACGATGGTCCGAAGTGGTGGAACCACGAGGGGAGTTCACGCTTGTTCTCGAGTCGCGGCCGATCGAGCCGCCCGACATGCCGGCGGCGCTGGTCGCCGTGGAAGCGAGGATTGCCGACGGTGAGCGGCTGTCGAACGCTGTGCGAGAGGTGTCGGCGGATACCGGCGTCTCGCGTCGGATTCTCTACGAAGCCGCCCTCAACGCCAGGGCTGCTAGTCGGCGGACAGAGAGCGGCGACATGACTGACACACCCCGCGGCCCTTGAATGCGCTGACTCCTTCGGCAGAGCCGCAAAACACACATGTCGCCTCGAGCTTGCGGATCACGATCGCGTCGTTCTCGACGCCGATTTCGAGCTCGTCCCCTTCATGGATGTTGAAGAGACGGCGCGTCTCGGCCGGCACCACGATGCGGCCGAGGTCGTCGATCTTGCGAACCATCACGGTATCCACCGGTGAACCTCCAGCAGCGTTCGGAGCCGTTCGGTCTTTCTGACCTCATTGTACCGGTGGTTGCCGGCGCCGAGTCCGCGTCGGCTTCAACTCAGATCCAGGGCGCACCGCTACCATCCCATCACCGTGACTGACACCACTGCACCCAAGAACGTCCTCGTCGCCGTCGCCTGGCCCTATGCCAGCGGATCTCGGCATCTCGGCCATCTCGGTGGCGCCTATCTGCCGCCAGACGTGTTCGCCCGCTACCAGCGGGCCATCGGAAACCGGGTCCTGATGGTCTCCGGCAGTGATGTCCACGGAACGCCGATCACCGTACGTGCCGACGAGGAGGGCGTTACCCCTGCCGAGATCGTCGACCGCTACCACACCGAGATCGAACGCAATTGGAAGGACCTCGGGTTCACGTTCGACCTCTACACCACGACGGGTACCGACACCCATCGCGAGGTCGCTCAGGACTTCTTCATGCGCCTGCTCGACAACGGCTACCTCTACCGCAAGATCACCGAGCAGTTCTACGACGAGCAGGCAGGCCGATTCCTTCCTGACCGCTACGTCGAGGGCACGTGCCCGCATTGTGACTACACGGGGGCCCGCGGCGACCAGTGCGATAACTGTGGCAGAACGCTCGATCCGACCGATCTGGTCGATCCGCGTTCCAAGCTGTCGGACACCACGCCGGTCTTGAAGGAGACCGAGCACTTCTACTGGAAGCTCTCCGAGTTCCAGGAGCCACTCCTGGAGTGGCTCCGAACCCGCGAAGGCTGGCGGCCCCACGTCGTGAACTTCGCGATCGGGATGGTCGACGACGGCCTCCACGACCGAGCGTTCACCCGAGACCTCGAGTGGGGTATTCCGCTGCCGGTCGATGATCTGGGGGACGGCAAGTCGATCTACGTCTGGTGGGAGGCGGTCATTGGGTACCTGTCGGCTGCCAAGGAGTGGGCGAGGCTCCGTGGCGAACCGGACGCCTGGAAGGATTGGTGGGAGAATCCGGACGCCGAGAGTTACTACTTCATTGGCAAGGACAACATCCCATTCCACGCCGTCTATTGGCCCGCCATGCTGATGGGCTACGGCGGTCTCGAACTCCCAACCAATGTGCCGGCCAATCAGTTCATCACCTTCCGGGGCGAGAAGGGATCGGCGAGTCGCGGCGTCGGCCGTTCGATCTCTTGGTACACCGAAAACTTCGAACCGGATGCGCTCCGCTACGCGGTCGCCATCAACTTCCCAGAGACAAACGACACCGACATGTCTGAGGACGGCATGGTCCGGCGCGTGAACGACGAACTCGTCGCGACGTGGGGCAACCTCGTGAACCGGGTTGTGTCGATGACTGGCCGCTACTTCGACGGCGTTGTCCAAGATCGCACCGCGGTCGATGCCCAGGACGAAACCCTGTTGGCATCCGTGGACGAAATGCTCGCAGAGGTCGGCCAACTGATCTCAGAGGTCAAGCTTCGGGGAGGGCTCCAGCGAGCCATGATCGGGGCGCAGATGGTGAACGCCTACCTCAACGAACGCGAACCGTGGAAGACGGCGAAGACCGACCTCGACCGCACAGGGACGACGCTCAGTGTTGCCATTGAGGCCATCGCTGGTATTGCCGTCGCTCTCTACCCATACCTTCCGTTCACCACGGTGAAGCTGTTCGATGCGTTTTCGGTCGAGATGGGGGAGCACGGGCCGTCCTGGGGCCGTCCGTCGATCTCCGTCGGTACCAAACTGGGTGAGTTGGGCCCGCTCTACGCCAAGATGGAGCCGTTCGCGCAAGGCGAGTGAGGGAACAATGACTGCCTGGGTCGACAGCCACTGCCACGTGTTCATGGACGACGACCCGCCGGCTTCGGTCGATCGAGCGGTCGAGGAGGGCATTGAATGGATGCTCGTCCCCGGCATCGACCTCGAGACGAGTCTCCAGGCACGACGCGTCGCCACCGCTCGTCCCGAACGCGTGCTGTGGGCGTGCGGTCTCCATCCCCACGACGCGCAACGCTGGGATGAGGAACAAGCGCGGCTCTCGGCGCTGGCGGTCGAGGCATCGGCGATTGGCGAGATCGGACTCGACTTCTATCGCGACCTCTCTCCGCGCGACGACCAGCGGCGGGCCTTTCGCGACCAGGTGCGGCTCGCAGCCGATCTCGGCAAGCCGGCGATCGTGCACACGCGCGACGCATTCGCAGACGTGTACGAGATTCTGTCCGAGGCGGATCTCGGCGAACACGCAGTGCTGCACTGCTGGACGGGCGGTCCCCGCTGGACCAAGCGGTTCCGAGAACTCGGCGCCACGTTCTCGTTCGCGGGTCCGGTGACCTATTCGACCGGCGATACGGTGCGACGGGGTGCCGCCGAGGCGCCGCCGGAACGCACCATGGTCGAGACCGACACTCCCTACCTCGCTCCTGAGCCGCACCGAGGCGAACACAATCGTTCCGAGTGGACCGCCATCAACGGGGCGGCGCTCGCCGAAATCTGGGACATGACGAGCGACGACGTCGCCCGAGTCACGGCCGACAACGCCGCTCGGGTGTTCGGCACACCGCGTGGCTGATCCGGCGCCACAAGGCAAGGCGACGATCCGGAGCCTGCTTGATGAGCACGGCTTGCGCCCGAACCAGGCCTACGGCCAGAACTTCCTCGTCGACCCCAACGTCATCGACCGCATTGTGCGGCTATCGGCGGTTGGGTCGGGGTCGCACGTAGTGGAGATCGGCGGCGGCACGGGCACGCTCACCGCCGGCCTCGCATCCACCGGCGCCGAAGTCGTCGTCTACGAGATCGACGCCGGCCT
>RCNG010000629.1_pt1 | contig 18450 bp, 15 predicted proteins | sample 2041371 | NCBI WGS metagenome assembly RCNG01 (sample SAMN09708227, study PRJNA481090) | Marine sediment metagenome, whole genome shotgun sequencing project. | biome: marine sediment; feature: ocean; material: sediment; isolation source: Sewage treatment plant 1 marine sediment (STP1) ... | reverse complement strand
GTAAACAAATTGCTTACCGGAGTAAGCGAAGCACTTATTTTATCTGTTTTTAACCAGGAAAATTTTACCCGCTTAAAAGAGGGTGAGATCATCTATCAAGCCGGAGACGAAAGCAAGTATTTATATTTGCTGCTTAGGGGGGATGTAAAAATTAAATACCCCAGAGCTAATTACGTTAGCAACAAAAATTTTAACGATTTTTTTGGTGAAAAGGAAATTGTTGATGAAACCCGCCGGATATCATCAGCAGTTGAAACCAGCATGATCCTTGATATTTGTGAAAAATGGGGGCTTGATGTGATTGCACAGGTGGATCTGGAAAGACGGGTTCACAGAAACCAGGACACCAGAGCTTTGGGGAAAATGGCGTTCGTTATTCTTAAAACATTTTTTAACCGCGTAGAAAAACTCAAACTAATCAATTTGAAAAAAGACATTTTTTCCGAAATGATTCAATACAATCTGGTTAAAAACAAAATTAAGCCCGACAAACTGGAAATCGAAGGTTTTGAAAGACCTCCAATGGAAACCATCCCTGAGTATCGTGAAAAATTTAATTTAAACTAAAATGCTAAAACAAAAATTAATCGATAAATATAACCGGCATCTTAACTATCTTCGTATATCCATTACGGACCGCTGTAATCTTAATTGTATGTATTGTATGCCTCCTGGTTTTTCCCGGCAAGAGATGTCGGAATAAAGACAGTTGACGTTATTTAGTCAAAAAACCTCGCTGAAACCTGTGCCTTCCCTCCTCTGTAAAAGATAATATTAACAATCTATACAGAATGTTAATGACTTTTGTGAGCCATAATTGTTTTTGGTACAGATAATGCGGACTATCCAATTTGACTGGTAGTAATGATTCTCTATTCAACAACCGGAAGGTGACCAATGTATGCCATGATGCTTCGCCTGTCCTTTCCTCCCGAGAAAACAAACGAGGCCATTTCCATCATCAACTCGGCGGCGGGACCCATCCGAGACGATCCCGAGTGTCACGCCTTCCATTTTTTCAAGGAAATTTCCAATGACGACGCACTTACCCTGTGGGAGGAGTGGAAAACCCTGGATGCGTTAGAACATCATATCCGCTCCACGGAATTTCTTAAAATTCTGACCGCCATGGATCTGGCCAGCCCTGCACCAGATATCAGCATACAAACCCTTTCAGACCGGAAAGGGTTCGAATTTATAAAAAATCTGAGGGAACACGTTGGTAGCCCATCTTCGTGATAACTACGCGAATACTCAATATATTACATCTCAAAGAAGCTTATCATAGAAAAGGAGGTTCGCTTACAATGCCAAAGAAGGAATCCTCAGCCTTTCCAATAGCCAAGCAAAACAGGACCGCCGCCTGGCCACGACGTTTCGTGTGTATGCTCATACTGTTGCTGGGCCTCTCTATCTCTGCCTGTACAACCCTCGGGCCGGATTTTGAAAAGCCGGACGCCATCATCGAAAATGAATGGCTCGAAAAGGAATCACCCCAAATCACTACGGGATCAGGGGATTTCAGTGAATGGTGGACCCTTTTCAACGATCCGGTGCTGGACAATCTAATCGAAATGGCGAGTGAACAAAACCTGTCCTTGCGGGTCGCCGGTCTCCGGATTCTGGAATCCCGGGCACTTCTGGGCATCGCCATTGGCGATCAGTATCCTCAGGCGCAGCAGATTAACGGGGGCTATACCTATCTGAAATCAAGCAAGAATTCACCACCGTTGTCGAGTTTTCCGGCTGAGATCAACAACCGGGTAGATGATCGTTCAGACGTATATCAGTTAGGGTTCGATGCTGCATGGGAACTTGACTTCTGGGGAAAATTTCGCCGGGGCGTCGAGGCCGCTGACGCCAGCCTGGCCGCTTCCATTGCCGGCTATGACAATATTCTGGTGATACTGACAGGTGAAGTTGCTGCCGCCTATGTTGTTGTGCGTACACTGGAACAGCAGCTTGAATATGTTCGAGACAACGTCGTTATTCAGAAAAGGAGCCTGGCGATAGCCGAGGTTCGCTTTGAGGAGGGCGCAACCTCGGAACTGGACGTACAACAGGCGCGGTCACTGCTTAACAACACGCAATCATTGATTCCGGTGATAGATGCCAGTATCAGGCAGGCAGGCCAAATACGGGCTGAGTGTCCTGCTGGGAATGCCGCCGAGTGATCTTGAAGCATTCATGCAAGGCCCTTCGGAGATTCCCAAGCCACCGGCGGAAGTCGCCATAGGAATACCTGCAGATTTACTTCGCCGCAGGCCGGATATACGGCTTGCCGAATTTCAGGCCGCCGCCCAGGGGGCATTGATCGGTGTCGCTCAGGCCGATCTGTACCCGCATTTTGCCATCGGCGGGTCTATCGGGTTTTCGGCCAGCAGCGGAAGCGACCTGTTTAATTCCGCCAGCCTCACCAGCTTGTTATCGCCATTTTCATTTCGCTGGGACATATTCAATTACGGACGAATCAAAAACAATGTCCGCGTTCAGGATGCACGCTTTGAGCAGCTGCTCGTGAGCTATCAGAACAAGGTGCTACTGGCGGCCAAAGAGGTCGAAGATGGGCTGATCGGGTTCATCAAGTTCCAACAGCAAGCACAATTTCTCTCGGATGCGGTAAAAGCCGCCATTCGGGCATCTGATATAGCGTTAGTTCAATATCAAGAGGGACTGATTGACTACACGCCTGTCTTGTTTACCCAACAGGCCCTCGTATCCCAACAGGACAGTCTGGCATCCAGCCGTGGTGACATCACACGCTACCTGATCGCAGTCTATAAAGCATTAGGAGGCGGATGGCAGATCCGAGCAGGTAAAGACATCATACCGGAACAGATGGCCGAAGAGATGCGCCAGAGGACCGATTGGGGGAACCTGCTCCAATCCATATCACTCCCTGAAGCGATAGAACAACCGCCAACCGGTAAAGAAGTCAAACTTCTAAATGCACCAAAATGGTAGCCGCGTTATTCGTTTTTAACAGCAGCTTTTTAACATCACTTTATAAAGCTCGCAAAGGTATCTCGATGAGACAACGTTTTGGCTGGATAATTTTGGCGCTGTTGATGTGCCTGATGCAAACCCTAACGGCTTGGGCAAAAGAGAATTTGGAGAATCCCTGGCCACGGGAAATTTCTGTCCCCGCGGGTTCCGTTGTAATCTACCAGCCTCAGCCTGAGAAACTGGACGGCAATCAGCTCAATGCACGCGCGGCGGTGGCTGTGGAACTCAAGAATGCCAAAGAACCGGTGTTTGGGGCCGTGTGGTTCCAGGCACGTCTGGATACGGACCGTGCAGAGCGAACTGCCGCCATCGCGGATATCAAGGTTGTCCGCGTGCGCTTTCCGGAGCAGGACGAAAAAAAGGCGCAACAATTAACCGATCTGCTTGAAAAAGAGATCCCCAATTGGCAGCTGCCCATTGCCATGGACCAGCTGCTCACCACCCTGGATACGGCTAAGCAGCGCGCCGAGACCGCCAAAAACATCAACACCGATCCGCCCAAGATTCTGTTTGTTTCAGAGCCGGCCGTGCTGGTCACCATCGACGGTGAACCCAAGCTGACCAAGGAAGAAGGCGCTGAGGTCATGCGGGTAATCAACACGCCGTTTACGATTCTGCTAGAACCGTCTGAAAAGACCTATTACTTATACGCAGATACTGATACCTGGTATACGGCCAATGACATTCAAGGCGACTGGGCGATCGCAGAAAAAGTCCCGGAACAGATTGCCAAGAGAGCACCTGAAACGGAGGAAGATAACCAGGATCAGGAGGAGGCAGAGGAAAAGGACAAGCCCGGCCCGGCACCCAAAATATTTGTATCCACCGAGCCCGCCGAACTCATTTCCAGTGAAGGCAAACCAGAGTACGCACCCATATCGGGAACCGATCTGCTTTACATGAGCAACACCGACAGTGATGTGCTGCTGCATATCACGGGCCAGGAATACTATGTCCTGCTGGCAGGGCGATGGTACACCAGTGCAAAATTAGAGGGGCCATGGAATTATGTGCCCAGTGATAAACTTCCTTCCGATTTTGCTAAAATTCCGGAAGATGCCGAAATGGGCACCGTACTGTATGCCGTTCCGGGGACAGCCGTTGCCAAAGAAGCCGTGCTCGATACGCAAATACCCCAAACCGCGGCCATCGATCGGAAAAAAGCCACGTTAACGGTTGAATATGATGGTGATCCCAAGTTCGAGAAGATCGAGGACACCAAGATGACCTATGCGGTCAATACAGCGACCCCTGTCATTCGAGTAGATAAAAATTACTACGCCTGTGACAATGCGGTTTGGTTTGTGGCCGACAGTGCAGCCGGACCCTGGAAAGTGGCAACCGCAGTACCGGATGAGATCTATACCATCCCGCCGGATTCTCCACTTTATCATGTGACCTTCGTGCGTATCTATATGGTCACCGAAGATCTGGTCTATGTCGGCTACACACCAGGTTACACCCATACCTACGTATATAACACCACCGTCGTATACGGTACGGGATACTGGTACCCGGGTTGGTATGGTCGGTACTACTACCCGCGGCCGGCGACCTGGGGCTTTCACATGCGCTACAATCCCTGGACTGGCTGGCGCTTCGGCTTCAGCTACAGCAACGGCCCGTTCACCTTTTACTTCGGCAGGGGCGGATGGTATCGCGGCGGCTGGTGGGGACCGGGACGGCACCGGGGCTATCGGCGCGGGTATCGTCATGGATACCGGCACGGACGAAGAGCCGGTTACCGTGCCGGCTATCGTGCGGGACAGCGCAATACAGACAGGCAGAACCTGTATCGCAACCAGCGCAATCAGACACGCACAAAAGCCATGCCTGCTGCAGGCAAGCATGCCATGGCCGGGGGTGCGAGTAAACGCGCCAACAATGTCTATGCAGATCGCAACGGTGATGTGCACCGAAAGACCGACAAAGGCTGGGAAAAAAAGACCAATGAGGGTTGGAAATCCGAAAAAGGCCAGCTGTCAGGGGATCGCCAGCAAATGGGGGAACAACGACAATCCCAGCAACAAAAAACAGAACCGACCCGGATGCAGCAGCAAAAACCCCAACAACAGCAGACCCAGAATCTAAACAAAAGCTACCAGGCCCGGCAGCGTGGAGATCAGCGGACACGCAGCTACAACCGGTCCCGGGGAGGAGGCGGTCGTCGAGGTGGAGGCGGCCGCAGGTAGTCGATTGAAAGATAACCTAATCATGCGAGTGATAAAATGATGGCACTAACCTGGTACGTGTTGGGTATTTTATCGGTAGGTTGCGGATATTTTCTTTACGAATACGCAAAGAAAAAGCGGTTGCACTGGCTTGCCCAGACTGGATTGGTTCTGGGCATATTTTTAATTTTGTTCAGTATCGCCTGGGCAGCCGGCGCCATACTTGAGGGAGTGCCCAGAGCCGCAAGTATGGGGCTTTTAATGTTCGGTTTAGGCGGCATTGTTCTGCTGACGGTAACGATCCGAGTCGTCACCCGCCAGGATAAAAAAGCATGAAATATTTTTAAGACGCCAATGGATAGGAAAACCAAGGAGTGTTCGATGAGCGAAGCGTCACAGCCAAAGAAAACCGAAACAGATGCCAGCAGAAGGAATTTTCTGAAATTGGGTTTAGCCGGCGCAGGTGTTGCTGCGGCGGCTGCCGGCGGTATAACGGTCCTCAGGAGGATGGAGGGCATCCCCCATGATGAATTTCCGCTCCCCATACGGGACGATTACAAACCCATTGACCAGCGCAACCAGATCAATATTTTTGCAAATAGCAAGGCATTGAACGACAAACATCCCGAACGCAACCGCAGTTTCAATACGCAATTACAAAAAGAGAACCCCCAGGGATTTACACCGTTTCATTTCTATGAAACCCGTCGGACGTTTATGAAGGGCCCCTACCGGGATACCCCCGGTTACAGCCAGCTTGAAAGGGCGCTGGCAGTAGCCGGGTTTTCCAGTGCCAGACAACAGCTGGGCGGGGGCAGTATGGAAGCGCCCAACAGCGGGGCATCGACCTGGAAGCAGGCGGAGCTGGTTAAAACCAATTATCAGTTTGAAACACCTGTTGAGGCGGCTATGTCCATCAAGAGTGCCGCGCGGATGTTCGGCGCCTTGCGATGCGGCATCACCAAACGTGACCAACGGTGGGACTACGATCCCATATACGATGCTTCCAACGAGAAGGAACTCCGTTGGGAAAAGGATTTCCCCTTTGAACCCAAAACGGTAATCGTCATCATGACGGAAATGGATTACCTGACCATGGCGGCGGCACCCTCCTGGCTGACGGATGCAACCACCGGAAATGGCTATGCCAACGCCATTAAAATTGCCGGTCAGCTCGCTGTTTTCCTGAGACAGCTTGGCTACCAGGCGGTGGCGTCCATGAATGACCTGGGCATTAACGCACCATACGCCATTGCCGCCGGCCTGGGTGAGGGAGCTCGCAACGGACAGGTGATCACTCCCAAGTACGGTCCTCGGGTGCGCATCAGCAAGATATACACAGATTTTGAGGCGGTGGAATATGACAAGGCACGCACCTTCGGGGTTGCCAGCTTCTGCCTGAACTGCAAACGCTGTGCGGTCTCCTGCCCATCCCAGGCCATCACCCATGGGGATCCCACCTGGGAGCCAGCCTATTCATCTGACCCCGATTACATTTGGCATGCATCCAAAGGTGTCTTGAAATTCCACAATGACGCCAAAAAGTGCGCCAAATTCTGGATAGACAACGACGGCTCCTGCGCCAATTGTATTTGCGCCTGCCCTTACAACAAGCCCGATTTCTGGCACCATCGGCTGGTGGATGCGCAGAACGTGATTGCTCCCGGCCCTGTGCACGCCTTCATGCGCGAAATGGATATTTTCTTCGGCTACGGCAAAGTAAGCGATCCGGATCGTGTCAAGAAATTCTGGAAACTGGGAAAAAGCGTATGATGGATTTCACCTGGTACATTCTTGGCGGGTTGACCGGTGCGGCGGCTATTTTCCTGTGGAAGTACTCGGAGCGCTACCGCTTGAATCATCTGGCCTGGGGAGGCCTGATTATGGGTATCTTCCTGGTCCTTTTTGCCATCGCCTGGTCGGTTGGCGCCATGCTCGAAGGCGTGCCGAGGGCGGCCAGTATGGGGCTGCTCTTGTTCGGACTGAGCGGCATTGTGCTGCTGACTTTTAGCCTTAGATTTATTGATACAAGGTTGGAAAAAATTGCCATAGAAAAAGTTGCGCCACAACCAACAGGGAAAATCATCCCTCCTGAAAAAACGTCCACAAAAGAAATGCCGGCAGCACCGGTGCAACCCAATATTATCGCTAAAGGTGTTCGGGTACTGGCGTACGTTTCACTGGCCATCGCTTTGGTCGTTGGATTGCTCACCGGTAGTAAAGATTACGAGGCCATGGTTATGGCCAAGTTCAAGGATCAAAGCCTGACCAAGGTCAACGATAATCCGGTTGTTTTTCAACTGGGCGAAAAAAGTCAGGGGGCAGGCAATTATGTATTGATTCAAGAGGGTCAAGGATACGGCGGCCCTTTTGTGCTTGGCCTTCGAATCATGGAAGACGGCAAGATCCATGAAGTTATACCGCTTGATCACAAGGAGACCCCTGCCTTTGTTAAAAAAATCGAGGATGCAAATTACCGGTCCCAATATATTGGCAGGAGCGTTGCCGATGATTTTATCGTCGGGGTCGATATCGATGCAGTTTCAGGAGCCACGGTTACCACCATGGCGGCGACAGAAGCCGTCCGCAAAGGCGCTCATGTGGCCGCGCTTGAAAAGTTTAAACTAAAACCGACATGGAAGCAGGCCTCGTGGAAATTCAGTCTGGATGAGGTACTGATACTTGTCCTGTTTGCCCTGGCCTTTATCCCCGCTGTTTATCAAAAAAACCCCTGGAAATATTTCTATATGGCTGCTGTCATCGGAATTGTCGGTTTTTATCTGAATGCAGCTATTTCGGTTGGGAGTCTTTCCGGTTTACTCATGGGATACATTCCGTCAATTTCCGACCACTTGATCTGGTGGGTTCTGGTAGTGGGCACGCTGTTGGGAATCATTTTGCTGGGCCAGAATGTATATTGCTTCAGGATTTGTCCGTTTTACGGGGTCCAGTTTCTGATTGCCAAACTCGGAGGCAATCGATTCAATCCGCCACCCGCTATCCTAAAACGTTCCAAAACTATTGCCAATTTTCTTCTCTGGTTGGCCTTGATGATCAGCTTTCTGTCCTCCCATCCGGCTTTGGGGGCTTATGAGCCCTTTGCCATGATGTTTTCTTTAAACGGTGTGGGTATCCAGTGGTTCCTGTTGCCCTTGGCGCTCATCGGTTCTTTTTTCACCTCCACGTTTTGGTGCCGCTTTTTCTGTCCCTGCGGGCATGCATTGACCCAACTAAGGCAATATAGAAAGACAATACTACGCTTTCTCAAAGATAAAACTCAGCCTGCTATCAAGGTAGGAGAATAATCATGAAACCAGACAGGCCATTGGAGACAGAAGGAAAAAGCAGGAAGATCAGCGGTGATAAACTGCTCGCAGGGGCGATATACGTGGCGACGGCCTTGTGCATCATCGGTTTTATCGGCCAATCCATTGCAAGTATATTAAGCGCACATTAGGGCAGCTGAAACAAGTAATAGAAATAAAAGGTAATCATATTTTCTAAACGAAATTGGGGGAAATGATGAAACGTTTGATGGCCTGTACATCTATTTTACTATCTCTGATTGTATTTTGGGGCTGCAAAGACGAAATCCCGCAAAAGGAAATGATTCGGCCGGTGCGGGCCATGCAAATAGCTGATCCTGCCGAGTTTGCCAAACGCTGGTTTCCCGGCCAGGCCAAAGCGATCCAGGAAGTCGATCTGGCTTTCCGGGTGGCCGGGCCATTAATTACCCTGCCTGCCATGGTCGGTGACACCGTCCGAAAGGGCCAAGAACTCGCCAACATCGATCCCAGAGATTTCCAGGTAGACCTTAGGAGCTCGCAAGCCCAGTTGGATAAAGCAAAAGCACTGCTGATAAAGGCTGAAACTGATTACGAGCGGTTGATTCGAATACAGAAGAGGGACGCAGGTGCAGTCAGTCAGGCTCAGGTTGATAGCAACCAACAAAAGGTGGAAAGCAGCCGGGCGGAAATTCGATCTTTGCAGGCAGCTGTCGATTCGGCCCAGGACCGATTGGACTATACGGTTTTGAAAGCACCGTATGATGGTCTGGTGACAGCTACCTATGTGGAAAACTACGAGGATGTGAAAGCCAAACAGCCGATTGTCCGACTTATCGATCATTCCCAGATCGAAATGATCGTGAATATTCCTGAAAGCATGATTTCCCACGCAGATTACCTTAAATCAGCCGGCAACGTGCTAAGGGTCCGCTTCGATCCTTTCCCCGATCGCGAGATGGAAGCATGGATCAAGGAAATCGGGAAAGAAGCGTCCCAAACCACGCGAACCTATCCCGTCACGCTGCTGATGGACCAGCCCGATGACATCAAGATCCTTCCGGGTATGGCCGGTAATGCTGCCAGCACAGCTCCTCCATCGGGAATGCAGGACCAGCCTCAGTTGGTTATACCGGAAACCGCAGTTTTTTCACCGGGTGAAAACAAAACCGTTGTGTGGATCATTGATGAAAAATCCCAAAAAGCGAGCCAACGAGAAGTCAAGACCGGTAAACTGTTGACTTCGGGTATTACGGTCCTGGAGGGGGTCCAGCCGGGAGAATGGATTGCTACAGCGGGTGTTCACTATCTGAAAGAAGGCCAACAGGTGCGCATCCTGTCTGCTTCAACGGAGGAGGTGGCGAAATGAGCCTTGCTGCGATTGCCATCGAAAAACGAACGCTCACTTATTTTGTTATTTTCCTGTTGGTGGTGGGCGGCATCGCTTCCTTCTTTAGCCTCGGTCAATTGGAAGATCCGGAATTTACCGTGAAGACTGGGGTCATTACAACGGCTTATCCCGGAGCAAGCCCGGAAGAGGTTGAGCTTGAAGTCACCGATCGCATTGAACTCGCCATCCAGGAAATGCCCCAGGTTAAATATCTCGAGTCATTCTCCCGCGAAGGGTTGTCACTGATTTCAGTCGAATTAAAGGCGCAATACTGGTCCGATCAGCTGCCGCAGGTCTGGGATGAACTGCGCCGCAAGGTTCGCAACATTGAACACATGCTTCCTCCAGGGGCGGACAGACCGGAGGTCACTGATGATTTCGGGGATGTGTTTGGATTTCAGTTGGCCGTGGTGGGCGATGGATTCTCGTATGCTGAACTGGAATCATACGCAAAGGATATTAAAAAAGAGCTCAGTCTGGTGAAAGACGTTGCCAGAGTGGATCTTTGGGGTGTTCAGAGTAAAGCGATCTATGTAAACGTCTCCCAGGCCCAGCTTGTCGAACTGGGCCTTAGCGATGCCAGCGTCAAGGCAACTTTAGAGCAGCAAAACATGGTGGTGGATGCCGGCGGGGTGGATTTGCAGCGCAAACGGTTCCGCATCGCACCCACCGGGGAATTTAAATCTCCGGAGGATATCGCCAATTTACACGTCCGCGCCTCCTTTGGAGACGAGCTTTCCAACCTGACGGGAACAACGGACCAACCGGTTTCGTCTGAACGCACGGCGGAGCTGATCCGAATCAGGGATATCGCCACCGTGGAACGCGGGTATCTGGAACCGCCGTCGACCCTGATGCGCTACAACAGCAAACCCGCCATCGGCATTTCTATTACCAATGTTTCCGGGGTCAACGTTGTCAAGGTCGGTCAAGGCATCGACAAGCACCTGGAAGAAATTCTGCCAATGCTGCCGGTGGGCATTGAGGTTCATCGGTTTCACTGGCAGTCGGGCATCGTGGACCAGGCCGTGAAAGGCTTTTTGATCAATTTCGGCGAAGCCGTTGCCATTGTTCTGGTTGTTCTCACCCTTGCTATGGGGTGGCGAATGGGGGTCATTATCGGATCGTCTCTGATTCTGACGATTCTGGGCAGCTTTATTCTAATGGCAATTTTCGGTATTCCTTTGCAGCGCATGTCCCTGGGCGCTCTGGTGATCGCCCTGGGAATGATGGTGGACAACTCCATTGTGGTGGCGGACGGAATTGTCGTTCGCATGGGGAAAGGAATGGATCCCAAGAAAGCGGCCATTGAAGCCGCGTCCCAACCGTCAATGCCGCTGTTGGGAGCTACGGTTATCGCGGTCATGGCCTTTTACCCTATATTTGCCTCCCTTGAGGGGGCCGGGGAATACTGCCGCACGCTGTTTACGGTAGTGGGTATCTCGCTGATGACGAGTTGGGTCATATCAATGACCATCACGCCCCTGCAGTGCATCGATATACTGCCGACGCCTAAAATTGATGAAGCAGGCGTCGATCCATATGCTGGAAAGTTCTACCGGGTATTTCGAGGCATCGTGGAACGGGCGAGTCGAATTCGGTTCCTCACCATTGGAACATTGGTGGCCCTTCTTGTTGTGGCGCTGATCGGCTTTGGAAAGATCGATCAGATGTTTTTCCCGGATTCATCCATGACCAAGTTTATGATCGACTACTGGGCACCGGAAGGAACCCGTATCCAGGCGGTGGCTGAGGATCTTAAGAAGGCGGAAGCAAAATTTCTTAGCGACGAAAGAGTCGATAGTGTGGCAACCTTTATGGGAGCAGGACCGCCGAGGTTTTATCTGCCGGTTGATCCTGAATCTCCATATCAATCCTATGCTCAGTTTATCGTAAACGTGCATGATTTTAAAGACATCACAGCCATTATGGATGAACTGGGCGCATGGTTCGATGAAGAATACCCGCAGGCCTTGATACCGATGCGCAGATACGGTGTCGGCCCCAGCAATACCTGGAAGTTTGAACTGCGCATCAGCGGTCCCTCAACCGCCGATCCGGCCACCCTTCGCTCCCTTGCCGGTCAGGTGGTTTCCATCGTGGAAGCAAGTCCGCTTTCCGCGGAAACACGCACAAACTGGCGCCAGCGCGTTCAGAAAGTGGTTCCCGAATACAACCAGGAGCGCGCCCGCTGGGCGGTGGTGACGCGGGAAGATATTGCCAATACCACTAAACGAGCCTACGACGGACTTTCCATCGGTCTATACCGGGAAGAAGACGATCTCATCCCGATCGTCTTGCGCCACGTGGCCGAAGAACGCGCATCCGTCAGCAACATGGGCGTATTACAGGTTCAGCCCGGATCATCAACCTACACCATCCCACTGGCTCAGGTGACGGACGGTATCCGTACGGACTGGGAAGACCCCTTGATCTGGCGTCGAGACCGTCGCAAAACCATAACGATAGAATCCAACCCCATTTCCGGTGTCACCCTGCCAACCCTGCGCGCGAGCGTCCTTGAAGCAATCGAAGTCATCGAACTTCCGCCGGGTTACACGATGGAATGGGGCGGTGAGTATGAAGACACCATGGACTCCCAGGCGTCATTGATACCGGGAGTTGTGCCGGCTGCCGCCATCGTTCTGTTAATTATTGTAGCGCTGTTTAATGCAGCCCGCCCGCCACTGATCATTCTGTTAACCATTCCCTTTGCAGCGATCGGTATTACAGCCGGACTGCTGACGACTGGCACCCCCTTTGGATTTCTGGCCTTGCTGGGTGCCATGAGTCTTTCGGGCATGATGATTAAAAACGCGATCGTTTTACTCGATGAAGTCAATCTGCAGATTGAAGCAGGAAAAACACAGTACCAGGCAGTGATGGATTCAGCAATTTCTCGTTTGCGTCCGGTAGTCCTGGCAGCCGGCACCACAGTGCTGGGGGTCATCCCTTTGCTGCAGGATGTTTTTTGGGTCGGTATGGCCGTGACGATCATGGCGGGTCTGACCTTTGGAACCATGCTTACCATGGTGGTTGTGCCCGTGCTTTATTGCACATTGTTCCGGATCAAATCACCGGAGAAGGTGGCGCAGGGTGGAGGATAAACCATGTTTTCCAAACGGGCTTTAGTTCTAATAATCATGATAGGGTGCATCTTCTCCGGCGTTGCGTTGCTTGATGTCGAGCGCTCTTTTGCAAGCTCGCAAGAGGCGCTGGAGCAGCCGTTTCCAAGACCATTGGATGAATACGATGATTCAAAAATCGTTACTACAGCTGGAAAGCTGAAACAGAGAATCAAGGTCGAACCGTTCAATGTTTTTGCGACGTCGATCTTTCTTTTCGCTATCATACACACGTTTTTGTCGAGTAAACTTCTGCAAATTGCCCACAAGTGGGAGAAGGAACATGCGGAAAAAATTGCCGCCAAAAAAGCACCCAAAGGGTCCGTGCACCATGGAGCCGAAGCCCTGCATTTTATCGGAGAGGTCGAAACGGTTTTCGGTATATGGGCGATTGCTCTGATACTGGCTATCGTCGCGTTCTTTGATTGGAAAACCGCAGTTCACTATGTAACCGATGGCGTCGATTTTACGGAAGCATTTTTTATTATCGTCATTATGACACTTGCTTCAAGCCGCCCGATTCTAAAGCTTTCCGAAGGCATCATGGCCCGTATTGCCACAAGGCTGGGCGCTACGATTACCGCCTGGTGGTTCACACTGTTGACCCTGGGGCCTCTGATTGGCTCGTTTATTACCGAACCGGCAGCCATCACCATATGTGCGCTTTTACTCGTAAAAAAATTTTACACATTGGAACCGTCTATAAATCTGAAATATGCAACCATTGCACTGCTATTTGTGAATATATCCATCGGCGGAACGTTGACACATTTTGCTGCCCCACCTGTTTTGATGGTCGCCGGGCCATGGGATTGGGGACTGCTTCACATGGCAACCAACTTCGGCTGGAAGGCAATTTTGGGAATTTGCCTGGTTAATTCAGCCTATTTTTTCATATTCCGAAGTGAGTTCAAGCTGCTGGAGGAAAAATTTCAGGTGTTCCGTTTAGAGGAAGCGGTCCTTGCCGACCACCTGGATCGTCAGGAGATGGAATCTGAATGGGACGAGGCCATTGCCAAAAATTACCAAGAGCTGCATATTAAAGAGAAATTAGAAAAACAGGTTGATGACGCCGTTACTTCCATGAGAAAACGTTTGATGCCAATGTACATAAAACGTATTACCGCCCGCGGTATTGATCAAGAATCGGCCCAACGGCTGTTTGAAAAGCGGTTCAATGAGATAAAACTATTTCGACTCCGCAGCGAATTGCCCATCGTTCTTACCGCCTCACAACGCGCGTCGTTCAAAGACCCAGACTGGGATGATCGAGCGGATCCAGTCCCGATCTGGGTGACGCTCGTACACATCACATTTATGGTTTGGACGATTGTGAACGCCCATTATCCGGCATTATTTGTTCCCGGCCTGCTTTTTTACCTGGCTTTTGCACAGGTAACCTCGCCATACCAGAACAACCTTGACTTGAAGCCTCCTTTGTTAGTCGGGTTTTTCATCGGTGGCCTTTTGATTCACGGTGGTGTTCAAGGCTGGTGGATCGAACCGGTCCTGGGCAGCCTTGGCGAGGTCCCATTGATGCTTACCGCAACGATCCTTACTTCCTTCAACGACAACGCAGCCATTACTTTTCTAAGCACCTTGATCCCCGGCCTTACAGACGGCATGAAGTACGCGGTTGTTGCCGGCGCTGTGACAGGGGGCGGATTGACTGTAATCGCCAACGCCCCGAACCCGGCAGGACGGTCTATCCTGAACAGTTATTTTGAAAATGGTGTCTCACCATCCAAACTTTTCCTGGCCGCCCTGGGTCCGACCATCGTCGTTGGGCTTATATTTCTCGTAGTTTAGACAGTCAAAATTAGTTCGAGGATCTGATGACGGTTGAGATGTGGATAACTACGATAATTCTCATTGGGATGTTCGGCCTTCTCATGAAAACCAAAATACCGCCGGTAGTGGTTTTTGTGGGGGCGTTAACCTTGACCATAACCTTTCGCCTGGCGCCGTTGGGAGAGAGTCTTAAAGGTTTTTCCAACCAGGGAATGCTGACGGTCGGTGTGCTACTTATGGTTGCCGCGGGAATGTATCGCACCGGTGCCATCACCTTGATTACCGAAAAACTCATCGGCCAACCTAAAAAACTGATCGGGGCCCAGATGAAAATTCTACCGCCAGTAGCGATAGGAAGCGCTTTTCTTAACAACACGCCCCTGGTGGCAATGTTCATTCCCGTGATTATCAACAGCTTATACCATAGGATCCGAAGTTTTCACACGAGATAAAAACTTGCTGATTGAGTTATTTCTGCTATCTTGAGAGGTGAAACTTAACAAATCAATAGATTGGCATGCTCTGTTTAAATGACAGCAGTTTGAGAAGGAAATAATACTCCTTGGATAGTATAAATAGCAATAATAATTCTGGAGTAAATTTAACAATATGGGTATGAATGGCGAAACACTGAAGCGTCTAACCGAGTTATGGTCACTGACAAAATTTAATGGCGCAGAACTGACCGATTATGCCGAGTCAATGATGTTTCAGGATACCCGCAAAGGCATTATAATTCTGGGCATGGTGTCGATGTTTCTGCTGGCTGCCTCAGCTGTTGTTTATTTTTTGCTCGGTTATGACACGCTTTATATTTATTCCTGTTCCGTGCTGGCGGCGCTGGCCTTCCATGTTTCAGTTTCGGCGCGTTCAATTCATGAGATTAATGTCCTTTATCTGCTGGGGATGACGCTGCTGGTGGTCAATGGTGTGGCCTTTGTGCTCCTGGCGCATCACACCGGTACGTTTAATGCGGCCCTGTTTGCCAGTGTAATCCTGTTGTTCCTGTTGATGCCGCTGGTACCCTGGGGACTGCGTGAAGCCATGTTGATTGTGTTACTGGTGTACTCGGTTTTCACTTTTTCAACCTTAAGTGTAGCAGGGCGTTTTAGCCATGAAACATTGTGGATGCTGCAATTTGCCATGATTGCCGCCGGCGGCACCACATTGATAGTGATTGGCCGCAGTATCGTGGTGCGCCGGGATGATATCCAGGCGCGCTTCGAACTGGTCAAGGCGCATGACCACATGGCCATGCTGTCACTCAAAGATCCCCTGACCGGAGCCTGGAACCGACGTTTTATGGAGGAAAATTTTTCCGGGATAAAAGCCAGCTACCAGCAGGCTGGTTGTGGTATGCGGCTTGCTCAAATTGATATTGATGACTTCAAGGTGCTCAATGACAGCCGGGGACATCATTATGGTGATCTGGTCCTGCGTCGTCTGGTGGCCAATTTCCTTGAGCTTTTTTCGGCTAGGGAACATCTGATCCGCATGGGCGGCGATGAGTTTATGCTGTTGATGCCGGATGATGCCTCGGTTGATCTTATCGAACAGGGAGCCAGAGCTTTGCGTTCAGACGCGCAGCTTTTTTCAGCCAGCGCAGACAGTCAGGTCAATATCAGTGTCGGCCTGCTGTCAATACCTGTGAATACCGAGGTAAGTCTGCAGGATGCCTATCGTGCAGTCGACAAAGTACTGTATCAGGCAAAAGCATCCAAAGGTGAAGCGTCACAGCAATGCAGCCTGGTTGCAACTGTGCTGGAGAGCTGAGGCATAATGGCTCTGGGTAATATACTGAAGCACCTGCGGGCACTCAAACCGGCACTAAAACCGGCAATAGCCGGAGTGGGGCCCATTGGTATGGATATCAGTATGTCATCTATCAATCTGTGTCAGTTAAAACAGGTAGCGGAACACCGGTTTACTGTGCTGGCCAAGGTCAGCATTGCCTTTAGCGGCAGCCGCAGTGATCTGATCAAGTCACCTAAACGGTTGAAAAAGCTGCTGGCTCAGGGGATGGCCAAACAGGGCTTTCGCAGCAGAAAGGTGGTCACTGTTATGCCTCCGGACAAACTTAAAATTATCCCTGTTACCTACAGGTCCAATGTGGCAGACGCCGGTCAGGAAATACTGAAGATGCTCAGTGGGCGGCTTGAGGGCGATATTGCGGATTACATCATTGATTATTTTCCAGTACGTGCCAGTGCCCAGGATGAGGAACATCTGGCCCTGGCAACCATTGCCAGGCGTGACGATGTGATGGAATATCTGCAGGCACTGAGCCAGGCGAATTTTACCGTACAGGCTCTGGATGTGGGACCTGCGGCATTAAGACGACTGGTTTCATGCCTGTATATCGATGAGCCGGCCAAGACCATCCTGGTGATCAATGCCGGCATTAACAGTACCTACCTGACTGTCATCTCCGGTCGCAGACTGCTGTTCGATCAGCCGGTCAAGTTTGGCGAGCAAGCCCTTTTGGAGCACCTTTCCCAGGCGCTGGAGCTACCAGAAGATGTGTGTCGGGATCTGGTATTTCGCCACGGTATGAAAGCGGCTTCACCAGACGCAATGCACCCGTCAATGGCGGCGGATACGGATTATTCACAGGCTATTCTGGAGATCCTCAAGCCCGCTTTCCTGAAATTGCTGGAAGAGATTAATCGGGTACTGATATTCACTACCTCTGAAACCCACGGTCTGCCAGTCAGTCAGGTCTGTTTGCTGGGCAGTATGGCACGTTGGCCGGGTGCTGACGAATTGCTGCATGAATTAATCGATGTGCCATTGTCCTGCGTCAAAGACAGTTTTGACAAAGTGATTGAAGATACATCCGAGGCGGGAAATCGCTGGTCGGATCATGTACCGGAACTGGCAATGGCGACAGGTCTTGCATTGCGGGGGCTGGCAGAGAATGGCTGAAGTTGACCTGATCCCTGCTGCTTTTCGCAAGCGTTTGCTGTTCAGTCAATATCTTAAACAGTCAGGTATTGTCCTTGGTGTTTTGACAGTAGTGCTAATGGGTACTTTTTTCTGGCTGCATACACAAACCATAAAAGTCGACCAGCAGCTTAAACAGCTGCAGTCGCAAAAAGCGATTTCTACCCGGCAACGCAGCGAACTGGAGAATCTCAACCAGCGTAAGAAGGCTCTGAAACAACAACTGGATCTGCTTGCCGGTCTGCGTAGCGGCGTCACAGCGGAGCAGATATTGGTGACCATGGATCGCGCCCTGGCGGGCGGTAATGTCTGGTTTACTAACTGGAGCTTTCGCCGAGCCGGAACCCCAATGAAGGAAACCACAAAGGAGGTGCACACGGGTTATTTTGTGGTGATTACAGATAATGAGAGCAGAAAGCAGGAAACCTGGAAGATTGAGACGCAAATGAGTGTTGATGGCGGCGCTCTGGATCATGCAGCACTGTCGCGTTTTGTCAGCAGACTGATCCAACAGTCTGAGATTCAGAGTGTCCGTGTGGTGCGTACTGAACAGGTCGTGCAGAATCAGAACAAGCTGGTTAAATTCAGCCTGCAAGTGATTGTTTCAACCGGTATGGTGACGAGTTGATGGTGGACTTTCTTGAGCAAACTGATTTGAGAACAGTGCGTCTGATACTGGCAGTTGTTGTGCTGCTGCTCATCACGCTTCAGGTGCTGTATCTGTTATGGCCGCAAATAAA
>RCNG010000458.1_pt1 | contig 18452 bp, 18 predicted proteins | sample 2041371 | NCBI WGS metagenome assembly RCNG01 (sample SAMN09708227, study PRJNA481090) | Marine sediment metagenome, whole genome shotgun sequencing project. | biome: marine sediment; feature: ocean; material: sediment; isolation source: Sewage treatment plant 1 marine sediment (STP1) ... | reverse complement strand
TGAACGCTAGTTAGAGGCTTCAACCCGATCAAGGGAGGAGGAAGAACGATGGATAACCTGAATGAGATCATGCTAGACGAAGTGTTGACGTCGGGCGCCTGTGCCGTGGGCGTGGCTACCCTGGAAACCCTGGCCGGCGGACCGCCGTCCGTCGATCTGACCTATGTCCTGCCGGACGCGAGGTCAGCCATTGTCTTCGCGTTTGCCCTGGATCAGGAGTTGATCGGCCCGTACTTGAGAAAGGAATATCGTCGTTCCCACGAGCTGGACGATATTCAGAAGAACATGATGGCCAGTGGGGCGGCTCTGTTTGGGGAGAAATTTCTGAACGAGCTGGGCCATCCATCCGTCGCCATATGCTCTAACACAGTGTACCGCCAGGATACACCCGGCGGTTCGGCTGACATGATGCCGGACATCTCGCTCAGGTACCTTGCCGTCGCTTCCGGGGTCGCCCACTTCGGGCTGTCCGGAAACGTGATCACCCGGAACGAGGGGGCAGGGATCATCCTCGGCGCAGTCGTGACGTCGGCGGAATTGGAGCCGACTCCGCCGCTTCCGGACGAGGATAATTACTGTGATGACTGCAAACTGTGTATGGCCTCGTGCGCATCGAGCGTGATGGACCCCGAGGGGGAGGAGCGTGTGACACTCGGGGGCAAGGAATACACCTACTCCAAGCGCCGGACCTATCACCGGTGCGATTTCGTTTGCGGCGGATTCACCGGGCTGCATCCGTCGGGGACATGGTCCACCTGGTCGCCGGGTCGATTCATGATTCCCGATTCGGAAGAGGAGTTCTATCCTGCCCTGGCGACGGCCGTGCAGGCCTCCACGAATCGTCCCCAGATTGAGGGCGGGTACCGGCACCCGTTGCTTCCGGACCGCAGGATCGCGCTCACGTGCGGCAACTGCCATCTCGTTTGCGTGGCCGACAAAGAGGAACGAAAGAACCGCTACAAAGCGCTCCGCGAAGGCGGATGCGTGGTGCAGAATCCGGACGGCACCCTCGAGGCCGTATCGGCCGAGGAGGCAACCGAGCGCCTCGCAGCCATGGACAAAGAGAGACGGTTGATGTACGAGTCGTTCTGAGACAGTGATCCTATGAACGGATATAGGAAAGGAGGGCATACAATGGAAAATGAGGATACCGCAAACGATCAGGCTTACCTGCGAATTGCGGAAAATATTGATAAAGGATTTCAAACCGCTCCGAAGGCTGAGGGAGACATTTCAAAAGCATTCCTTGGTTTCCTGAAGATCGTGTATTCACAACAGGAGGCTGAACTGGTGCAGCATCTGGATATGTACGTCCCCAAAACAGCGGAAGAGCTGGCCACCATCTCCGGCAAAGATGCAGAGGTGATCAAGGAAACCCTTTACCCCTTGACACGCAGGGCCGCTCTTACGGGGTCTAAAGAAAAGTACCGGCTGCCTGTTGTGCCCAGCCTTCTGAACCTGCACATGTTCTATCCTGACATCAAACCGGATGATCTTGAGGCAGCCAAACTCTATCAGCAGTTCTTCATTAAGGAACGATTCTATAAGTACTATGCAACCTCTGGAAAAGGCACACCCGTGTTGCGGGCCATCCCGGTGGACAAGGCCATCGATTCGGAGACAAAGACCTTGGATGCTGAGGAAGCCCATGCTTACATCAAAGGGCTTGACACCGAGGACCTGGCGCTGGTGCCGTGCCCCTGCCGAACACGAACCGAGAAGCTTGACATCCGTGAATGTAAGGATAAATTCCCGGTTGGTGCCTGTATTTTCATCGGCAAGACGGCAGCCCATTTCCATGATATCGGATTGGGAAAGAAAGTGACCAAAGAACAGGCCACCGAATACCTTGACCAGATGGTAGATGCAGGACTGATCCCCACCACGGATAACTATATCGACGATCCCCACATGATCATGTGTCTTTGCTGTGGATGCTGCTGTTCAAACGTGCGGGGCAGGACTCTCTGGGACAATCCAACAGCTGTGCTGCCTTCAAATTTCCTTCCCCGGGCAAACGATGACTGTATCGAATGCGGGGAGTGTGTGGACCGCTGCATGCTGGATGCCCTGTCACTGGATGAGGATGCCGGGCGACCCATTGTGGATCCTGAAAAATGCATTGGCTGTGGTGTGTGCACCGTCACCTGTCCGGAAGAAGCCCTGAAGCTCCACCGGCATGAGCGTACACCCCCTTTCCAAACAGCCATGGATCTCTTCGGTACTGTTGCAAAGGACAACAATCGGGCTTAAAGCGCTAGAGTGTCTTTTCAACGTGTCCCGGAGGTATAAAGATGGACAAAGATTCCGGCGGAATGAGCAAAGCGTTCAAGGATCCCGGGGCCCTCCCCGAGGGATTCGTCTATCGCGATCAGAGGGGCAGGTACCCCTGGTGGGTGCGATCCGTGGACCGGATTACGACGGAGGTGGACGCCTCGACCTGGGAACGAAAGGTGGTCGACAAGATCCTGATGATGCTGGGCCCCCAGAACGAGGAAGCCAAGGCCCAGTTGGAAGTGGCCCGGAAGCGGATGCTCGACAAGATGAGGAACAACCAGCCGGGAGGACGGCTTCAGGACTTTGCGCTCCATTACGCGTCCGAGACCTACTTCGCTGCTGGAATCGACATGTTCACCGCCGGGTTCATCACCAACATGTTTGATGTTCGTGCGGCCGTGAGCACGCTGATCCACCCACCCGACGAACTCGGTGTTCCCCGGTGGGAGGGCACGGAAGAGGAAGCCTCCGCCATGGTGGAGGCAGCGGGCATCCATCTGGGGGCGTCGCAGGTCGGCTTTACGGCCCTGAACCCGGATTGGCTGCAGGCGATGGTCCGCGTCGACCCCCAGATCGAAGAGATCAAGACGACCGAGGACGGTCGGATACTCGTTCCCGAAAGGTTGAAGTACGTCATCGTCCTGGCCTGCCAGGTCCCCATGGCGGCCCAGACGAGGGCCCCGAGCCAGATCGGCGATGCTGCCGATCGAAGCGGTTATGAAAACCGCCAGATGGCCTGGGAGAGAATGTTCAACTTCATCAAAGGCCTGGGTTACCAAGCCGAAATGATGCCCGGACTCATGATCCCCACCATTCCCTTCGCCCTGATGGCGGGCCTGGGAGAGATGGGCCGCATGAACCGCCTGGTCTCACCGCTCTACGGGGGCGCCATCCGCTTGGAAACCATCCTGACCGACCTGCCCCTGGCCCTGGACAAGCCCATCGACTTCGGTCTCCAGGCGTTCTGCCGGGGTTGTAAGAAGTGTGCCAAGGCCTGCCCGGCCAACGCACTCAGCATGGAGGACGAGCCTTCCTGGGAACCGAAGGGCTCGTATTCCACACGGGGCAAGAAGGTCTGGTATGACGACTGCGATCGATGCATGGACTATACGGGCAGCCAGCACCTTTACTGTGGCGCCTGCCTGGCCGCCTGCAACCTGGAACAAGGACAACAAGACATCCCTGCACGCCGTGGCCAAGGCCCTGGGGGCCAAGTTGCCGGCGATGTCCCCGTTCATGGCCTTCATGGATGACCTGTTTGGATACGGCCTGGCCCCTGAACAGAAACTGAATGATTGGTGGAACCTCGAGCTGCCGACCAAGGGTTTCGACAGCCACAGCACTCGGCGCTGAGCACGAAGAGGAGACGAGAGATGCTCAATCTGCTGTTAGGGTTCCTGATCGGTATTGCGGCGTCATGGCTCTACGTTCAGCCCCACCCGGTTCCCTGGTACGGCTGGGGATTGTTCTCGTCGGGAGCCGCAGCCCTGGCCTTCGGTTTCGATGTCCTCATCGGTTCTTTCAAAGAGCACCAACCTCGGGCGGCGTGGATGGGTCTAGGCATGTTCGGTGGCTTGGGCGTCGTGATGATTGCCGCTGCCTTTGAGGTGACGTTCTGACGTCAAGAGAAGACCGGCTATCCCTGGCTGGAGAAGCTCGCGAAGAGGGCCTCCATCCCATTGTGCGCTGCTAACGCTTCTTTTCGTCTACTCTCTCTCTCAGGAAGGCAAAGCCCGGCGTAATGGACTCGGTCAATCCCATGGCCAGCATCGGCTTCACCGGCTGGCCCATGTTCAGCCGTCCTCCGGACTTGCTCCAGGTTCATAGCGTACCTCCTTGAGGGATTTGAAGCATAAAACGCGAGACCAGCGTTTACCCAGACGTTTTACGCCTGTTAAAGAATTGCATGGGCCCGTGTCTTTTGTCAAGAGTCTTTAACGAACGTAAAATACTGCTTGACAAGGGTTACCCGGAACGATTAAAATTCTATTTTAGCAACATGAAACACATTTTTTGGCACGAGCGGGTGCAGAGCAATCCTTCGCCTGCTTTTGCCCCTGGTGAGTACGACGACAAGAAGATGCGACGAAACATCCACCTGGGAGGCAAACATGAAAAGAGATCGGAGAAACGGAGAGAAGTATTCACGGTCTTCCCGAATTCTTGCACTTCTTCTGCCATTTCTCTTGCTTTCTCTTGTGGCCTGGACTGCGGATCGGCAGGATGTGAAGGAAAGAACCGGCATTGCTGACTGTGATCCCATGAGTGCATGCTTTCTTGACCTGATCATGGCACTGATGCCGATCAAGAATGCAAACGAGCACCCTGTTGGACCCAATCAGGAGGTGCCATGGAGTCAAGGTCCTGAAGATCCACCGTTAGATCCTCCACCCAACATCATCGTCATCCTTGCGGACGACATGGGCTTCAACGACATCTCGCTCTACAATGGTGAGACCACTGCGACCGTCCCGACGCCCGAGATCGATTCCCTCGCAGCGCAGGGCGTTGTTTTTACGAACGGCTATGCGGCCAACGCGACGTGCGCCCCCTCGAGGGCCGCACTGGTGACAGGCAGGTATTCGACCCGATTCGGCTTTGAGTTCACGCCCATTTTCAAGATCGGCTATACCATTTTTGACTTGATGGACCGGGGGTGCAGTACGGATCCGTACCCTCTCATCCTCGACATGGAACTCGCCAATGCGCTGCCTGAGCTGGAGGAGCTCGGCATGCCTCCTTCGGAAATCACTGTTGCCGAGAGCTTAAAGGGGGCGGGTTATCATACTGTCCACATCGGGAAGTGGCACCTCGGGGGAACGGGGGAAAGCCGACCGGAATTTCAAGGGTTCGATGAGAGTCTCTATTTATCGGGCACCCTCTACCTGCCGGAGGACTCGCCCGACGTTGTCAATGCCAAGCTGCTGGATTTCAGTCCCATCGATTATATGATGTGGGTGTCGTCATGGTACGGGGCACAATTCAATGGCGGCCCGGAGTTTGAGCCGCGCGGGTATCTGACCGACTACTATACCGACGAAGCCATCAAGGTGATCGAGGCGAACCGGAACAGGCCCTTCTTTCTCTACCTCTCTCACTGGGGAATTCATGACCCGCTACAGGCGAAAAAAGAGGACTATGACGCGTTGTCCCACATTGCAGATCATCGCTTGAGAGTCTATGCAGCCATGATTCTCGCCCTGGACAGGAGCGTGGGTCGAGTCATGGATGCGTTGGAGGCAAACGGTCTCGTTGACAATACGCTGGTAATCTTCACCAGTGACAACGGCGGTGCGCCCTACGTCGGCCTGCCGAATATCAATCAGCCCTATCGTGGCTGGAAGACAACCTTCTTCGAAGGCGGCATACACGTTCCGTACTTCATGTCGTGGCCGGGAACAATCGATCCTGGCACAACCTACGACAAGCCCGTAACCCACTTTGATATCTTTGCTACCGCAGCGGCTGCCGCCGGGGCTGCGTTACCGGGCGATCGTACCATCGACGGGGTGGATCTCATCCCTTACATCACCGGAGCCGCGACTGGCGAACCGCACGAAACCCTGTTCTGGCGTTCCGGGCATTACCGAGTCGTGCTTTCAAAGGATGCCGGCACAGGGGATTGGTGGAAGATGAGTGTTGCTGATGTACCCGACAAGGTGTGGCTGTACAACCTCACGACAGATCCCACGGAAGAGACCAACGTTGCTGATTCCATGTCGGGCAAGGTCGTCGAGCTACAGGCTCTGCTCGATGCCCACAATGCTGAGCAAGTGGAGCCGATATGGCCGAGTGTCTTACAGGATTATGTTACGATCGACAAGACCGACGAAGATTTCCTGCTTCCAGAGGATGAATACATCTACTGGCCGAACTGATAACCCAAGAGCGCATGGGAGCCTCCGCCGGCTCCCATGCGCATCTTTTCATTCCATTCCCCCCCCCTTGCCTCCAACAGGTCCCCCAGGTATCCTGTGAAGCATCCGCAACAGGGGTAAAGGTCCCCGTCAAACACTTACCGACGCGTCTTGAGAGAGCAGAAATGAAAAAACTTAGATAGTCATGCTTTCTGTTGATCTTCGCGATCCTCTCCTCATGCGATATTCTGGACCGCCTGGATCGGTTCGTGTTCGAGAACTACGCAGACCGGACGGAACTGCTCGAGGATGGCAGGATGCACGTAGTCCTGGTCGGTACGGGAGGGCCGATTGCCAACGAGAGAAGAGTCTCCCAATGCACAGCTGTTATTGCCGGGGGAGAGTTCTTGCTGGTGGATGGGGGGTCGGGCTCGGCGCGGCGTTTGTCTTTGCTCAAACTGCCGGGCGCCCATCTGAGCGGAATCCTGCTGACCCATTATCATTCCGACCACATCGGTGATTTGGGGGAAATGAACATCCAGTCTTGGATGGATGGAAGGACAGCAAGCCTGGAAGTGTTCGGCCCGGAAGGTGTCGACGACATTGTCGATGGATTCAACAAGGTATACGCTCGCGACGTGACGTACAGAAATGTGCACCACGGTGAAGAATATATGCCTCGAGATGCAGGTATCATGCGAAGCACAACAATCGTGTTTCAGGACCCGGAGGAAGCGACACTCGTTCTTGATAGAAACGGATTGAAAGTCTATGCCTTCCCCGTGAACCACGAGCCGGCTTCACCGGCCGTTGGCTACAGGTTTGAATATACAGGAAATGTTGTGGTGATAACCGGGGACACAAAGAAGACCGATAAACTCGCCGAATATGCACGGGACGCAGATATCCTGATCAGCGAGGTGCTGTCCTTTGATCTGGTCCGGATGACGGTGGATTCACTGACGAGACTCGGCCTGGAAAGGGCGGCAGGAATGATCGGTGACGTGCTCGACTATCATATGGACCCGGTTCAGGTTGGAGAGGTTGCCCGGGATGCCGGGGTCAAGAAGCTGGTATTCACCCATGTGTTTCCGCCGGCGCCTGATATTCTGGATCTGGTTTTCACTCTCGGAACCAAGGAGGCTTATAGCGGAGAGGTGATCATGGGGGAGGACGGGATGTTCTTTACGCTTGATGCGAAGAATTGAGGGGGGCAGGATGAAGGTGTCTACCAAACGGCCAGCTCAGAGCCGCCGGCAAGGTTCGTTTCGGGACGTGGGACTCATCGTCTTCTGCAAGGGGGTTTGGCTGGCAGTCTTGCTTTTGGGTGGCCTGGGCCCAGTGAGTGGTCCGGCATGGGCTCAGGGTCAAGAGCCCCCCGCCCGTCCGAACTTTGTTCTGATCCTTGTGGACGATGCAGGGCTCATGGATTTCGGTGCCTACGGGGGAGAGGCGGAAACCCCGAACATCGACCGCCTTGCGACAAGTGGGGTCATGTTCACGAACTACCACACCTCACCCCTGTGCTCGCCTTCCCGTGCCATGCTTCTGACGGGCGTGGACAACCACAGGACGGGGGTTGCAACCATTCCGGAGGTCCTGCCGCCGGAGCAACGCGGCCAACCCGGCTATTCCATGCATCTGGAGCCCGGCGTGGCCACCGTGGCTTCGAGGCTCAAGGCCTCCGGCTACCGCACGTACATGACCGGGAAATGGCATCTGGGCGACGGCGAGGGAGACCTCCCCAACGGACACGGCTTCGACCGGTCCTTCGCCCTTGACGCTTCCGGGGCGGACAACTGGGAACAGAAGACGTACTTGCCCTACTACGACAAAGCGCCCTGGTATGAGGACGGAAAACCGGCGAAGTTGCCAGAGGACTTCTATTCCTCCGAGTTCATAGTGGATCAAATGATCGACTATCTTGATTCGGAGAAGGATGACGCGCGTCCCTTTTTCGCCTATGTCGCTTTCCAGGCCGTTCATATTCCGGTCCAGGCGCCGCGTGAATTCACCGCAAAATATGAAGACGTCTATGACGCCGGATGGCATGCGCTGCGCGAGGCTCGATGGGGAAGGGCGCGCGAGCTTGGCCTGATCCCGGAAGGCGCAGCACTCGACGATATGCCGCCCAAACTTCGCCAATGGGAGGCGCTGTCTGAAGAGGACCGACGAATCTATGCGAAGAGTATGGCGGTGAACGCCGGCATGCTCGAGGCCATGGACCATCATATCGGCCGTCTGATCTCCTGGCTGGAAGAGAAGGGCGAGTTTGAGAACACGGTCTTCATCATCACGTCTGATAACGGGCCCGCGCAGAGCAATCCACTGGCCGAGCCCCTCTTCAAGGTTTGGATGAAGACGCACGGCTATTCGAGGGAGCTTGAGACCCTTGGTGAGAAGGGGAGCTATGCCTTTATCGGACCGGAATGGGCGAACGCGGCAGCCTCCCCCGGCGCCTTCTTCAAATTCTATGCGGCTGAAGGTGGGACCCGTGTGCCCCTGATATTCTCAGGCACGGGACTTGACGGTTCACGACGGGTAAACGCGCTTTCGTTCGTGACCGACGTGACGCCCTCGATCCTCGATCTTGCCCGGGTCGAGGGGGTTGAAGACGACTCGGTGCCGATGACAGGGCGGAGTCTTGTGCCGCTCTTGCGGGGTGAAGCCAAAGAGGTGTACGGGGCAGATACGCCCGTGGGCTTGGAAGTTTCCGGGCAAGCTGCTCTTTTCAAGGGCGATTACAAGATCGTGCGTAACAACCCGCGCTACGGTGATGGGGTCTGGCGGCTCTACAACCTTGCCAAGGATCCGGGCGAAACCCGGGACTTGGCGGCCGAACGGGCAGCTCTCTTTTCAGAGCTCATGGGTGACTACGAGGCGTACACTGAGGCCATGGGCGTGCTCGAAATGCCCGAAGGCTACGTGGAGTACGACCAGATCCGCGCCAACTCGATCCGCAAGCAGGTTCGTTTCCATTGGTGGGTGCTTTTGATTCTTGCGGTCGGGCTTGCCGCAGTCGCATTCCGGGCGGGCCGATTCATCGGACAAAGACTTCGCAAAGCCGATTGATGGTGCCGGACTTCTTATGACCCCGCCACCTCTTTTACCTTGCTTATGATTTCTTCCGGGCTCATGCGTCGGGCAGCCCCGTAGGCATTGGTCAGTTTCGGCCTTTGGATCCAGGAAAATTGTTGCTCTCCCTGGGCGTCAAAGATAAACACTGCGGGTTGTGCAAATCCTTTGGTATAACCGCGGATCTTTACCATGGGGTGTTTTCTGCTAACGGGGACATTGAGGGCCTGGACCAGCCGGCAGTCGATATCAGAAAGGATCTGGAAAGGCAGTCCCAGTTTTTCCTGAAAGCGTTTATTGACCTCAGGTGGGTCAGCAGAAATTCCGATTATTTGGACCGATTGTGCCGGCAATTGTACCGCCTTTTCCTTAAGCCCCTTCCAGTGGCTTTGGCAGTAAGGTCACCAGTCTCCCCGGTAAGACAGAACCAGAGTATAATCCTTTTCGTTGAAATACTCGGTCAGGGTTTTGGGTTGGTTTTCAGTGTCAAGAAGTTCAATTTCGCTAAGCTCTTTCTGCATGGGTTTCCCTCCATTTCTTTGATATCATACGCCTCTATCTATGTTGCGCTTCTATTAGACTATTAGATGGTTGAACTGTGCCAATAGGTGTCAAAAGAGCAGGGAGCCTCTGCCGGCTCACATGTGCTGCTCTTCAGTCGATTGCTTCTGCTGCCATCCAAGCCTCCTGAGTGCTCGGTAGGCATACCATTGCTCATACCAGTTGCCGGAACCCTCCATCTTTCCGAGGATACGCGGAACGTCGGTTCGGTGCCCCCTGCGCCCAAGTGAGTCGATCGCCATACACACCACATTGAAATGGGGATCATCAAGGAGTCTGTACAGGGATTTCCGGGTTTCCGGGGTCCGGCTGACACCCAGGGCCTTCGCCAGCCAGTAACGTTCCGGGATGTGTTGGCTTTTCAGCATGCTCGGATAGCCAGGAAATCCGGCGATGTCGATCTTGTTCCGAAGGATATATTTCAGGGCTGTAATCCTGGAATGAAGGCGATCAGAAGTGATCGCCTTTGAGAGCTCTTGGGGGTCGGTCAGGCTTTCTGTATCAGAGGCGTTGAAAGCCAAGAACACAAGAAGAAATACCACGGGCCAAAGGATTCCGGCCTTGACCGCTCGAGGCGTCGATTTAAGGAAGAGGCCCGATATCAAGTAGAATGGGGTATAGATACAAACAAATAGAAGAATTGCTCCAAGAAAGATTAGGGAAAACAAGATGGATCCCAGAAGAAACCTATGCCGGTCTGTTCTCTTTTCGAACTGCTTCAATGGTTCAGCAGGATTGCGGATGAAATCCCTCATTGAAGATTTGAGAACCAGTTCGTCCTGACTGTAGAATTCAAGGTCTTTATCCGACAGCGCTATCCTCAAATCCGGTCGTATTGCGTTTCCCAGCGGAAGGTAGTCCCGGGCAAGCAGAATGCCGGTCATTCGTGATGTAAGGGTTGGATCGGACATGCCCTCCAAACGGCAGCTTCTCAGCAGTTGCTGACCATAGGACCTTAAGACTCGGGTCGAGTACAGACTGTTCTCATAGTAGAAGGCGTTCACTTTCTTTCCCATTGAGTTGGAAAGCAACAGGTAGTCACGGATATCTAGAAAGCGATCCTCGTTTATGTCGGAGGGTCTCCAGACGATGAGAATCAAGGGAAGCAGAAGAAATGTAATGACAGGGAAAAGAATATTCTTGTGGCTTTGATCTTTCGGCTCTTCGGGAAGCCATTTCAGGGTTAACCGAAATACGAGAATAGGGATGAAGAGCAGATAGGCGGTGATCAGAGGTGAAAATCCATGCACGTTGGCTGACAGGAGACATAGCAGTAATAGAATGGACAACAGAAGAAGAATGATTCTGTTTCGTGAGAACAAGCGGTCCCATGCCCAGGCCAGAGAAAAAGAGATGATCGTAAGGGCAGCTCCTGCTGTAAGCGTAAAGAAGAGTCCCCCGCAGAACGCCGGGCCAAGGTTTCGGAGGGTTGAGATTATATGCTCATTGGGGACAGCGAGATAGCCTGCGTCCTGTACGGCGGTCAAGAAGGTGTAATACTCCGCATTTGACACATAGACCTGGACCGTGGACAGCACCTGGGCGATGGACAGCCCAAGCAGCAGAATCTTGCATATGATTAGGAAATGGATCATGGATCAGCCAGGTCCCCTGAAACGATCCTAGCGAAGAGCAAACTCAACAGGAACCAGCAGCATACTGCCGACAAGGTTCAGGAGACCGTCCTCACTCTTGTTGCAGCTGTCCCTGAGTGCATACAACGCCTTGGAAACGGCTGTTTCGGTCCAGAACCATTTGTTCAAGACCTCGCTCGAAGGGGATTCCTGTCCGGGTTGTGCGGTTGCCGCCTCGTAGTAGTAGGCCTTCAGATCGTCAACGGCCAGGTTGACTGTGTAGCCCAGGGCTATATCATCGCGGGGGTTGTCGGGTGTCTTTCCCATGAGGAAAGCGCCGATAAAGTCGACGATCCCATCGATTTCGAGGCCACTCATCCCAAAGGTGGTCCGGCCCCTTTTCTGCACCGCCATATCATACCTGTTGCGCAGTCCCGCGATTTCTTCTCTCAAAGCGGCAGCCAACTTTTCAAGATCGTTGAGTTCTTCTTCCTTTCCTGCAAAGCTGACAGGACAGGCCAGGGCTGACACCGGGGTATCAGAGACGGGTGCATCTTCGGGGAAGTCCTCGAGTAGCGGGCCGGCATCGGCCTCCAGCAGCTTGAGGGCGGCGAGCAGTACTCGTGTTTGAAACGCGGCGTCACCCGGCACGCCGACAGGACGACCCATCTCGAAGGAGACCCACAGGGCTCTCGGCGGCACGGTCTTTTCCGTGTGCAGTCGGATGAGACTGATCTGGGTTGTGGGAACCCCTTCCTCCTCAAAATAGTGAGCAAGCGCGCCAACTGCGCGCGTACAGAAGGGTCAGACAGGTACGAGCAAGGCCGCATCCACGCCGTCCTTCTTCAGCAACCCCGCCAGAGATCGAGCAGTGGACTCCATGGGGACCGGATCGTGTGCCCCCATGAAGGAATAGTGGTATTCGGCCACACTGCCGATCACGCCCTGATCTCGGAGTTCCCTCAATCGGTCCAGGGGGAAGATCACGTTCCAGTCCTGCTGAAAACCCGAACGGTCAAAATTGGTCGATACGTGGGACATTACCAGATCCTTGGCCTCACTGTTCCCAGGGATCACACGGTAGTAATCTCCAGGGTCGAAGGTGAAGGGACGGTCCTCTCTCCCGTGCAGGCCGGCAGTGGAAATGATCGCAACCCGTCGTTCACGCAACGGCGGCCCTTTGACCCACGGTCGGGATTCGAAAACAGGGCACGCGAGAGACTCCAGGTATTGACGTTCCATTTCGGGCAGTTCTTCGAGAATGGCCATGCGTTTCCTCCAGGGTGTTATATCAGTGGGTTTGTGGGTATTCGCCATGCCAATTCTACCAAATCCATGCAGGAAAGTGCAGCAGTGGGGGAATGTTTCCTGACACCTTTCCCCGTGTTGTGTCCTCGGCTATAATCAGGCTTGACGACATGATCGTTTTTCGGTGCTGTGGGGTTCTACACATAGATGATTCAAGAGGGGGGTGGATTCTTACATTTTCGACTCTATCTGTATGACGTCTCGTACTACAGCGGGAAGATCGAGATGTACATGCGCTACAAGGAGATTCCCTTCGAGCGCGTCGAATTGACAGCCGGCCGGGTGGTAGATGTTCTATACAAGAACACAGGCATCATGAAGGTCCCTGCGGTCGAGACCTCCGACGGTCGTTGGCTCAAAGACTCCACGCCCATGATCGACTGGTTCGAAAAGGAGTACCCCGAGAGCGAGATCGTGCCGAAAGAGCCGGTCCGGTTGTTTCTGTCGAAGCTGGTGGAGGATTATGCGGATGAGTGGTTGTGGCGGCCGGCGATGTATTACCGCTGGAAATACGACCACAAGCCCCTCGGTCTTCGCCTGGGAAGAGAGATATTCGACGTCAAGAGTCTTCCGCTGCCACTGGCCGTCCGTTCACGGATCGCATCAGCCCGCCAGACAACACTCTTCCTCAAGAAGGACGGGGTCACAGAAGAGACGGAGCAATATATAGAAGAGACTTACCTGAAGAACCTGGAAAGTCTGGATCTCATCCTGAAGGACAGCCCGTATTTGCTCGGTGACAGGCCCACGCTGGTCGATTTCGGGTTCATGGGTCCCATGTTTCGCCATTTCAGCCTGGATCCCACGCCGGCGCGTATAATGCGGGAGAGGGCGCCCCGGGTTTACGAGTGGGTGGCAAGGACGTGGAATGCGAAGGCGACCCGGGTCGATCAGGAGAGCCCGCTGAACGACTTCTCCCACCCCGGCTGGAAATTCATCTTCGAGGATATCTGCCGCACCTACCTTCCGTACCTGCACCGAAATGCTCTCGCATGGCAGGCGGGAGAACGCCACTTTGATTTCGAAACCCAGGAAGTCACGTATCCTACCCTGCCGGTGGTTCACTACCGGGTCTGGTGCCGGGAGGAACTCCAGAGACGATTTCAGGAGTGCCCGGAAGGGACAAGAGAAGATATGCAGCAGAGTCTGAAGCCTTTTGGTGGCTTGGGCGCCTTGTTCGAAGACGGCACCATAACGTCAAACCTTGCCGATGAATTCATCCTGCCCCTCGAAACAAAGAAACGCCCCCTGGGACTCCTCCGCACCTTGAAGCTCAGACTCACCGGCACCCCCTGGGATCTGCCGGGATAATAACGCTTGACGATAATACCGTTTCACGTTATTATGGAGTTCCATGATAAAGAGTTTTCATTGTAGGGAAAGCGAGAAGATCTTCAATAGGGGATTCTCTCGGAAGATTCCCGGCGGAATACATCGTATGGGCTTGAGAAGGCTTCTGCTTCTCGATGCGGCAGAAGCGCTTGATGACTTGCGCAGCCCGCCCGGAAACAAGTTGGAGAGGCTACATGGTGACCGTAAGGGACAGTACAGTATACGGATCAATGATCAATGGAGAATCTGTTTCGAATGGAAACAGGGTGACGCGTATTGCGTCGAGATCGTCGACTACCACTAGGGGAGTTCAGGATGCGTGAACGTAAGATGGATCCGATTCATCCGGGCGAGATCCTGTTGGAAGAATTTCTCAAGCCCATGAGCGTTAGTCAATATAGGCTTGCGAAGAGCACTAACGTGCCGGCGCGCCGCATCAACGAGATCGTGCACGGCAAGCGGAGAATAAGTGCCGATACTGCACTCCGCCTGTCCCGGTATTTCGGGACGACGGAAAGATTCTGGATGAACCTTCAGACTCGATACGATCTGGAAGTGGAAAAGGATCGGTTGGGTTCACGACTGGACGAGGAAGTACAGGCCTACAACGCGGCGTAACTCTCACCCCTCTTCCTACGACAGAATCGCCCCCTTGTCGGCAGAGCTCACGTTGCGGGAATACCAGGAGAGGACACCCTTCCTGTATTTGGGCTGAGGCGGCTTCCACGCTGCGAGCCTTTTCTGAAGCTCGTCGTCCGGGATGTCCAGCCGGATGCTCCGGTTGGGAATGTTGATCTCGATCATGTCCCCGTCCTGAACCACGGCTAGGGGCCCTCCGTCCGCCGCCTCGGGCGACACGTGACCTATGCACATCCCATAGTTGGTCCCGCTGTACCTCCCGTCCGTTACGAGCGCGCTCGAATCCCCCAGGCCCAGAAGCTGCAGGAGGTGAGCAGGAATCGCCATCTCGCGCATCCCCGGACCCCCTTTCGGCCCTTCGTAGCGGATAATGACACACTCCCCGGGCGTCACGTGGTTGTTGAACATGTTGTAGATGGCATCCTCTTCACACTCGAAGACACGGGCCGGGCCCCGGTAGGTAAACATCTGCTCGGGGACGGCAGATTTCTTGACGATGGCACCGTCCGGGGAGAGGTTGCCCCGAAGCACGGCGAGCCCGCCGTCGGGCCTTACCGGGTCGTCCATGGGCCGTATGACTCCGGTGTCCTTGATCACCGCCTCCTCGAGAACGTCCCCAAGCTTCTTTCCCGACACGGTCAGAACATCCAGGTCAAGGAGACTCGAGATGTTCTTCATCACGGCCGGGATCCCTCCCGCCTCGTCGACGGAGTTGATGGCGCGAAGGCCGTTCGGCTTCACCGCGCAGGTCTGGGGCGTTTTCTCGCTCAGCTCGTCGAAAAGGTCGATGGGGATCGGAATGTCGAGCTCGTTGGCGATCGCCGGGAGATGAAGAAACCCGTTGGTCGATCCGCCCATGGTGTGGAGAACCGTGATTGCGTTCCGAAAGGTCTGCACGGTCATGATCTTTGACGGCGTGATGTCCTTCTCGATCAGAGCCTTGATCGCTTCTCCCGCCTTTTCGGCGAAATCGAATTTCTCATCGCTCTCGGCCATCAGGATGGAAGAATAGGGCAGGGCCATGCCGAGGGCCTCGGTCATGCACTGCATGGTGATCGCCGTACCGATCATTGGGCAGGCGCCCGGCCCGGTGACGATGCCCTTCAGGGCTTTCTGGAATTCCTCATCGGAGATCTTTCCCGCATTCTTTGCGAAAAAGAACTTGCCGATCTCGTAGTGGGCGAACTCTTTCTCTTCGGCAAAGTCCTGGTCAGGGTAGCAATAGGGAAGGTGATAACCTCCGGTGATGATGATGGCCGGGATGTCCACTCGCGCGGCGGCCATCAGGAGGCCGGGCACGATCTTGTCGCACGATCCGATCAGGACGAGGCCGTCCAGGCGGTTCACCTTGGCCATGATCTCGACCGAGTCGGCGATAACCTCCCGGGCAGGCAGGATGTAGTGCATCCCCTCGTGGCCTTCGCCCATGCCGTCACAAGGAGCGATCGTGTTGAAGCCGAACGGGGTCATGCCCCCATTTCGGATTCCCTCACGGACCCGTTCGGCAATCCGGTTGAGGTGCACGTGGCCGGGGTTCAGTTCGGTCCAGGTGTTCGCGATCCCGATCCTCGGGGCGTCGAGTTCGGCCTTGCTGTAGCCGCACCCGTAGAGCAGCGGAGGAATGACCACATCCTCGAGGAGCTCTTGGATCATCTCCGGCACCCTGGGATCCTGGGGACCGCCTCCACTCTTTTTCGAAGATCCGTTTCCGTGGCTGGACATAGTACGTACCTCCCTTTTCTATTTGTCATCCCCGCGAAAGCGGGGATCCATTGGCACAATGTGCTGAGGGATTCCTGCCTTCGCAGGAATGACAGATGGTATGGCCACTGGATTCCCGCCTTCGCGGGAATGACGGGTTATCAGCATCCGTATGCGAGGGGAAAAGGTGTCAGGAACCTTTTTCAGTTGCATCCCCATGTGTATGGGCGAAGCTAGAACTTGGTAGGCCAGTTGGCCAGCTTGTGCTCGCTCAAGCCTTTCCTGCGAGCGTTGTGGCTGATCTCCAAGGCCTTGATGATGTAATCGCGGGTCTCCCGCGGATCGATCACATCATGGAGGTAGTGGCGTCCCGCAGCTCCGTAAGGAGACGCGTCGTCCACGAGCTGGGCCATCAAGTTCTGCCACTCCTCGGATTCCTTGTCGTTGGCTGACTTTTTTCCGCCGTGCACTACGTTGGCCGCGATCGCCGGGTCTACGAAACTCATCTCGGCCGTGGGCCAGGCCACATGGATATCCGGAGCGGCTCCTGAACCACACATGTTCCAATAGGCCATGCCATAGGTTTTACGAACGACGATCGATATCTTGGATACCGTAACGAGCGCGAGGGCGTTCATGTAATTGATCACCCGGGCGGCCACCCGTTTGCGTTCCGCATCCTTCCCCACCAGGAAGCCCGGGATGTCGTGGAAGAAGAGCAGGGGGATGTTAAAGGAGTCGCACAGACACAAGAAGCTGATCACCTTGTCGATGCCGTCCGTGTCCATGGCGCCCGCGTTAAAATAGGGTTGGTTGGCCACCACGCCGACTACCCCGCCGCCGACCCGGGCCAGGGCGGTGATGACCGTCTTGCCGAAAGAGGGCTTGAGCGGAAACAGGCTGTCTGTATCTACGATACACTCCAGGATGCGGTGCATGTCGTAGCCGCGATTGCGTTTCTCGGGCAGATGGTCGAGGATCCGGTCCATTGCCGCGCCGGACCCCTCGGGAACCGGGGCGCGTGGCGGAAGCTCATCGCAGTGGGAAGGCATGTAGGATAGATATTGACGGATCAACGCGAAGCATTCATCCTCGTTCTCGGCCACCCGGTCCACATTACCCGTGATCTCCGCGTGGACCTGCCAGCCGCCAAGTTCCTCATCGGTGACCCTTTCTCCGAGGGCCAGTTCGACCACCCTGGGGCCGGACACGCCCATGGCAGACCCCTTGACCTGAACGACGCAGTCGGACAGGCAGGCCATCCAGGTCGGCATACCGTAGCATTCTCCCATGACCGCAGTGATCATCGGTGTCTGTCGTACTCGGCTGACGGCCTGGAGAAAGGTGTCGTGTCCGCCACCGCCGTAAGAGGCAAGCCCGGCAGACCCCATGATGTCCGGCATGCGTGCACCGCCCGCCTCGCCCAGGTAGATCACCGGGTGGCCTCGCAGGGCCGAAAAAACCTTGAGCTCCCCTTCCTTCCTCCCTGCGACACGGCTCGAGGTAGCTGCCAGGACCGTGAAGTCGTTGGAAAGCACAGCCACATGCCTGCCGTCGATCTTGCCGTGGCCGGCCACCTTGCTGTCGGCCGGGGTCTTGTCTTCCATGCCAGGCATGTCCGAATGGTTGAACATGCCCACTTCGAGAAAGGAGCCGGGATCCAGGAGCCGGTCGATCCTCTCCCGTGCCGTGAGGCTTCCACGATCGTGCTGCCTTTGGACCTTCTCAGGCCCTCCCATTTGCAGGGCACGTGCACGCCTTCGCGCCAGTTCCTCCAGTTGCTTTTCGAAAGGCATCTCGTTCTTCCTCTGTGATGTTCAGATGACCTTTGCCCCCTTCAGAGTCTCGAGCTCGTCCGGACTGAAACCAAAATCAGCAAGCACTGCCTCCGTATCCCCGCCGACCTTGGGTGGTGGCTTCGGTGTTTCGGGTTTTGTCCTTGAGAAGCGGGGGGCCGGAGCCGGCTGAAGAACGCCATCAAGTTTGATGAATGTGTTTCTCGTCTGGCACTGGGGATGGTCTTTGGCTTCATCGAGGGACAGCACAGGTGCAAAGCAAACGTCCGTGCCTTCCATGATCCGGCACCATTCATCACGGGTCTTGGTCTTGAATACTTCGGTAAGCCGAG
>RCNG010000457.1_pt1 | contig 18456 bp, 12 predicted proteins | sample 2041371 | NCBI WGS metagenome assembly RCNG01 (sample SAMN09708227, study PRJNA481090) | Marine sediment metagenome, whole genome shotgun sequencing project. | biome: marine sediment; feature: ocean; material: sediment; isolation source: Sewage treatment plant 1 marine sediment (STP1) ... | reverse complement strand
AGAGAGCTCCTCTTGAGACAGAAGAGACGAAAGCAACAAAGGTTTCAGAATTGTACCCGTATGGGGCGGCAAAAATCGAAAAAAAAGCCGCCGGGAGTTAGATGCCCCCCCGACGGCAGATGTTTCTTTTCAGCAGAATGGAAGAGGAACCCTGTTAGGCCACTTCTTCTTCCAGCTGCCTTCTGGCTTCCATGTCAAAGAGCACCCGCTCGCGGGCCTTGTCGATGCCGAGTTCTTTGCGCTTCTTGTCGATGTGAGCGATCATCTTCTGCGCATGCTTGACCGGATCTACCTCGAGGTCCCACATTCCACCCAGTTCGCTTTCCAACTGGTTGAACAGGTAATCCTGGAACACGGGTGCACCCGTGACCGGCAGGCCGACACCGAACACCGTGTAGACGCCGGAGGCGACGAAGTAATGGCCGATGCTGATGGCCTTCTCGCTCATCCACTCCGGGGCAGAGCCGGCGGCCGGCAGGTCGCTGATATCGTTGCCCAGCCCTCCGGCCTTGACCACACCTGTGGCCGCCATCAGGATCCGGCTGTTGTCCACGCAGGACCCCATGTGCAGGACGGGCGGAATGCCCACGGTCTCGCAGACCTCTTGCAGCCCGGGCCCGCAGAATTCCTTTGCCGCTTCCGGGGTGAGCAGACCGGCCTTGCCGCAGGCCATGGCGCTGCATCCAGTGGTCAGAACGATCACGTCGTTCTTCAGGAGCTCTTTGATGATGACGAGGTGATCGTTGTCATGCGTGGTCCTTGCGTTGTTGCAGCCGACCACACCGGCGATGCCGCGGATCCGGCCGTTGATGATGTTGTCGTTCAGGGTGTAATAGGTGCCCCGGAAGCTCCCGCCCAGGTGGTACTCGATCGACTCGTAGGTGAAGCCGGCCACCATCGGGGACTGCACGTCCGGGATCATCACCTCGGCCCTGCGGTTGGGGTAGTTATCGATGGCTGTCTTGATGATCTCCTTGGCGTTGTCCAGGGCGTGGTGCTCTTCGAACTGGATGTGCACGGTATTGGGCTCTTCCATCTTGGCCCGCGTGTTCGTTGTGATAATCTTCGTGTGGAAACACTTGGCCACGTTGGCGATGTTCTCCATGATGCACTGCACGTCCACGACCATGGCGTCGACCGCGCCCGTGATGATGGCCAGCTCCTGCTGGAGGTAGTTGCCGGCAACGGGCAGCCCGTGGCGCATAAGGATTTCGTTGGCCGTGCAGCACATTCCGGCCAGGTTGATCCCCTTGGCGCCCTTGGCCTTGGCCAGTTCCTGCATCTCAGGGGTTCTCGAAGCGACCACGATCATCTCGGAGAGCAGCGGCTCGTGGCCGTGGATGATGATGTTGACCTCGTCGTCGTTGAGTACACCGAGGTTGATGTCCCCGTGAATCGGCACGGGGGAGCCGAACATGATGTCCTGGAGGTCCGTGGCGATCATGGAGCCTCCCCATCCGTCCGCCAGGGCGGCGCGGGAGCACTGCTTGATGATGTTCTTGTAGTCCTGGTCCACGCCCATGTGGGTGCGGTGCATGATCTCTACCACCTCGCGGTCGATGCCGCGAGGCACGATATCCAGCTTCTTCCAGAGATCGTAGCGCGCCTTCGGGGCCCTCTTGGCGAAAAAGATCTCGCCCTCCTGCTTGCCCCACTCGGCGAGCGCCTTCTCCCCGAGTTCCACGGCGATCTCTTTCATGTCCCTGGGCTTCTCGTCGTCGCCCTCTCCCACCGTGACCGGAATGTCAAATAACTGGGCCACCTCGACGAGCTTCTTCGTGTCCTGGATCGTGTAGTCCTTTGCCTCGCCCCTGGCTGCTGCCAGGAATACTTCCGCTACGCCTCGGCCGTGATCCGAGTGGGCGGCGGCGCCGGCGGCGACCATCCGGGCGAAGTTACGGGCTGCGATGGTGTTCGGGGTGGCGCCGCAAAGGCCCATGCGGGTATCTTCCCCCTCGATTCCCTTCTTCGGCAAGGGCAGCCTGCACGGCCCCTGGGAGCAGACCTTGCAGCAGGTCCCCTGCTCACCGATGTTGCAAGCCTTCATCTTGTCCGCGCGGTCGAAAATCGTGGAGATCCCTTCCGCCTCGGCCTTCTCGATCATCTGTAAACTGGCCGGGTCTACGCTCTTCGGTGCCTTTTTCTCTTCTGCCATGTTCCGTTCTCCTCCTTGTTTTGGATCTCCGCTGGGATCTCCGGTTTGTGGCTGTTCAGGAAAGATTAACTCGGGTTTCTTCCGTCAGGGTTTCTCGCGTTTCCGCAGGCCTCACAAAGCCCCACCCAGAGGATCTGGCTCTGCACGATCCAGTACCTGCCGGACGCCTTCATGTCCGAATCCATCTGCTTCAGGTTGGGGTCTTCCATGAGTTGATCTTCGATGCGCTTGCATTTTGAACACATGAAGTGGCCGTGAAGATCGGTGATCGGGTCATATCGGGCAGCATCCACGACCGGCCGGATTACGCTGACCATTTCCTTTTCCGTGAGGGCCTGCAGCGTGTGGTATACTGTGTTGAAGGAAATGGTCGCGTGAACCTGTTTCACTGCCGAATAGAGATCTTCCGCTGTCGGATGATCCGTCCTGGACATGAGTTCCTGGAAAATCAGGATCCGCTGAGGCGTTGCTTTTAGCCCGGTCGCCCGAAGCCGGTCGACAATCTCCGATTTCAGGACCACATCTTCTTCAGGGGTGGGCATATTTCTTGCTGTTCCTCCGGCTGGATCCATCCTCGTAAGATAGCCGGATCCTACGGAATTGTCAATACTAGATGATAATCATTCCAACCTAGACGGCTGGCCCGTCTGCTTGTGTTGGCCCGATCTTTGTGTCATAATTTTTTGGTGCAAAAGCCGAATAACTATCTGTAATATAATAAGTTTTTTGATGTCGAGGTTCTGCGATGCCCCCCCGTTCGAGGCGTGTCATTGGGCAGCCGTTGCTTGATTCGGCCCGGTTTTCACGGTCGGGAAGACTCTTAACGGTCTGCTCTTGTTTCCTGCTGATTTGTCTGGCCTGCTCCTGTAGCAGAAGGGGCACAGAAGATACGACCGAGGCCAGGGAAGGGGACAGCGGCGGCCGTGCAGAAGAAAACCTCGTTCCCGTCAAGGTGATCCGTCCCTCCCAGGGTGATATCGTCCAGTCGATCCAGGCGACGACGTCTATCGAGGCGAAGAGGGAGGCGCATGTCTACTCGAAGATGATCGGCTTCTGCCATCGCATCTTTGTCGAAGAGGGGGATCCCGTCCAGAAGGGGGATCGGCTTGCCAAGCTCGATGACGAGGAGATTCGGCTCACCTTCGCGCAGGCGGCCGCACGGCTCGACAAGGCGAAGAACGATCATGAACGGGCCGTCGAACTCCATGCGGGCGGGCTGATCAGCGACCAGGCGTACCAGAATCTCTCCGTTCAGTTTCGACTTGCGAAGTCAGACTACGACCTTTCCAAGAAGAGACTCGACGACACAGCGATAGTGGCGCCGCTTTCCGGTGTGGTGACGGAGCGCAACGTCAAGTTGAGTGATCTGGTGAGTGCGACCCAGCCTCTGTTCAAGGTCGTGGACCTGTACATCCTCGAAGCCGAGGTCCACGTTCCGGAACAGGATTACGCAAAGGTGCGGGCGGGTCAGGAGGCGATCCTGAAGATAGACGCGTTCCCGGAAAAGTCGTTCCTCGGAAAGGTCGAGCGGAAGAGCCCGGTCATTGATTCCCGGAGCGGTACCGCCGAGGCGACCATCTCTGTGGAGAACACTGAAGGGGTCCTTCGCCCGGGCATGTTCGTACGCGTCCAGATCATCATTGCGGTCCATCCCGATGCCCTGATCCTTCCCAGGGAGGCGATCCTGATGCAGGGAGAGAGGAAGACGGTGTACACGGTGCGGGAAGGGATTGCCCGCGAGGTCACCGTCGAGACCGGGTTTCAGGAGGGTGACCGCGTGGAGATCCTGGATGGGCTCGCCCGGGAGGATCGCGTGGTCGTGAGGGGTCATCTAGGCCTGCAGAGTGGAACAAAGGTGCGCGTCATTGAAGAACTCGACGGCTGACCTCCGCATATCGATCCGTCGTCCCGTTACCGTGGTCATGATTTTCATGGGTGCCGTGGTGTTCGGGATGAAGTCCTACCAGGAACTCGCCCTCAATCTCATGCCGGACCTGTCCTACCCGACGCTGACCGTGCGCTCGGAATACCCGGAGGCGGCTCCCGAGGAGGTGGAGAGCTTCGTTTCCCGTCCCCTCGAGGAAGCCCTGAGCACGGTGAGCAATCTTGTGGAAATCCGCTCCGTATCGAGTGCCGGTCTCTCCGAGATCATTCTCGAATTCTGGTGGGGGACGGACATGGATCTGGTCTCCCTGGATGTTCGGGAGAAGATGGATCGAGTCTTTCTCCCGGAAGAGGTCAACCGTCCGACCATCCTCCGGTACAATCCCGCCCTGGACCCGATTCTGAGGCTCGGGATCTATGGGGACCAGGATCTGGTCGTCCTGCGCCGGCTGGCGGAGAAGGAGCTCAAACCCGATGTGGAGGGGCTCCCCGGAGTCGCCTCCGTCAAGGTCAAGGGAGGCTTCGAGGAGGAGGTGCTCGTCGAGGTCGATGAGGCCCGGCTCGCCCTCCTGGACATCAACGTGGAGCAGATTGCCCAGCGGCTTTGGCAGGAAAACATCAACCTTGCAGGAGGCAGCCTGAAAGAGGGAAAGGTGGAGTACCTGGTACGTACCCTGAACGAGTTTGTCGATCTGAAGGATATTGGGGAAGTGGTTGTCGGGCGCAAGGGGGGAGACGCAGAGGTGAGGCTCAAGGATGTCGCCACCGTTCGATGGGGACAGAAAGATCAGGACGTGATCACGCGGATCAACGGGCTGGAGAGTGTGGAGGTGGAGGTCTACAAGGAGGCGGACAGCAACACGGTCAAGGTGGCCGACAAGGTGAAAGAGGTGCTCGGCCTCGCTGAGGGAATCCCTTCCCAAGCCAAGGGGAGAGGGTCCGCCGGGTTCATTGAACGCCTCATGGGGGACTATCCCGGCGTTCAATTGAAGCTGATTTCCGACCCGTCCCGGTTCATCAAACGAGCGATGGAGGAGGTGCGGAGCACGGCCTTCTACGGGGGGATCCTGGCATTGCTCGTGCTGTTCTTTTTCCTCCGTGACTTGAAAAGCACGGCGATCATCGGCGTCTCGATTCCGGTCTCGATCCTGGTGACCTTCATCCCCATGTTCCTCTTCGGTGTGAGCTTGAACCTGATGTCGCTCGGGGGGTTGGCCCTGGGCATCGGCATGCTCGTGGACAACTCGATCGTCGTCCTGGAGAGCATCTTTCGCTGCAGGGAGGAGGGCGACGGCGTTCTCGATGCAGCGAACCGGGGCACGGGTGAGGTCGCAGCCGCCATCACGGCATCTACGTTCACGACCGTCGCTGTCTTCTTCCCGATCGTCTTCGTGAAGGGAATCGCCGGTCAGCTGTTCAACGATCTTGCTCTGACGGTTACCTTCTCGTTGCTCGCCTCGTTGCTCGTGGCCCTGTACCTGATCCCCATGCTTGCCTCCCGCCGGGCCCGTTCCGAGGAAGCTCACGTGCCGTCCCACCGGAAGGTCGAGGGGGTTCCCGTCGGGTCCGTTCCGGGAAAGCCGGCGTTTGTTCCCCGGAAGGTCGAAGGGTTGGGTGAACTGTTTGGAACCACCGTGAGGAACGCCGTCCGATGGCTGGGTGAGAACGGCCGACCGGATCGGTGGTTGCGGGAGGCCGGCATCTACCTTGCCGGAAGGGTCCCTTCCGCGGATCCATCTTCGCCGCCCTCCGGGGCGGAACCCGGCCGAGCCTCGGCAGGGGGCGGCATGAACGGGTGGCTCCTGAGGTGCTACGGTGTTCTCCATCCCTTGTTCGAAGCGCTGCGGTTTCTTCTGGGATGCCTCTTCGGCCTGCTTCAGGGGGTGCTCGTGTTTGTCGTCGTACTGGGGGGGCGCTCGCTCGCTCCACTCCTCACCCTCTGTGCGAGGGCTTCCAGGGCACTGTTTGCGCCGTTCCTGTTCGTTTTCGAGAGGATTCTCCAGACCGCGAGTCGCGTCTATCCCCATGTCCTCGGCCGTGTACTCAGGTGGCGTGCAGGGGTGATTCTGGTCTGCGTGGCCCTCTTTCTGTACTCCCTGTATCTCGTTCCCCGGCTCGGGACAGAGCTGATTCCGAGGATTCATCAGGGGCAGTTCACGATTCGCATCGAGCAGCCGGCGGGCACACCCTTGGAGGAGACCAGCCGGGATGCGGCGCCGATCGAGGCGATGGTCCTGGAGGAGGATTTTGTTGAGACCGTGTTCAGCGAGATCGGGTCCGAGCCTTCGGGAGAGGGGGGCGTCGAAGAACAGCGTGGCGAGAACACGGCGGAGCTGACGGTGGCGATGGAAGACCTTGGGCGTGCCGTCCATGAGGAGGATTTGCTCATCGATCGCCTGCGTCGGGGGCTCAGCGATTTCGTCGGGATTCAGGTCAAGTTCCTGCTGCCCACATTGTTCAGCTTCAAGACCCCGGTGGAAGTGGAGATCGAAGGAAATGATCTCGAAAGGCTTCGTCAGGTTTCCAGTCAGGTCGAAGAGGCGATGCGCGAGATTCCAGGCCTGGCGGACATTCGGAGGAGTGCAACGGTCGGGAATCCGGAGGTGCAGATCGAATTCGACCGTGACCGGCTTGCGCGCTTCGGGTTGGATGTGAGCACGGCGGCGAACGTCGTGCAGGCGAAGCTCCTGGGAGAGATCCCCACGCAGTTGTCCAAGGGAGAAACCCGGTACGACATCCGGGTGAGGGCGGACAGGAAATACCTGCGGGGCCTGGAAGACCTGTGGAGGTTGGAGATCGAGCTCGGAACCGGAAACTTCGTGCCCCTCGCCTCCCTGGCCGACATGCGCATCGTGCCCGGCCCGAGTGAGATCCGGCGCGTGGGGCAGCGTCGTGTCGCGGTGGTCTCGGCAAACCTGGAGGGAAGGGACCTGGGGACTGTATCCCGGGAGATCCAGGAGCGGCTGAATGCGCTCCCGCTGCCCCCCGGGTACAGCACCAGCCTGGGCGGGCAGAACCGGGAGATGCAGACCTCTTTCAAGAGCCTCCGCTTTGCCATGCTCCTGGCTGTCTTCCTCGTCTATATCGTCATGGCATCGCAGTTCGAATCCCTGCTCCACCCTTTCGTCATCCTCTTCTCGATTCCTCTTGGGCTGATCGGCGTGGTCTACGGTCTGTACCTCCTTGAGATGCCGCTGAGTATCGTGGTCTTCATCGGTGTGATCATGCTGGCAGGCATCATGGTTAATGACGCCATCGTGCTCGTGGACTACATAAACGTGTTGCGACGGAGGGGAGTCCCTCCTGAGTCAGCCATTGTCCAGGCGGGTCAGGCGCGGCTTCGGCCCATCCTGATGACGACGATGACGACCGTACTCGGCCTGACGCCCATGGCATTGGGGTTCGGCGAAGGCGCCGAGATTCGGATCCCCATGGCCGTGACCGTAATCGCGGGGCTCCTCTGTTCCACCTTCCTCACCCTGCTGGTCATCCCGGCGGTGTACGCCCTGATGGATCGTAGACGATGACCTTGCCCGATTTGGCCCTGCGAAGGCCGGTGACCATGCTGATGGTGTATGCCACCCTTTTTGCCCTGGGCGGGGTCGCCGTGCATGAGATCCCGCTCGAGTTCCTTCCGACCATGGCCGGCCCCCACTTCTGGATCCAGATTCCGTATCGAAACGCGACGCCTGCCGAGGTCGAGAAGACGATCAGCATTCCGGCAGAGGAGTTGCTCCGGACGGTCCCCAACTTGTCGAGAGTGAATTCGATCTCCCAGGGCAGTGCCAGCAGCCTTTATCTCGAGTTCGATTGGGGCACGGACATGGATTATGCCTATCTCGAGGTCAAGGACCGTCTGGATCGCCTGCAGGAACAGCTGCCGAGGGAAAGCCAGGAGTACTACATCTGGAGGTTCAGCTCAGCCGACATGGAGGTTCTGTTCCTGAGCTTCACCTGGGACGGGCCGGTCGAGGAGCTTTACGAGATCGTAAGCGAACGAGTGAAACCAAGGCTGCAGCGGGTCGAGGGGGTGGGGAGCGTGGCGGTCTGGGGACACGAGCTGCAAAAGGTGTTCATCGATCTCGATCAGGATCTGCTGAAGGCTTATGGAATCAGCCTCTACGATCTTGTGCTCAAGCTGGAGAAGAACAGCTTCAACCTGGCAAGCGGGGAGGTGCGCCAGGCGAGAACGCGGTATCTCGTCCGGTCCACGAACGAGTACAGAAGCCTGGAGGACCTGAACAACGTCCGAGTCAATCAGGAGGGGCTCCGGCTCAAGGATGTGGCGCGCGTGAGGTATGGATACCCGGAGAAGACGTTCATTACGCGCATGGACGGAAAAAGTACGGTCCTGGCGGGGATCAAGAAGGAGTCGAGCGCCAACACGGTGGAGGTCTGCGAGGCGATCAAGGAGGAACTGGACCGCCTGCTCGCGCAACCGGCCTACGCTCGTTTGGGGGGGACGGTCGTCTTCGATCAGTCCCAGTTCATCCGGAACTCCTTCCGCGATCTCCGAAATGCCGGGATGTGGGGTGGATTCTTCGCGATTTGTGTCCTCTACTTCTTCCTGCGACGGATTTTCGCCACGGCCCTTGTTGGCGTGGCCATCCCGATCTCGATCATGGTCGCGGTTACGGTGATGTTCTTCAGCGGCATGACGCTGAACGTGATCAGCATGGTCGGACTGATGCTGGGTGTTGGCATGCTCGTTGACAACTCGATCGTCGTTTCGGAGAACATCTTCCGGTTTCGGGAGCAAGGGGTGGAAGCCGAGGAGGCTTCCCGGCGAGGAAGCCGGGACGTTGCCATGGCCATCCTTGCATCCACCCTGACAACGATCATCGTCTTCTTGCCGCTCGTCTTCATGGACATGGGCGTGATGAAGGTGTACACGCGAGAGGTAGGGACCGCGATTTCCCTTTCCCTCCTCGCCTCCCTGTTCGTTGCCCTCACCTTCATCCCCCTCCTCGCGTCCCGTCTGCCGAGGGAGAAAAGGAAGCAGAGCCGAATCCTCGAAGCACTGGTCGTCGGCTACCGCCGCCGGCTCCAGTGGGTGCTCCATCATCGCAGCCAGGTATCCTGCCTGCTCCTGGTCCTGGTGGTACTAACGATTCTCGTGCCTGTCAGAAAGGTGCCCCAAAAGGGGGAATCCGCCGGCGATGTCAGAAACGTCATGGTCGAGCTGCGGATCAAAGGCGTCCAGGAACGGGAGAGGCTTCTGGAGCCGATGAAAGAAATCGAGGGGATACTCTTCGAACGACGGGACGATCTGGATATCGAGCATATCCTGTCCCGGTCCGGCCAAATGGGTGGACGCAACCGGGTCAACATTTTCCTCCGTGATGACAAGGGGGCGCACATAACGACCGACGAGGCCCGGAGGCGGATCCTGGCGGTCCTGCCCGCCATCCCGGATGTGGAATTCCGGATTCCGGAGCACGGCGGCCCGGCCGGGGGAACACAGGACGAGGTGGATGTCCTCGTGAAGGGAGCCGATCCGAGACGTCTGGATGAGATCGTCCGGGAGGTGATGGATAGAATCGAGCGGATCGATGGGGTCTTGCAGGTCGATAGCGATATGGAGCCCGGGTTTGATGAAATCCAGGTGAACGTGGACAGATCACTGGCGAAGAAGTATCGGGTCAGTCCGATGGTGGCGGCTCGGACGATCGCCTTCGGTCTTCGCGGGTATTCATTGAAGAGGATGAAGGCAGAGGATCGGGAGATCGACGTACAGATCCAGTTGGAGAAAGAAGACCGGGAAGACGTCTCCAAGCTGAAGGATCTGCAGTTGTTGACCGAGGACGGGAAGCTGATCCCTATCAGTGTTGTGGCCCGATTCCTGGAATCCCCGGGGCAGGAGATCATCCGGAGGAGCGAGGGCAAGCGAACGGTCACAGTGCGTGCGCAGACGGGCGGCGAGGCCCTGGGGATCCTGAAGAAGAAGATCGAACAGGCCGTGGGCGCTGTTCGGCTTCCTCCGGGATACAGTGCCGAACTCGGCAAGGGAATGATCGATCTGGACAAGACGAAGAAAGCCTTTCAAGGTGCCCTGCTCCTGTCTATCCTGCTCATTTACTTCCTCCTGGGAGGCCTCTTCGAATCCTACATTCACCCCTTCACGATCCTGGTTTCCGTTCCCCTGGCCTTGATCGGATCCTACTGGGTCATGTACCTTACAGGTTCGGCCCTGGATGTGGCCGCCTTTATCGGGCTAATCCTGATGGTCGGGATCGTCGTGAACAATGCGATCGTCATCGTGGACCACGTGAACCGGATACGTCGCTCCGGAAGAGACCGGGAGGAGGCGATTCTACAGGCGGGCCAGGATAGGATCCGTCCCGTCCTGATGACCGCCGCAACGACGATTCTGGGGCTCCTGCCCCTCGCGTTCGGGGGGTCGGGCATAGGGGGGGTGGTGATGTTTGCCCCGCTGGGCAAGGCGGTGATGGGAGGACTCGCTCTGTCCACGCTGCTCACCCTTTTTGTGGTGCCTGTTTTCTACACCTACGTGGAGGATCTCAGTCAGGCCTTTGTGCGACTCGCGGGACAGACATTTGGAACCGTAGACAACGTTGACATGGATGAACCATTCAGGGAAAGGAGAGAAGAATGATAGAGAAGATCAGCCACATCGGAATCGCTGTGAAGAACATGCAAGAAGCCCTGTCCGTTTTCGAGGACGGGATCGGACTCAAAGTCACGTCGACCGACGAGGTGAAGGCGCAAAAGGTGCGGGTGGCATTTCTCCCGGTGGGTGAAACGCGTCTCGAGCTTCTCGAGCCCACCCAGGATGACTCCCCGATCGCGAAGTTCCTCGAGAATCGCGGCGAGGGGATCCACCACATCGCCTTGAAGGTGACGAACATCGAGGAGTCCCTGGCAAAGCTGAAGGAGAAGGGGGTGAAGTTGATCAACGAGGAGCCGGTGGCGGGTGCACACGGCACCCGTATCGCCTTTCTCCATCCCAAGGGGACCAAGGGCGTGATGCTCGAGCTCGTGGAAGAAGGGGAGCACGAATAGGCGCTCCGCTTTCGTATGCAATCTGAAGCACGAGGAGCCACGGCGGAGCGCAGGTGAAAGGGCAAAGGCTAAAGGGGTGATATCAGACGCCTGATCCTTTCACCTTTTACCTTTGACCTGCAGGGTGGAGAGAAACCTCGAAGAAGGCCGTTTCTCGATCGCCTCTCGAAGTGGGAGGGGGGGAGACCATGGAAACGATTCAGGTAAGGGAAGCGCTCAAGAGGTCTCCCGGGTCTGACCCGGTGTGCGTTCAAGGATGGGTGCGCACGAAGCGGGACTCGAAAGGGGGCTTCAGCTTCATCGAGATCAATGACGGCTCCTGCATGAAGGGCCTGCAGATCGTAGCGGAGGGGGGCCTGGAGAATTATGCGTCCGAGGTGCTTGCGATCGGGACCGGATGCAGCATCTCGGCGGAGGGCCCGATCGTCGAGTCCCAGGGTCGAGGGCAGACGGTGGAGCTTCATGCCGAGCGAATCCAGGTGCTGGGCCTCGCGGATCCGGAGGTCTATCCTCTTCAGAAGAAGCGGCATTCCTTTGAGTTTCTCCGTCAGATCGCGCACCTTCGGGCAAGGACGAACACCTTCGGGGCCGTGTGTCGTGTCCGGAATCTGTTGAGCCGTGCCGTGCACGACTTCTTCCAGGATCAGTGCTTCTACTACGTACATACGCCATTGATTACCCCCATGGACTGCGAAGGGGCAGGGGAGTTGTTCCGGGTGACCACGCTCGACCTGGCTGGCCTTGCAGGCAAGGGACGCGGCGCCGTGGATTTCGGGGATGACTTCTTTGGGTGTTCGACCTATCTTACCGTGAGCGGGCAGCTCGAGGCCGAGGCCCTGGCCTGTGCGCTCGGACGGGTCTATACGTTCGGGCCCACGTTTCGGGCTGAGAACTCGAACACGGCCCGGCATCTTTCGGAATTCTGGATGGTGGAGCCGGAGATTGCCTTCTGTGATCTGGACCAGGACATGGATCTGGCGGAGGCCTTCCTGAAGTACGTGATCGATGCGTTGCTCTCGAAGGGCCGGGAGGACATGGAGTTCTTCGATGAGCGGATTCAGTCCGGTATCCTGGAGATGTTGAAGCAGATCCTCGAGAGCGAGTTCCGCCGGATCCCCTATGACGAGGCAATTCGCCTTCTGGAGGCCTCATCCAAGGCCTTCGAGTATCCGACGACCTGGGGCCACGATCTGCAGACCGAACACGAACGATACCTCACGGAGGAGGTGTTTCAAGGACCGGTCATCGTTTACAACTACCCGAGCGAGATCAAGCCCTTTTACATGTACGTGAACGATGACGGCAGGACCGTCCGGGCCATGGACGTGCTCGTGCCCCGAACGGGCGAGTTAATCGGCGGGAGCCAGAGGGAGGACCGTTTCGAGGTCCTCAAGGCACGGATGGAGGAGAAGGGCGTCGCCCCGGAGGCGTACGGCTGGTATCTCGACCTCCGACGCTTCGGATCGGTTCCTCACTCAGGCTTCGGGCTAGGCTTCGAGCGGCTCGTTCAGTTCGTGACCGGCATGGCCAACATCCGGGACGTGATCCCCTTCCCAAGAACCCCCAAGAGCGCTCTCTTCTAAAGTGCAGTCCGATCCCCTTAGCCCGGAGTGAGCTTCTTGGGGCCCGTGAACAGAACACGGTAGGCCAAAATCCCGACCAGGCCGCCCGAGGCGTCGACGAGCCAGTCCAACCCGTCCGGGTCCCTTCCCGGGACGAAGCCCTGGTGGATCTCGTCCAGGAGGCCGTATCCCAGGACGATGGAAGAGGCCAGGAGGAGGGATCGCAGGGAGTGCATCCTGTCCATGTCCGGGGCGACCATCCTTGCCGTGAGCAGGCCCAAGGCGAAGTACTCGCTGAAGTGGAAAAGGAGGTCCGAGTGGCCAAAGCCAAAGGATGGAACCGTGAGGAACGTGAACGAAGAGACATAAAAGATTGCGCTCATCAGGAACAGGGCCGGCAGGGCCCGGTAAAGCCCTCGGGAAAGAAGGTCGCCGGAGGGTTGTCCCGTGGGCAGACAGGCCAGAACGAGGGCGCACAGAACCAGATAGAGGGGAAGTGCGAGGTAAGGAAACGAGAGCAGCTGCTCCCGGAGGAGAATAGCGGCCGATGTGACGGCGGCCAGCAGAAATACGCCGCAGAGGAGCGCCTTTTCTCTTGTCGTTCCGTAAGTGATCTTCACGTTGGAAGAGTCTGTTCGGTTTCCGCGTCTCGAGTCGGCAGGTCCTCCCCGTACAACACCACGCGATTCCTCCCCCTGCGCTTGGCAGTGTACAGGGCGGCGTCGGATTTCTCGATGAGCCCGTCTCGCGTGATACCGTCTTCTGGATACCCGCTCACGCCGAAGCTACAGGTGATGCTGATGTTCAAGCCCTCTTTCTCATACAGGAAGGGGGTCTCCGACATGGATTTTCGAATCCGCTCGAGGATTTCGACGGCCGCCTCCTTTTGGACGCCGGGCATGACGATACAGAATTCTTCTCCCCCGTAGCGGGCCAGGATGACTTCCCCATCGCGGAGGTTGTTCTGAAGGAACTGGACAAAGGACTTGAGCACAAAATCCCCGACGATATGCCCGTAGGAGTCGTTTACGTTCTTGAAGAAATCCAGGTCGGCCATGGTTACGGACAGAGGCTGCTTGTTCTGTTGTGCCTTTGTGAGTTCGAGCCCCAAGCTCTCCTCGAAGGCCTTGCGGTTCAGCGCACCGGTCAACCCATCAATTCGAGAGAAGTCTGTGTACTCCTCCACCCGGCTCAGCAGTTTTTCTACCCGAACCGCGACTTCCCTGATGTCGTATGGTTTCGATAAATAGTCGTCTACGCCGATCTCGAGGCCGTGGAACCGCTCTTCGTCTCCCCTGGCGGACAGGAAGATGAAGGGGATCATCTTGGTGTCCTCGTCCTTCTGGATTTGCTCGAACAGGGCGTACCCGTCCATCTCGGGCATGCTGATGTCCGAGATGATCAGGTCAGGCTTCACCTCGTGGACCATGTCCAGGGCCCTCAGCGCCGAGGTGGTGGAGTGCACCCTGTAGCCCTCCTTGGTGAGTGCCACAACAAGGGCATTGACCTGGTTCGGCTCATCGTCGACGATCAGGAGCTTCTTCTTTGACTTCTCGATCTTTGGCAGGGTCCTTTTCATCGCCCCCCGTTCGTGGTCGTCTTGCTGTAAGTCCTTCTCCAGGGCAACGCGGGTGGGCAGGATAAAATGGAAGGTAAACCCTGCCTGCCCCTCTCCGTTCTCCAACCAGAGGTTGCCGCCATATTGCTCGAGGATCTGTTTGCAGAGGATGAAGCCGAGGCTCATCCCCTTCTTCCGGTCCAGGACGGCCCTCTTGGGTGCCACATAGGTCGATTCGGCAAGTCCTCCCGACCCATTCGGGCTGCTTGGCAAGTCGTTCCGGTTGGACAGCGTGAATCGTATCAGAGAATTCAGGTCCGAATCCCGCTGTCCCTTGATCGGGAAGGCCCTGAGCCAGATCCTTCCCCCCGCCGGGGTGTGGCTCACGAGGTTCTGCAGGAGGGTGCTGATGACATAGTAGACCTTCTCGGATTCCGCCCAGATCTTCGGGCACCGAGGGTCCAGGGCCGTTCCGTGTGTGAGCCCCTTATCCTGGAGGAGGGCCTCATGGTCATGGAGAATCTTCTGAATCATCTGGGGCAGAAAAACCTCCTCGTTCTTCCATTCCGATCGTTCGGACGAGACCTGGTGGCGTTCTACCAGATCCGCGATCATCTGGTCGAGTCGCTGGGTTTCGGCACGGATGATGGCGAGGAATTCCCTCTGGGTTTCGGAGTCGGTGTCCGGGTAGTTCAAGAGGATTTCCGTGAACGATCGGATCGAGGTCAGGGGAGACCGGAGGTCATGGGAGACCTCGGACAGGAAGCCGCCCTTCATGAGCGCCAGGTCCCTGTCCCGTGTGACGTCTCGGATGAGCCTCAGGGTTCCGACCGCGGCGCCCTTTTCATTCTGTATCCATGTGCTGCGGATCTGCAGCAGTATTCTGTTTCGGTTGGGCCCGAGAATTTCCCTTTCCTTGTCGTGGGCGTAGGAATTGTAGATCTCACATTCTTCGCATCTGTCCTGGTCCGGGCTCTTTTGACCTTTTGTGGACCCCGGGGAGATGCACAGGGGGCAGGTTTTGTTCATCCAGCAATCGGTGAACAATTTTCCCCACAGAGAACAGCTCTGATCTTTGCATCCCATGACGTGCCAGCATCGGAGGTTCTCGGGTCGCTTGTCGTCAAAGATCCAGTCCAGTCCCTGATGCGTGTCGATCATTGCCTGGATGGGCTTGCCGAGCCAGTCCTTGCCCTGGACGCCCAACAGGAATTCCGCCATGGGGTTCATCCATCGCAAAGACGAGGACGAATCGGTGAGTACGATTCCCTCGGAGAAGGAATCGAACAAGGCCTTGACTTCGTGTCCGTCCAGGAGCTCTTGCAAGTTGGGGTTCCTCTACATTCCGGTTTTCAGGGAACTGCCTTCTCCAGGGCCGGCCAGTCTTCTCGGTACGAACCGTTCCCGGCGGCCCGGCCCGATTCTCTCCGGCAGCGAGCGCGTACCACAATGTTGAACAATCCTCTCGTAGATGGCAAGTCGAGTTCTATGGCGTAGAGAAGTCCCACAAGTTCCGGCGTTCGTGGGTCCAGCCTCTTCTGATTCGTTATTTGAGAAGCTCTTTTATCCTGGTGACCACATGAGAAGGGCTGAAGGGCTTGGTCATGTACTCATCCGCGCCGATCTTCAGTCCTTTCTCGCGATCCGCTTCCTGGCCTTTTGCCGTCAGGATGATCACATAGGTGTCTTTCAAAACGGGGTCCTGTCGAAGCCACTGACAGACCTCCAGCCCGTTCATCTTCGGCATCATGATGTCAAGAAAGACAATATTCGGTTTCTGCGCCTGAATCTTCTCTTTGGCCTCCATGCCGTTCGTTGCCGAATCGACCTGGAAGCCTTCTTTTCTCAGGACAAAAGTGAGGGACTTGAGGATGAAGGGTTCGTCATCAACGATGAGAATTTTCCTCTCGCTGGATTCCCTGGCGGCCCCTGAGACAAGTTCAGAATTGGTTGAAACCGGATGCATATCGTTCCCCTTCCGTTCGAAAGACCTGATGTCTATACGTCTTCGAGGGAGCATCTTGAGCAAGCCTCGTGCCATTCCGGACGATCGTGTGAGCCGATCCTCCCGGCGAGGTCGCTGAGTTCAAAAAAATCTTTCCAATATAGACAGTTAGAATGTTTCGTGCCTCTCTCGAAGCCCGATCCCTTGGTTGCGACCCGACCCCGATGCGGCCTGGATGCAATGACGTGGCGTTCCTTCCATGAAAAAGGTAGTCACCGGTGACGATTTTTTGCCACCCGGTGACCGACAGAGCATTTGCAGGGAATCTTAACGATTCATGAGAGGTGGGGACCGATCCATACGACGAGAACAATGATTGTTCCCACTGCCCAGCAATAGTACGAGAAATGGAAGAGTTTTCCCTTGTGGACGACCCTCAGAAGAAGTCGCAGTGCGACATATCCCGTGGCGAGGGCGGCCAATCCCCCGAGAAGGAACGGCCATGCGTTGATCTCTTGCAGGGTTTCTCGTGCCTTGTAGACTTGAAGGATGTTCGCGCCAAGGATGGCGGGCACGGACAGGAGAAAAGAGAACCGCGCGGCGAGGTCGCGTTTGAGTCCGCAGAACAGGCCCGTGGCGATGGTGATGCCGGATCGTGAGATGCCCGGCATCAAGGCGAGGGACTGGGCGATCCCAATCACCAGACAGTCCCGCAGGGAGAGGTCCTCGAGGTCCCGGCCCGGGCCCTTCGATATTTTCGTTCCAAACAGAACCGTTCCGGTCACGAGCAGCATACATCCGACAGACAGGAGGGAGGCAAAGGCCTGCTCGAGTGCGTCCTGGAACAGGAGGCCGGCGACGGCTGCAGGCACAGTCCCGATCAGAAGGTAGGCACCGAGTCGGAAATGGGGTCGGCTCTGCCATACCGCTCGGACGTTTCCCTGTCGGACCATCTCCGTTGTAGCGAAGAAGGATTCTTTGATAACCTCCCAGAGATCCTTCCCGTAAACGAGCAGGACCGCCAGGAGGGTTCCCCCGTGTACGACCACATCAAAAAGAAGCTCCGGGCTTCGCAATCCGAGCAAGTGCTGGAACGCCACCAGATGACCGGAGCTCGAGACGGGAAGGAATTCGGTCAACCCCTGGACAACGCCGAGAAAGGTCGCCTCGCCTGGATCGATTTGTGATATCAACCGCCTTTTCCCTTTGACCTTCTGTACTGCTGTAATTCCAGCTGCTCGATATCCGCGTCCACCATCATTCGGACAAGCTCTTCGAAGTCGACTTCAGGCCTCCACCCGAGTTCCCGTTCCGCCTTGCCCCAGTCCCCGCGGAGGATGTCCACTTCCGCCGGCCTGATGAGAGAGGGGTCTGTGACGACGTGTTTTTCCCAGGGGAGGCCCGCATGGGAAAAGGCCACTTCCACGAGCTCCCGGACGGTATGTGTCACTCCCGTGGCGACGACATAGTCCTCGGGCTCGTCCGGTTGCAGCATGAGCCACATGGCCTTCACATAGTCCCCGGCGAACCCCCAATCCCGCTTTGCATCCAGATTGCCAAGTTTGATTTCTTCGGAGAGCCCCAATTTGATCCTCGCGACCCCGTGAGTCACCTTGCGCGTGACGAACTCGAGCCCACGACGTGGAGACTCGTGGTTGAAGAGGATCCCGGAGCAGGCGTACATCCCGTAAGACTCACGATAGTTTACCGTGATCCAGTGACCGTAGACTTTGGCAACTCCGTAAGGGCTGCGAGGGTGAAAAGGGGTGTTTTCGTTTTGAGGGACCTCCTGGGCCTTACCGAACATCTCTGAGCTGGATGCCTGGTAGACCCGGGCCTCCGGCTTCATCACACGGACCGCCTCCAACAGACGGGTCACTCCGAGGGCCGTGAACTCCCCGGTCAAGACGGGTTGGTCCCACGAGGTAGGCACGAAAGACTGCGCAGCCAGGTTGTAGACTTCATCGGGCTGAGCGGTCCGAACCGCCTCGAGAAGGGAATTCTGATCGAGCAAGTCTCCGGAAATCGTGTGGATCCGATCCTGTATGTGCAGGAGTCGCTCGAAACTGGTCGTGCTGCTTCGGCGCAGGATGCCGAAGACTTCGTAGCCCTTTTCCAGGAGAAACTCGGCCAGATAGGATCCGTCCTGACCCGTGATACCCGTGACAAGCGCTCGTTTTTCAGCCATCGTTTCCATCCCCTTTTCTAACCCAATATCGTCCAGGTTCGGACCGGGCTTGAGGAGGCTGTTGAAAAAGTCCCATCTGCGGCGTTCGGCTTCATCCCTCGTCATTCAACGTACAGGAAGTACGCCTCATTCCTCGGGATT
>RCNG010000456.1_pt1 | contig 18460 bp, 13 predicted proteins | sample 2041371 | NCBI WGS metagenome assembly RCNG01 (sample SAMN09708227, study PRJNA481090) | Marine sediment metagenome, whole genome shotgun sequencing project. | biome: marine sediment; feature: ocean; material: sediment; isolation source: Sewage treatment plant 1 marine sediment (STP1) ... | reverse complement strand
GGGTTGAGCGACAAATTTGCCGGGAGCAAATTTGAACAGCCGTAGGCTGGCCCGAAGGGCGGAGCCCATGGATGGGCGCAGTAACAGCAAGCGAGTGCGAGCGAGAACGCGCCAGGGCCGTGATAGGCTGGTGGCCATAACACTGTGTATTGCATGGAAATGCTTGGTTTCCAGTGTATATCTATGATTATCAGAATATTTCTGAATGGCCACCAGCCGTCTCGGTGAGATATTCGGGCTAGAAACGGCAGTTGGACGGGGTCACGCGTCTCGGTCGATCCTGCCGTCAGCCCCCTCCACAACACAGGCCGGCTGTTTCGGCAGTGCCGCTACGACCGGAACGAAGATGAGGCTATTGATGGGTAAAACGGTATCCACGTCGATGTCCGGATTGTACTGGCGCAACAGCCACATCGGGATCCGGTATTGCTGTACCGCCAACATCCACAGATTGTCTCCCGTGATGATGGCGTGTTCCAGGACTCCGACAATGCGATTGCGGCGAAAGTACGCGAGCTGGAGCGATTGGTGGTAAGCGATTCTTTGCTGTTCGAAGCGTTTGGCGGTGACGTACGAAAAATCCAGTCTGAGTCGATGGCCAACGATAAGCGGTTGATTGTGAGCAAGGTTGTTGAGCTTTCTCAGCCGATCCGATCTCATGTCCAGCCATTCCGCGCAATGCCCGAGTGTCTCGTTGATCTGAATCTCCACAGTGTCGTCGGCAGCAACGCCGTAGTCAGCAGGGTCGGCGGCAAGGGCTGGCTGCATCTGTGTGGGCGAGGCCGCCATCGCCGACTCAGTTTCAATCAGGCTTTCTGAACCGTTGAAGGAGACACCAGAACCTACTTCGCGGCAAGCGTCTGCCGGAAGCCTGGACTGCGCCGCATAAAGGTGGGCAACGCCATCCCTCAACGGTGCCTCTCCCAAGGCGCTAGCCACAAGTCGCGACACATTCAAGGCCAGGGCGCTGCCACTCTCAATACCGCCCTTCGTGCGCTGAGCCGCCAGCATGACCGCGGCTCCTGCCCCCAGCGGGTCTGGGACGACCCCCATCGGCACGCGCAACTCCTGTCCGGCATAAATCTGGTGGGTATTGCCCAGCCGGTTCATCGACCGAAGCGTCTGCGTGTCTGTATCATGCCTTTCCGCGATCAAGGACAAGGCATCACCAGAACTAACTTCGTAGTAACGGTAGGGGACCTGGGAGGAAAAACCGAAGTGCTGCGCCAACTGCGAAAGAATCTTCTTCGCCCGCTCAGGGGCGATGGTTCCCGGCAGCTTCAGGGCGTGGTCCTTGGGCACGAAATGCGCACCGTTCCAGACCCCGTGGTGCAGGGAGGGGTTGAGCTCACGCAGCTGATTTTTGTCGACACCGAAGGCCTCGACCAAAACCTCGGCCGGCAGATAGGCCGGGGTGACCAATGTTATCGGTTCCGGCACCTCCTGTTGAGATCCTCCGAAATAGCGTTCGGGCTTCTCCGACACATCCACGGCAGCAAGAAAGGCCGCGTAGAAGTTGCGTGAGGCAAATCTGAAGCGAGAGCCCTCGTAGGTTCTGACGATCTCGTCCAGGTTTTCCGTACCTGTTTCGCGCACCGCCCGCCGCACACCCGACAGCCCATGGTTGTATGCGGTAATTGCAAGCGGCCAGCTCTTCAGAACCGAGTGGTTGTGCTGAAGAAAATGGGCGGCTGCTTCGGACGATTTGTAAGGGTCGAACCGTTCGTCCACGGTTGCATCTACGCGTAAATAGCGACGAGCCGTCACAGGCATGAACTGCCATAGGCCGGCTGCTCCTGCCTTCGAGCGGGCACCAGGATTGTACGAGGACTCCACATGGGGCAAGGCGGAAAGACTCGAGGGAAGGCCGCGTTCTCGAAACACCTCCTGGATGTGCTTCTTCCAGCGTGCCGATCGCGCGAGGCCCTGTTCGAAGCGGTCCGCCTGGCCACGCTGAAAGCGCAGCCGTTCCGCTGCGGCCTGAAGCTCAGCCTCCGAAACATTTTCTTCCCATGGCAGCAAGGCCTGCTGTTCGATGGCCGTCAGGCCGCGACGCTTGCCGGATGCCAGGGCGAGCAATGCGGTCCGGTAGTCCTCGATTGTTTTCTCGATGATCTTGGTCTGCGCTGACGGGGGAGCATCGGGATTTAAGTAAAGGGTCTGATAGATAACGTCCAGTTGGCGGTTGTCATGAATGATGCCACTGGCCGAGTCCAGGTTCGTGTACACTCGGACCCAGAACGCGATGGCCGGTGCCAGTCCGGGCGGCCGGGGGAACAAGCCTGCCTGGCTATCCTCGGCGACAAGGCCCGCGGGAAAGTTGACCGCGAGTACGGCGAGCAGAACAGCAGTTAATCTCGGAATTGGCATCACAGGGCCGTATCAGCTTAGTTAGAGTCACTACGATTTCTGGCTGGAAATCTCACCTCTGACCACGAACTGGAAGACGGAGAATGCCCGCCTCCTGCTTTTCCAATGACGAGTTGAAAGGCAGTTTACCACTCCGCGATCGCCGCGTGCTTACCCCAACATCGGCAGTTCGATGTTCGTGCCGAGGACCTGGTCGGCATCGTCCTCCGGGCCATGAGCGGCGTTATCTCGACCACCCTATCCAGACGAGGCACCTGGCCCGGATATCTCACCGGGGCGGCTGGTGGCCATTCGAAATATTCTGTTAATCATAGATAAACACTTAGGAGACTGGGCATTGCCATGCATTCCACAGTGTGAAGGCCACCAGCCTATCACGGCCCTGGCGCGTTCTCGCTCGCTCTCACTTGCTGTTACTGCGCCCATCCATGGGCTCCGCCCTTCGGGCCAGCCTACGGCTGTTCAAATTTGCTCCCGGCGGTTTTGTCGCTCAGAGCGGCGCGAGGGCGGCTGCGAACACGCCAGGATCCGCGATCCCCGGTGACATATCCGGGCTAGGTTGAACCCCGCTGCATGGACCGCTGCCGCCATCGGGCTGGCTATTGCGCCAGGCTCACGTATTCCTGAACCGAGGGCACGTGGCCGCTGTCATTATCGTGATAATACTCGTTTTATCCGTGTGGTAAGGGATTTGGAAATCATTAGAATACAAGATTCCCGCAAGATTTTTGACCGTAGCTATTATTGTAGCCCAAGAGCACAGCAAGCTATGTGATCCAAGTTACAAAGTAAAATATGGTCAAAAACACAAGCAAAGATTAACTTTTAATCTTTGTCCAGATCCCGAACTTAAGCAGATTCGCTCACGCACTGTCTCGCCCATGACTGCTCGTACCTCGAAACCTTCCAAAAGATCCCGCCGCCGTTCCGGATGGCCCTGGGGTCGCATCCTGATCGCGCTCGGTGTCCTGGGGGTCGTGTTGACCACCATTTACGCCACCACCCTGGCCGAGACCGTGCAGGTACGATTTGAAGGTCAGAAGTGGGCCCTGCCGGCGCGGGTCTATGCGCGTCCATTGGAACTCTACAGCGGCAGTACAGTTACCCGCGCCCAGTTACTCGACGAGTTGCAGCGCCTCGGGTACCGCAAGGTCGCCGCGGCCGAGTCAACCGGGTCCTGGAGCGAGAACCAGGGTTGGATCACACTGGAATCCCGACCCTTCGAATTCTGGGACGGTGCCGAGACGGCACAACACTTGCGCATCCGCATCGATGGCAAAGGCATCAAGGAGATACGGGATGCCCGGACCAACGAAGACCTCGCCATTGCCCGGTTGGAACCCCTGGAAATCGGCAGTATTCATCCCACCCACGCGGAGGACCGGGTTCTTGTGCGCGGCGATGAAGTTCCTGCCATGCTGCGGCGTGTTCTGCTGGCGGTGGAAGACCAGCAGTTCTACACCCATTTCGGAGTAAGTCCGAAATCCATTTTGCGCGCGGTGATCGCTAACGTGCGCGCTGGCCGCACGGTTCAGGGTGGTAGCACCCTGACCCAGCAACTGGTCAAGAATTTCTTCCTGACCCCGGAGCGCAGTCTCAAGCGCAAACTGGAAGAAGCAGCCATGGCCCTGGTGGTCGAGGCGCACTACAGCAAGGACGAAATCCTCAACGCCTATATCAACGAGATATTTTTGGGCCAGGATGGCGACCGCGCCATCCACGGTTTCGGTCTGGCCAGCTATTTCTATTTCAACATGCCGCTGGCCGAGCTGGACCTGCCCAAGATCTCCCTGCTGGTGGGCATGATCAAGGGGCCTTCGTACTACAATCCGCGCCGCAATCCCGAACGTGCCCTCGAACGGCGCAATTTGGTCCTGAGCATGCTGGAACAGGAGGAGGTGGTGAGCGCGGATGAGGCACAAGCCGCCAGGCAGCAACCATTGGGCGTGACCGCAACCGGGCGGCGCGGGCGTTCCGCGTATCCTGCATTTCTCGACCTGGTACGAAGGCAGCTGCATCGGGACTACCGCGAGCAGGATCTGGTCAGTGATGGTCTGAGAATATTCACGACCTTGAATCCGTGGGCGCAGCACCAGACCGAACAGGCACTGACGAATCGCCTGGCAGCACTGGAGAAGAGCTATCGCATAGACAATGGTGAGTTGCAGGGTGCGATCGTTATCGTCAATCCCCAAGATGGAGAAGTACTTGCGATCGCGGGGGGGCGGGAGGCCGATTTCGCGGGATTCAACCGTGCCCTCGATGCCCTGCGTCCGATTGGTTCCCTGGTCAAACCCGCGGTTTATCTGACGGCACTTCAGGAACCGGAAAGATTCGCGCTCTCAACCCTGATCGATGATGCCGCAGTCTCCATACGGGGCGGTGACGGCAAGGTCTGGTCGCCGCAGAACTACGACAAAAAGGAGCATGGCCCGGTGTCCCTGCAGCGCGCGCTGACCAAGTCGTATAACCTGGCCACGGTGCATCTGGGTCAGCAGGTCGGGGTAGAGCGTGTAGTCCACACGTTACGGGCGTTGGGGATCACCCAGCGTATCGATCCTTACCCGTCGCTTTTTCTCGGTTCGCTTTCGCTGTCTCCGCTGGACGTCGCGCAGATGTACCAGACCTTCGCGTCCGGTGGATTTCGCTCGCCGCTACGCTCAATCCGCGAGGTCCTCAATACCGAGGGGCAACCGCCGCAACGCTATCCCCTGACGGTGCAAACCGCCAGCCCGGCGGCACCCGTGTATCTTGTCAACAAAGCCATGCAGAGTGTGGTTGAAACAGGGACTGCGCGTTACCTGAATACCCTGTTTTCCGCTGATCTGGGACTTGCCGGGAAAACCGGCACCACAAACAATTTGCGTGACTCCTGGTTCGCCGGTTTCTCTTCGGATCTGGTGGCGGTGGTCTGGGTTGGGCGCGACGACAACCAGCCGGCACGGCTGTCCGGCTCCAGTGGGGCTTTGCGGGTTTGGGGTGATTTGATGACAAACCTGAATCCGCAACCCCTGCAACTGATGCCGCCGGACAGCATAGAGACCAGGCGCATCGACCCAACCACAGGATTGCTGGCCGATGCAGCGTGCGCCAATACGGCAGACATGCCCTTCGTCCGCGGCTATGGACCGGAACACTATGCGCCCTGTTCCGCCCATGCCAGTCGTGTGGTGGCCGCGCCGACACCGACGCTGACAGCGCCAACACCGCCGTCACGACCTGACCGGCGTAGCGGCGGAATGCGCGACGCGGATGGACATCCGGATTTCGGCGAAGATAGTGTGGGTCGGTCAAGCTCCAGGGGGGACGATCCAGTCAGCAAGTTTTTCAAGAGTATTTTCCAATGACACGTCTGTGTTTGATCTTGGTGGTCGGCATATGGCTCACGCTGCCGGCCAAGGAGAGCGAAGCGAAGGCCGGTAGTCCCCGGTAACCATAGATTCCGGGCGGATGTTCGCAGTGGCGAAGTAGTGCGTTTCCAGTAGTCAGCGGAGAAAATCTGCAGGGACATCCGACACGACGCCAAGCTATTTGCGGGCGGTGTTGGGCTCGGCGGGTGTTTGTCGAATTCAGCGCCGACCGCGGGGCATACCGGAGCACAAAAAGCGGTCGCCGAACACAAGGCGAAACGGTTGACTTGCATGTCCCGTTTCGGTCTGCGCTTGCCGGTCGGTCGATCAGGTGTCCAAGGACAAAGGCATCCCGATAGACAGTGGCTATTCCCGCCCGGCTCCATCCAAGCTTCTCTTTTCCGCACGATTGCACTATGATTCTATTACCACAATTGTAGCAACACAGGGTCCAGACATGTCCGCAACCACATCGATCCGCGTCAACGAAACACTCTACAAGCAAGCCAAGGCCGATGCGGCTGCGGAACACCGTACTATTGCGGGCCAGATCGAATTTTGGGCCATGATTGGTCGCGCTGCGCTTGACAACCCGGATCTGCCCGTGAGCTTTGTTGCCGAATCGCTCGTTTCTATGGCCGAGCCGCGCGAACAGAGTACGCCATTCCTACCGCGGAGCCGGAAAGTGTGACCTACCAAGTCCGGCAGACGCGGCGGTTCGCCAGACAGTACAAAAAACTCCACGGCAACGTAGCGGCCGATGTCGATACGGCCGTCGAAACCATTGCCGAAAGCCCTGGCGCAGGAGAGCGAAAAAAAGGCGACTTAGCAAGGTTGTTCGTATTCAAGTTCCGCAGCCAGGGCCAACTCTACTTGCTCGGCTACACCATCGACGATGGCTTGCGGCTGATCTATCTGGAAACCATCGGCCCCCACGAGAACTTCTACCGTGACTTAAGACGGTGAAGCGAAGACATAAGAAGTGATGCAATCACGCATGAACATCTGGACTCAGCCGTAGTTTCGCAGACTGGATGGAGTAGAGCGGCAGGTTGCGGACCTTACATCTATTGCGCTAATCACCAAATATAGGCGCCACTCATTGGAGACGTTCTTGCGGCTGAAACAGCCCATGGTAGGATGCCGCTCCCACACCACCAACAATAAATAGACCATGCGCACCCGATCCAAAGCCCTTGCGCTCGCCTCCCTGCTCCTCGCCTGCACCTGCGTCCCAGCCCAGACCGCGACCGACAGCGAGGCCCTGCTCTCCAACGTCCGCCAGCTCACCTTCGAAGGCCGCCGCAGCGGCGAGGGCTATTTCAGCGCGGACGGGCGGCAGATGATCTTCCAGAGCGAGCGCGAGCCCGGCAACCCCTTCTACCAGATCTACCTAATGGACCTGGAGAACGGCGACATCCAGCGGGTCTCCCCGGGCAGCGGCAAGACCACCTGCGGCTGGATCCATCCCTCCAGCGGGCGGGTGCTGTTCGCCTCCAGCCACGGCGATCCGGAGGCGCGGGAAAAGCAGCGGCAGGAGTTGGAGAAGCGCGCCGCCGGCCAGGGCAGCCGCTACTCTTGGAGCTTCGACGAGCACTACGAGATCTATCAGGCGGACCGGGACGGAGACAATCTGCGCCGGCTCACCGACGCCCGCGGCTACGACGCCGAGGGCTCCTGGTCACCGGACGGCAGCCGGATCCTGTTCGCTTCCAACCGTCAGGCCTATGAGCGGGAACTGTCGGCGGAGGAGCGCGAGAGGCTGGAGCAAGACCCCTCCTACTTTATGGATCTCTATCGGATGGACGCGGACGGCGGCAACCTGCGCCGCCTCACCGACACCCCCGGCTACGACGGCGGCCCCTTCTACAGCGCCGATGGCAGTCGCATCGTCTGGCGCCGCTTCAGCGAGGACGGCCACCAGGCCGAGATCTGGACCATGGACGCCGACGGCAGCGGCCAGCGGCCAATCACGCGCCTCGAGGTGCTCTCCTGGGCGCCCTACTTCCACCCCTCCGGCGACTACATCATTTTCGCCAACAATCTTCAGGGCTACCGCAACTTCGAGCTCTACCTGGTGGACTCGGCCGGAGCGAGAGAGCCGGTGCGTGTCAGCTTCAGCGAGGGCTTCGACGGTCTGCCGGTGTTCAGCCCGGACGGCAGGCGGCTCTCCTGGAGCAGCGCCCGCACCGCCGACAAGAAACCGCAAATCTTCCTGGCCGATTGGGACGACGCCGGGGCGCGCAAGGTGCTGGGCCTGGGCCCGGCCAGCCGTCGCCAGCCCCGACCGGCAGCGGCCCCCGCCGGCGACCTCACCTCCGCGCCCATCTCCGAAGACGACCTACGCCTGCACCTGGACTATCTGGCTTCGGAACAGCTCGGCGGCCGCCTCACCGGCAGCGAGGGCGAGGGACTGGCAGCCCGCTATGTGGCCGACGCCTTCCACCGTGCCGGTCTGCAGCCCGCCGGTGACATGGGCGGTTGGGAACAGTATTTCGCTTTCACCCGGGAGATCTCCCTGGCCGACGGCAACCGCCTGACCCTGACCTCAGGCGCAGGCACGGAGGAACTGGAGGTGGACCGCGACTGGCTCCCACTGGTCTTCTCCGGCTCCGGCTCGGTGGCGGCTGCATCGGTGGTGTTCGCCGGCTACGGCATCATGGCCCCGGCCGACGGCACCGCCGCGGAGTACGACAGCTACGCCGGGCTGGAGGTCGAGGGCAAATGGGTCATGGTGCTACGCTACCTGCCCGACGAGATAGCGGCTGAACGGCGCCAGTACCTGAGCAACTACGCCGGCCTGCGCTACAAGGCGATGCTGGCCCGGGACCGGGGCGCCCGCGGCCTGATCGTGGTAAGTGGTCCCCGCTCCGGGGTGAAAGCCCAACTGGTGCCCCTGGAGAGCGAGGCCGGCGCCGGCGGCGGCAGCCTGCCCGCTTTCGCCATCAGCGACGCCGCCGCCAGGCGGCTACTGCAGGCGGCGGACAGAGAGCTAGCCTCGCTGCAACTGGAACTGGACCAGGGCGGGCCGGTGGCCGGTTTCGAGCTGACCGGCACCACGCTGGCCGCGGAGATCCGCCTGCAGCGCATCCAGGGCGTCGGCCGCAACGTACTTGGCCGCCTCAGGGCCGGCGAGACCCCAAGCGAGCAACTGGTGGTCATAGGCGCCCACCTGGACCACATCGGCAGCGGCAAGGGCATGGACTCCTTGGCCGACGGTGCGGATGCCGGGCGGATCCATCCCGGTGCAGACGACAATGCCTCCGGCGTAGCCGCCCTGTTGGAAATCGCCCAGCATCTGGCGGAGCGGCAACGCGCCAGCCGCCTCCAGCTGAAACGGGACATCCTGTTCGCCGCCTGGTCCGGCGAGGAGATGGGCCGCCTGGGCTCGGCCCGCTTCGTCGCAAGCTTCGCCGCAAAGGGCGACGGCACCGACGGGCTGCTGCCGCAGGTGAGCGCCTATCTGAACATGGACATGGTGGGACGGCTGGACCAGCACCTCTACCTCCAGGGGGCCGGTTCCAGCTCGGTGTGGAGCGGCGAGATCGAGCGGCGCAACCTGCCCGTCGGTCTCTCCATCCGCACTCAAGACGACAGCTATCTCCCCACCGATGCCACCTCCTTCTACCTGGCCGGCATACCCATCCTCAGCGCCTTTACCGGCGCCCACTCCGACTACAACACCCCGCGCGATACCGCCGAGCGGATCAACTACCCGGGGCTGGAGAAGATCTCCCGGCTCATGGCGCTGATCACCCGCTCCCTGGCCCGGCGCGAACAGGCCCCCGACTACATGGAGACGGAGAAGCCCAGCGCCGGGGCCAGCCGGGCCAACCTGCGCGCCTATCTGGGCACCATCCCGGATTACGCCGCCAGCGACATCGGCGGAGTCAAGCTCAACGGCGTGGCCAAGGGGGGGCCGGCGCAACAGGGTGGCCTACGGGCGGGCGACATCATCGTGGAGATCGCTGGGCGCCGGATCGAGAACATCTACGATTTCACCTATGCCCTGAACGCCCTCAAGGTGGGTCAGGAGACCGAGATCCTGGTCCTGCGTGACGGCGCGGAGAAAAAGCTCGCCGTGCTCCCGGCCCCCAGGGAGTAGCCTTGCGGGGACAAAACAACGCCGATTCCGTACAATGCGGCGGATCGGACCCATGGCGGGTCACCATTTCGCGAGAGAGCCTGCACCGGTGAAGCTCAGCATCGAACAATTCAGGGCCTGGGAGAACAAGCGCATCACCCTGCTGGGCATGTCGGGGGTGGGCAAGACCTACCTCTCCGCCCTGCTGCGTAACCACAACTGGTTCCACTACTCCGGCGACTACCGCATCGGCACCCGCTACCTGGGTGAGCCGATTCTGGACCTGATCAAGCAGCAGGCGATGCGAACACCCTTTCTGCGCGACCTGCTGCGCCGCGACTGGATCGACATCCGCAACAACATCAAGGTGGACGACCTGGGACCGGTGCTGAGCTTCGTGGGCAAACCCGGCAACCCGGAGCTGGGGGGGGTACCCCTGGGCGAGTTCAAACGCCGCCAGGCACTCTACCGCCAGGGCGAGATCGCCGCCATGTTCGACGTACCGGAGTTCAGCCGCAAGGCGCGGGAAATCTTCGGCTATCAGCACTTCGTCAACGACGTCGGTGGTAGCCTATGCGAGCTGGAGGAGCCGGCGGTCATGGAGCTGCTGATCCAGCAAACCCTGATCCTCTACATCCAGGTCACCACGACCCAGGAGGAGCAGCAGCTGATCCAGCGCGCCCAGAGTGATCCCAAACCCCTCTATTACCGGCCGGTGTTCCTGGACGCCCAATTGGAGGAATACCTGGGGGAAAAGGGGCTGAGCTACGCCGCGGAGATGGAACCGGACGACTTTATCCGCTGGGTGTTCCCGCGCCTGTTCCATTCCCGGGTCCCACGCTACGAGGCCATTGCCGGCCCCCACGGCTACACGGTGACCTCCAGGGAGGTGGCCGGGGTGCGCGACGAAGCCGATTTCCTGGAACTTCTGGAGACCGCCATCGCACGCAAGGGCGAGGACTGACTCATTTCCAACCACCGCAAGCCGCAATCGACAAATGCCCCTAGTTGCCCATAACGAGCTGCCCTCCTTCAAGCGTCTGCGCCAGGAGGGGCAAACCATCCTGGAACCCGAACGTGCCCGCCATCAGGACATTCGGGAGCTGCATATCGGCCTGCTCAATATGATGCCGGACGCGGCGCTGGCAGCCACCGAGCGACAGTTTTTCCGATTAGTGGGCGAGAGCAACCCCATCGCCCAGTTCTACATGCACCCCTTCACTCTGGATGAGCTGGAGCGCGGGCCGGACGGCCAGGCCCACGTGGAGCGTTATTACGAGAGCTTCGAGCAGATCAGGGACGCCGGTCTGGATGCCCTGATCATCACCGGCGCCAACGTGACCCACCCGGACCTCTCCCAGGAGCCGTTCTGGAATCCGCTGAGCCAGGTGATCGACTGGGCCTTCGAGAATGTTACTTCCACCCTCTGCTCCTGCCTTGCCACCCATGCCGTGCTGGAAGCGCGCTACGGACAGAAGCGGTGCTGTCGCTCGGTCAAGCGCTGGGGCGTGTTCCAGCACCAGATCATGGACCGCCATCACCCGCTGGTAAATGACGTAAACACCCGCTTCGACGTGCCCCATTCGCGCTGGAACGACATCTCCCGCGAGCAGTTCGAGGCGGGAGGCCTGCATGTACTGGCCGAAAGCCGGGAGGCGGGGGTGCATCTGGCGGTCAGCCCCGACCGCTTTCGCATGATTTTTTTTCAGGGCCACCCGGAGTACGACATCATCAGCCTGCTCAAGGAGTACAAGCGGGAGGTCATGCGCTTCGCCGGCGGCCAGCGCGAGAACTACCCGCCGTTTCCGCAGCACTATTTATTGCAGCGGGAGCAGGCCATTTTGCAGGAGTACCGCGACCTGCTGACCGGCGCGCGGGACCGCGGCCAACAGATCCCCGAATTCCCCGAGCCCCTGATCAGCCACCGCCTGGACAACACCTGGCACGACACCGGCGAGTCCATTATTGGCAACTGGATAGGGCTGGTCTATCAGGTCACCCATAACAACCGGCACATTCCGTTCATGGAGGGAGTGGACCCCGCTGACCCCCTGGGTTTGGGAATTTGACTGTAATTGCAACCGTTTACGGGCAACTGGATGGTATTATTAAGTTTTGAGTTTTGAGTTTTGAGTTACTGGAATACTCTTCGCAGGCAGCTTTTCTTCAGCCGTGCAGTAACACCCACGTCAAACTTAAAACTCAACACTAAAAACTCAAAACCATGTCCGCCCCCAGCAGTCGAATCGCCAACTCCGGCCCACAAGTTCGGACCTGGGTGAACGGTTACCTGCAACCTTCGGTGAGCAACGACATCATGCAGGACTATCAACGGGATTTCCTGGAATTCGCCCTTGATGTGGGGGTGCTGCGCTTCGGTGAGTTCGTGCTCAAATCCGGCCGCCACAGCCCCTATTTCTTCAATGCCGGACTGTTCAACAGCGGCGCCCGTCTGGCCCGGCTGGGCCGCTGTTACGCCCGCGCCATCATCGAGTCGGGCATCGGGTTCGATCTATTGTACGGGCCCGCCTACAAGGGCATCCCGCTGGCGGCGGTCACCTGTGCCGCCCTGGCGGACCATCACGGCCGCGATTTGCCTTATGCCTTCAACCGCAAGGAGGCCAAGGACCACGGCGAAGGCGGCGATATCGTCGGCAGCCCCCTGCAGGGCCGGGTGCTGATCATCGATGACGTGATCTCCGCCGGGACGTCGGTGCGCGAGTCGGTGGAAATCATCCGCCGCCATGGCGCCGAACCGGCCGGGGTGGTCATCGCGCTGGACCGGCAGGAACAGGGCCAGGACCGGCGCTCGGCGGTGACCCAGGTGGAAAACGACATGGGCATCCAGGTGGCCGCCATCGTAAGCCTGGAACACCTGATCGAATACCTGGGGGCACAACCGGGCAACGAAACCGCGCTGGAACGGGTCCGGGCCTACCGCGCGCGCTACGGGACCTGATCAGCTACGGCATACTCCTCCAATTCCGCCACTATACTTACTACGGAGCCTGGCGATAACGGCTTGCACATATTGCTTGTCATTGCTCTTTGCTTCCGTGGGATTCTCTTCTATACTTTAAGGCTGGCACAAGAAACCCTCCTACGTTTTTTTCGCCCATCTTCTGCATTGCGGGAATGGGTTGCAAAAAACGAGTATGCGCGCCCCCCGCGCCTTGAATACTAAACGTCCTGGCGCTAGGCTTTCCCTACTCCGCTTGGGCACCCCTGTTAGGCTCCTGTCCGAGCCGCCAATTGCTTCGCAATTCGCCTGGCACAATCTGTACAAGTTATTTCTTCCAGGCCCCTAAAAGCGCAACCGTCATCGCAGGAAATCGCGTCCGATGCATCCAATCGTCCTGTTTCTTCCCCTGTTCTTTGCTCTGTCTACCGTTCCCGCAGCCCAGGCCGGCAAGCTGTACCGTTGGGTGGACACGGACGGCAATACCCATTACACCGATAAGATCCCACCCGATCAGGTCAAGCATTCCCGTCAGGAGTTGAGCGAAGAGGGCATCCGCACGCTCTCCGTGCCCCGAGCCAAGACGAAGAAGGAAGTAGAAGAACAGCGGAAACTGGGGCGACTGCGCGCGGAACAGCAACGCCTGATCGAAAAACAGCAGATGGAAGACCGAGTGTTGCTGCGCACGTTCCGCAACGAAGACGACCTGATCATGGCCCGGAACGGCAAGCTTGCGGCCATCGACGGTATGATCAAGGTTACCCAGGGCAATATCCGCCGGCACCAGGCGAAGCTGACTGATCTTCAGCACCGTGCGGCCACCCGGGAGCGGAAGGGTAGCACCGTTCCCGAAGTACTGGTGACCAAAATCGACATCACACTGCGCAACATCAATGAGGCCTATGCCGATATCGGACGGAAAGAGCAGGAAAAAAACGCCATCCGCGAAACCTTCGCAAGGGACCTGAAGCGTTTCTGGGCGCTAAAAAACCTGACACGGACATTAGCGGAAGCGGAAGCAGCAGCGGAAGCGGAAACGCTGGAAACGGACACTCTGCCCTATCTCGCCAGCTGTTCGAATCCCCAAGCCTGCGATGAAGCCTGGACGCGGGCCGAGGCGTTTGTGCGCGAAAACGCCACCACACCACTGCAGATGATCGGCGACAATATCATCATGACGGCCGCCCCGGCCAAGGATCGGGACGTGAGCATCACCGTGGCCCGCGTGGATAACCGGGAGTCCGGCCGCACGGTGCTGTTCATGGATCTGTTCTGTAGGAGTACGGTCGTCGGACAAGAACACTGTCGCAGCGATGACATATCCGCTATCCGTCAAGCATTTCGCCCGGCGATGGGCGACGCTGGCCGAGAACAGCATGGTAAATAACTTTGTATAATACTCTCGTACCTATAGAATTCGGAAAAGTACCTGCAGTGTGAACCGGTTGGCAAAGTGGACTGCCAACCACCCCCAAAAGTTCTATTTTTTCCTGCGCTGTGATAAACGATGGGTCTACACAGTGGCATTGGAATCCAGGGTCTGACTCGACCAGCGGCTTTAGTATTGCATGATATGGCAACCGAACAATCACCGATAAGACTCTCCGGCCTGGCCAACCGACTCATCCACGATCAGCTGTTGAGCGACGATATCGCGGAGCAGGCGCGGGAACAGGCACTCAAGCAAAGAATCCCGTTCGTCCAGTATCTGGTCAACAATAAGATCCTCGACAGCCGCCGCATCGCGCTGGCGGCGGCGCAGGAGTTCGGTGTCCCCCTGCTGGATCTGGATGCCATAGATCTCAAGGAGACCCCATCCGACCTGGTGGGAGAGAAGCTGGTCCGCAAGCATCGCGCCCTGCCGCTGTTCAAACGCGGCAACCGGCTGTTTCTCGCCGTATCCGACCCCACCAACCACCAGGGGCTGGACGAGATCCGCTTCAATACCGGCATGGCCGCCGAGGCGGTGTTGGTGGAGGAAAACAAGCTGGCCGTTGCCATAGAGCAGGTCCAGGAGGCGGAAGAATCCGCCATCTCGGATATCACGGACACGGACCTGGACAATCTGGACGTTGCCGGCGAGGAGGACGAAGAGCAGACCGACAAGGATGTCAATGTGGACGAGGCCCCCATCGTCCGCTATGTGAACAAGATCCTAGTGGACGCCATCAAGGGCGAGGCTTCAGACATTCACTTCGAGCCCTATGAAAAGAACTTCCGTATCCGTTTCCGCCAGGACGGCATGTTGCGCGAGGTCGCCAGCCCGCCGGTCAACCTGGCCAATCGCCTGACCGCCCGCCTCAAGGTGATGTCACGCATGAACATCGCCGAGCGGCGCATCCCACAAGACGGGCGCATCAAGCTCAAGCTGAGCCGCAACCGGGACATCGATTTTCGCGTCAACACCCTTCCCACGCTGTACGGAGAAAAGGTGGTTCTGCGTATTCTCGACTCCTCGACTGCGCAAGTGGGAGTGGAGAAACTGGGCTTCGAGGAAGAGCAGATGGAGGCCTTCCTGTCCGCCATAAAGAAGCCCTATGGCATGATCCTGGTCACCGGTCCCACCGGCTCCGGCAAGACAGTCACTCTCTATACCGGCCTCAATCTGCTCAACCAGTCGGACGTCAACATCTCTACCGTAGAAGATCCGGTGGAAATCCAGGTGCCGGGGATAAACCAGGTCAACATGAACGTCAAGACCGGGCTTACCTTCGCCTCTGCCCTGCGCTCCTTTCTGCGCCAGGACCCGGACATCGTCATGGTCGGTGAGATCCGCGACCTGGAAACCGCTGAGATCGCAGTCAAAGCGGCCCAGACCGGCCACCTCGTGCTTTCCACCCTGCACACCAACGATGCGCCGCAGACCCTGACCCGACTGGCTAACATGGGTATCCCGGCTTTCAACATCGCCTCCTCGGTACTGCTGATCATGGCCCAGCGCCTCACGCGGCGCCTGTGCGATCACTGCAAAGCACCGGTGGACGATCTGCCCGAAGAAACCCTGCTGGAAGAGGGCTTCACCCAAGCGGATATTGCCGAAGGACTGAAGATATACAAACCGGTGGGCTGCGTTCGGTGTACCCAGGGCTACAAAGGGCGAGTCGGCGTTTTCCAGGTGATGCCGGTATCCGAAGCCATGAGCCGCCTCATCCTGGAAGGCGGCAATTCCGTTCAGCTCGCCGACCAGGCAGGAAAAGAGGGCGTCGCGGATCTGCGTGCCTCCGGTCTGCGCAAGGTCAAGGCGGGCATCACCAGTCTGGAAGAAATCAACCGGGTAACCAAGGATTAATTCATGGCCTTAACTGCCGTTGCAAAGCGCAAACTGGTCTCGAAGGGCGCGGCCCGACGAAAAGCCGCAACCAGTCAGAAGCCGAAGTCGGCCAAAGCCTCCATCTACGGCTGGGTGGGTACCGACCGTAAAGGCACCCGGATTTCCGGCGAAACCCGTGGGGCAAACGCCGCCATAGTGCGGGCGGAATTACGCCGCCAGGGGATCAATCCGGGCAAGGTGCGCAAGAAGGCAGCCCCGTTGTTCTCGGCGCGCAAAAAAAGGATCACCCCCGGAGATATCGCGGTGTTCAGCCGCCAGGTCGCTACCATGCTGGCGGCCGGCGTACCAGTGGTGCAGTCGTTCGAGATCGTCGGCCGCGGGCACGATAATCCCAGCATGCAGGAGCTGATCCTGAGCATCAAGGCAGATATCGAAAGCGGCACCTCCATGGCCAGCGCGCTGCGCGGGCAGCCGCTCTATTTCGACGATCTGTTCTGCAATCTGGTAGAAGCCGGCGAAGCGGCGGGCGTGCTGGACACCCTGCTGGATAAGGTGGCGACCTACAAAGAGAAAACTGAGTCGCTCAAAGGCAAGATCAAGAAGGCGCTGTTTTATCCGGCATCGGTCGTCGTCGTAGCCCTCGTCGTCACGGCGGTCATCATGATCTTCGTCATACCCCAGTTCAAGGAGCTGTTTACGAGCTTCGGCGCCGACCTGCCCGCATTCACCCTGGCGGTGATCGCCGTATCGGATTTTGTGCAGCAATGGTGGTATATCATTCTGGCGGGGATTATCGCAACCATTTACGGCCTAGGCGGCCTGCACAAGCGATCGCGCAAATTCCGCCAGCTCCTCGACCGCGCCATGCTCAAGCTACCGGTCATCGGCGCCATCCTGGACAAGGCCGCCGTAGCCCGCTTCGCCCGCACCCTCTCCACCATCTTCGCTGCCGGTGTCCCGCTGGTGGAATCGTTGGAGTCGGTGGCCGGGGCAACAGGCAACGTGGTCTATTCCGATGCAGTCATGCGCATGCGAGAAGACGTGGCCACCGGCCAATCATTGCAAGTGACCATGAAACAACAAAATCTGTTTCCACACATGGTGGTCCAGATGACCGCCATCGGCGAGGAATCCGGCGCCCTGGAGGACATGCTGGCCAAGGTGGCGGACTTCTACGAGGAGGAGGTGGACAACGCCGTAGATGCATTGAGCAGCCTGCTGGAGCCGCTCATCATGGTCGTTATCGGCACTCTCGTGGGCAGCCTGATCATCGCCATGTACCTGCCCATCTTCAAGATGGCAGCGGTGGTTTAGCTCCCAACGAGCAGTATTCCCCAAAAGGCTTTTATGGACGTCCTGGCCCAGCCTGTTTTCCTGTACCCACTCACCCTGGCCCTCGGGTTGGTAGTGGGCAGTTTTATCAACGTGGTGGTGTTTCGGTTACCGCGCATCCTGGAGCACTCCTGGCACGGCGAATGTGCACAACTGCTGGGCAGGGAGGGGCAAGTTCCGGGTGAAAAACCCCCAGGGCTGGCCAGCCCCGGTTCGCGCTGCCCCCACTGCGGGCACCCGATCCGCCCCTGGGAGAATATCCCGGTACTCAGTTACCTACTGCTGCGCGGCAAGTGCTCCGCCTGTGGCGGCGCCATCGGCCTGCGTTACCCGATTGTGGAGATCGCAAGCGGTCTGTTGGCACTGGCGGTGGTCTGGCAGCTCGGACCCACCTTGCAGGGGGCGGCGGCACTGCTGCTCAGCTGGGCGCTGCTGACCCTGGGGCTGATCGACTACGACACCAAGCTGCTTCCGGACCTGATCACCCTGCCTCTGCTATGGCTCGGTCTGTTGCTGAGCCTGGGCAGTCTATTCAGCGATCCGGTCTCCGCCATCATCGGTGCCACCGCCGGCTACCTGTCGCTATGGAGCGTCTATCAACTGTTCAGGCTGTTGACCGGGAAGGCAGGCATGGGCTACGGAGACTTCAAGCTACTGGCCATGCTGGGTGCCTGGCTGGGCTGGCAACACTTGCCGCAAATCATCATCCTCTCCGCGGTGGTGGGGGCCGCGACGGGCATCGCCCTGATCGTCTTCCGCGGACGCGACCGCAATGTGCCGATTCCATTCGGACCCTATTTGGCAGCGGCAGGCTGGATCAGCCTGATGTGGGGCGACGCGATCAACCACATCTATCTGCTGTGGGTGGGCATCGTTTAAATTCGTCATGGAATCATCCTAGAAACGGCAGTTGACCGCTATGTGCAATGCTCAAGTCACTGACAATATGATGGATTCAGGCGTTTTGACCGTTCACCCAATGGGTGAGAGCGCTACGAGGCGCAGAGCACGCCCAATTTTCCGCCTGGCTGCGTTACAACTTCTCGCAATAGCCGGCTATTACTCGTCGTGTTCGACGGCTGCGTTGGTTCATT
>RCNG010000455.1_pt1 | contig 18467 bp, 11 predicted proteins | sample 2041371 | NCBI WGS metagenome assembly RCNG01 (sample SAMN09708227, study PRJNA481090) | Marine sediment metagenome, whole genome shotgun sequencing project. | biome: marine sediment; feature: ocean; material: sediment; isolation source: Sewage treatment plant 1 marine sediment (STP1) ... | reverse complement strand
ATTTCGGAGGGCCGTGAAGTGCCCTTTGCGGCGGATTCTTGGAGCAGTACTTCGAGTACGGGCCGAGAATCCAACAATGAAGGGCCTTCACGGCACCCGAAAGCCGCCGCCAATCTATTCCCTACAGGCTCCTAGGATCAGTCGAGATAGCCCAGGGCCCGCAGCCGGTCCTCGGTCGCGGGATCGAGGTCGGTGGTTGAAGATGCCGTGCCGTCGGGTCGTGGTCGCGCCCCGCGCCACGCATCCAGCTCGGATGCCAGGGCTGCCGAGAGCTCGGGCTGCCGGTCAACGAGGTTGCGGTGCTCGCCGGGATCGCGGACCAGGTCAAAGAGCATCCGACGGCCTTTGGCGGTGGTGATGAGCTTGAAACGTGGGGTGCGAACGCTGTAGATCGCGTCGCGGTACTGGGCGAAGATCCGTTGCTCGGCCCATGGTGTCGCGCTTGGTGCGAGAACGTTGCGGCCCTCCATGATGGGCGGTGGTTCGACGCCGGCTGCCGCAAGCAGGGTCGGGGCGATGTCGACGGTGCTTACCAGGGTCGGATCGACGAGCCCGGCCGGAACCCGGCGTCCCCAGACGATGAACGGGACCCGGACCAACTCCTCGAAGAGGGTGCCGCGGTGAAGGAGACCGCCGTGGTCGCCGAATTCCTCACCATGGTCGGCGGTGATCAGAACCACGGCATTGTCGAGAAAACCGATTTCGGTGAGTCGGGCGAAGAGCACGCGAAGGTTGTCGTCGAGAAAACGAATCTCACCGTCGTATTGCGACACGAGGAAGTCGAAGTCGGCCCGATCGAGGTGCTTCGCCGCGTTGGTGGAGAGCGAACGGAGGGCCTTGCTGGTGGGCTCAATGGAGCCCGAATACTCGCCGAAGAGGTTGCCGTATCCATCCGGCGGCTGATAGGGCGAGTGGACCTGATAGGTGTGGAAGAAGGCGAAGACCGGCCTGCCTGACTCCAGAGCTTCGCCAAGCGTCCCAACAAAGAGCTCGATGCCCTGATCGGCGCTTCTGCCTTGGTCGGAGAAGTGGTCGAAGCCACGGGAGAAACCGTAGCTCGCGGACATCCAGCCGCCACCGGTCACCGCCGCGGTGACCCGACCCGCGCGCCCGAGGGTCTCCTGGAGCAGCTCCACCCCCGGGGGGATCGACGGCGCCCGTCGCGAGTCCGATCCGGGGTTGGCCCACACCCGGTGAGTCTCCTGATACAGCGACGACAACATGGTGGTGTGCGACGAAGGTGTGCCGTGGGTGTTGACCGAGGCATGGGAGAAGAGTGTGCCCCGCGCGGCGAGCTCATCGAGGAAGGGGGTTGTGTGGCGGTCGTAGCCATAACAGCTCAGATGATCGGCGCGGAGGGCGTCGAGGGAGATGAGGAGGATGTTCGGCGGTGCCGGTGGGTCGGCTTCGGGCGTGGTGCAACCGGCGATTCCGACCATGGCAACCAGGGCGACTGAGCCGCGGAGAAGAAACCTCATCATGGTGCGATTCTGGCACAGCGCCGACCTCTTCGGGATCGGGCGGGTATGATCGCGGTGATGACAACACGCTGCGATGGTGATTCGGGAAGATTACGCGGCCCGACGGATCGGCTCCGACTCTGGGGTTTGTCGAACCCTCGGCTCGACCTCGGGTTGACCGTGGCGACGATTGTCATGCTGGCGGCGTCGCGCTTCGCGTTGCTCGCGTCGGGACCGTGGGAGTGGGATGAGACCCTCTTTGCGCGTGGGATGCTCGACTTCTCGCTCGCCGCGCATTTCCCTCAGCCGCCCGGCTTCCCCGGCTTGTTGGCCCTCGGCCATCTGCTGCTGCCATTCGCCGGAACGCCCTACCGCGCTCTTCAGATCGTGTCGGCCCTGGCTTCGATATTCGCACTGTGGCCATTGGCCGCCGTTGGACGCCGGGTGGCGTCGCCGGCGGTGGCGACCGCCGCCGCGCTCTTGATTCTCTTTCTGCCCGGCCCGTGGCTTTTTTCGGTGCGAGGGTTCTCTTCCATGGCCGCGGTGGCCCTGGCGCTGGCCGCCGCGGCCGTGCTCGTGGGCGGACTCCACGGCCGCCGGGCGACCGGCTTCACCTTGCTGCTGACGGCGTCGTTCCTGGTCCGTCCGATCCTGCTGCCGAGTGTGGCCCTGCTGTGGCTCATCGGGGTGGAATCGGTCCGGCCCCGGCGCCGAATCCTCCCCGGGATCGTGCTCGGTGTCGCGGCCATTGTGGCGGCGGTGGTGGTGATGGCGCATCTGGAGGGTGGCTGGGCGGCCTTCCTCGAACCGTTCACGACCCACGCCAGCTTCCACGTCGATCGGCTCCACCGCAACACCGATGTGTTGGCCGATGTCGGTCTCATAAAAGGTGTCGGCGGGCTGGCTGCTGCCATCGGGTTGGTGGCCCTGTCCATGATCGGCCTCGTGCCCTGGTGGCGACGGGTTGGACCGAGATCGGTCGTGGCCTGGGTCGCGATCCTGGGTCTCACCGTGGCCCAGCTCGTCATGCTCCAAAACCGCTCCTACGCCCGCTATGCGGTGGGGGTTCAGATGGCGATCGCGCCGCTCATCGCCGGCGCGGCGTCTCTAGTGGCGCCACCGGTGGCAGTGGTCGGTTTGTTGGGGATGACCGCGTTTGCCGCGGGGTCATCGCTGCCTTTGCTCCGCGAGCAACACGACGAGACCTTCGGCGCCTGGCAGGCCACGGTGGATGCGGCCGACCGCGCCTCGGAGCGCAGCCTCGCCGTGGTGGTCGAGCCGGAGATCCACGTCTTCTCGTCGTATTGGTGGTCAGTGCTCGACTGGCGGGGTGTGTCGGCGCCGCCGATGCTGCTTTCGCCGCGCGCGCCCGAGCCCTGGCTCGGTGTCGACCGGCCGTGGGTGGTGGCCACGGTCCACCCGCACCTCTACTGGCCGTCGTTGACCGGGGTCGTCACCACCTACGGCGCGGTGTCCGAGCGTCTTCGGCCCCTGACCCAGAGTCGATTTCTCGAAGCATCCATGGTCGACAACCCGCCGCTTCCGGTGGGCCGGTGGTGGACCCTGGAGAGTCTGGCCGATGGTCGGCCCTTCATGTGGGCCGGTCCCGGCGCCGAGCTCTGGCTGCCGCCGGTGCCTCGGGGAACGCTGATCGGTCTCGAGTTGCGTCCGGCGCCGGGTAAGAGTCCGCTGGCGGTGGACATCGGCCACAGGGGAGGTTCATTTGAACTCGAAGGCCGGGCGGAGGCGACCTGGATATGGACTCGAACCGGCACCGCCACCGCATCGGAGCCACTCGTCGTCCGCCTCGAACGGGCCGAGGCCTACCCGCCCGACGGCGATGATGAGCGGCCGCTGACGGCGCAACTGCTCGGTGTGGTCGTGCGGCCGCCGGGTGCGGTGTGGCGTGGCTCGGCGGCGAGCGAGAGCGAGCGTCAGAGTCTCCGTTTGGAGCTCGATGGCGGCTATGGCGCCGAGGTCTTCCCCGATCTCGGTCGCGGGGTCTGGCTCGGGCCCGAGGCCCGGATCCGGTTGGAAGTGGATGAACCCGGAACATTGGAGATTCGGATCGCCGCACCGAGACCGACCCGGGCCAACCCAAGATTGGTGGTTGACGGTGCTGTGGTCGTGGGACCGGTCGCCGTCGACCATCGTGTTGCGGAGTTGTCGATCCTGGTGGACGCCGCTGCGGCGGAGCGCGGTGTGATCGAGTTCGATCTCGTCAGCGATCCGTATCAGCCCGCGGCGGCCGGCGCCGGGGCGGACACCCGCCAGCTCGGTGTTGTTCTGTTGGGGGTTGAGTTCATCCCCGAACATCCCACCGAGGGTTGGTGGAACCCGAACTGAAGAGCCGCCTGCTGGGAAGCGATGGGAGGGGTGCGCAGGCACGCACCTTTGTTCGCGGCGAACAAAGGTGGATGCCAGGCACCCGTCCCGCGTTCACTTGAGGGTTGCCCGGTATCGTAGTTGTGCGAGGGCAACGCTTTGCCGGGAGGTCCCACCGGCACAACTACGTACCCGGCACGCCCCGCTGAACGCCCTTCCCTGTGTGTCCCGGTGCGGCTGCGGTCTCGTACGGGAACGGGTACGGCAGCGGCCACGGCCACGGCTGCGGTCGCGGATTCGGATACGGCCACGGATACGGTTACGGATACGGTCTCGGCCACGGCCACGGGAGGCGACTCAATACGGCGCGACCGTGGCTTTCAACAGCCCCCAGGCGCCGCGGGCATACTCGCCGAGCTCGCCGAAGGAGCGGATCCGACCGACAAACCCCGCCATGACCCTTGGACGGAAGTAGAAACCGAAGTTCGCCTGCCGTTGGAGTCGTTTGAGTTCTTCGGAGTCCCGTCCCTCGGGGACATAGAAGAGTTCCTCGCCGCGATAGCCGGCCATGGAGCTCAGTTGCATCCAATCGTCGATGTCCACCGAGCCCTCGCCGGCGGCGATCTCCCACAGGCGGGTGCCCGGATAGGGGGTTGCCAGGGCGAAGCGCACCTGGTCCAGTGGGAGGCTGCGTGAGAATTGGATGGTCGACTTGCTGTCTTCGACGGTCTCGCCCGGCAGACCCAGGATAAAGGTCGCTCGAACCACGAGCCCGGCCTCCTTGGCGAGACGCACGGCGGTTTCGGCCTGTCCCACCTCGGCATCCTTCTCGATGGTGTCGAGGAGCCTCCCGACCGCACTTTCGATGCCGAAGGAAACGAGATAGCACCCGGCTTTCTTCATGGCGTGGAGGATCTCTCCGTCCACCGAATCGACGCGGGTGGCGATCTGCCATGGCAGGGTCTTGTGGTATCCGCGCTTGATGTACCGCTCGCAGAAATCGAGGGTGCGCTCCTTCGAGAGAACGAAATTGTCATCACCCATGAGAAGCGTTCGGGGTTGTTGTTCCCGAACAACCTGATCGATCTCGGAGAAGATATTGTCGAGGCTGCGGGCGCGGAAGCTCCCGCCCATGACCGTCTGGGCGGCGCAGAAGACACAGTCATACGGGCAGCCATAGGCGCCGAAGACGATGTCCATGGGGGGGCGGATGCTGAGGTCGGGGCTCATTCGGTAGATTCCCATGGGCACGAGGTGGCGAGCCGGGAATGGAAAATCGTCGACATCCGGTTCGAGGGGCCGGGAGGGGTTGGTGACCAGCTCACCATCGAGGCGATGGGACGTTCCGGCAATGGCTCGAAGCTCGTCCCCGTCTCCTGAATCGACCGCGCGGCAGATCTCCACGATGGTCTTCAGGCCCTCGCCGCGGACGGCGATGTCGACCATGCGCGCGCTCAAGAGATCATCCGGTCGGACCGTGGGGTGAACACCGCCGACCACAACCGTGGACGTCGGGAGGATTTCCTTGACCATTCGCGCTGCGGCGAGGGTGCTTCCCACCAGCGCCGTCGCACAGGTGATACCAATGATCTCGGGCTCTTCCTTGGTCAGGGCGTCGGCGAGGGAGCGCTGTTCGATCTGGGCGTCATAGACCGAGACCGCGATTCCGTCCTCCTCGAGCTGCGCGGCGAGGTAGAGCAGACCCATGGGAGGCATCACCCAGCCCATTCGGCCGAAGTGACGGCCCATGTAGCGCTCGATCTCGTAGTCAGGGTTGACCAGCAGGACCTTCATCAATGTCCTCCCCTCGGTTGAGTCCGGGCTCGTTTGGTGTTTCTCCTGACTATCATACGGCTGTTTCGAGGAGGATGTTGTGCCCGGGTATGAGATGCTGTGCTCGAGCGACGGGACACTGTCCTCAGCAAACGACCACACCCGGGGTGATCATGCCAAGCAATGCGACCACGCTTCTGCCCGAGCTTCGGGCGTATGTCGAACAGCGTCTGACCGAGATCGATGGAATCTCCACGGAGCGGCAGGCTGTTCTCAATGCGCTCTCGATATTCATCTCCGCACGTGTGGCTCTTCAGCAGCCGTCTCGAGTGGTTTTCATCTGCACTCACAACTCCCGGCGCAGCCATATGGCCCAGCTCTGGGCCCAGGTCGCCGCAGTCACCTTCTCGGTGCCGGGGGTCGAGACCTTCTCCGGTGGGACCGAGACGACCGCGTTCAATTCGCGAGCGGTGGCTTCGCTCGGTCGAGCCGGTTTTCTCATCGAGCCCTTCTCCGATGGCAAAAATCCTATCTACGAGGTCTCCCACGAGCCCGAGATGGAGCCCATGCAGGGCTTCTCCAAGATCTATGGCGACCCGCCGAACCCGGTGGAGGACTACGCCGCCGTGATGACCTGCTCAAACGCCGATGAGGAGTGTCCCATCGTCGATGGCGCCACCGAGCGGATGGTCATTCCCTATGGCGACCCCAAAGCCTTCGACGGCACCGAAACCGAGGCCGAGAAATACGACGAGCGTTGCCGTCAGATTGCGCGGGAGATGCTCTACGTCTTCTCCGAGGTTGCCCGCAGAACCTGACTTCACGCTTCTGCAGGATCGATCGTTGGACTGGCGCACGGGAGATAGAACCGCAAAGACGCAAGGGTCGCAAAGCATCGCATTTTTGACCCGGGCTCCTTCCGGCATTCAGCGTTCACTCCCATATTTGAGCGTGCGATGAGTCATCAAGACGTGTTTGCGGTTCGTTTGCTCCCGGTGTTGAGTCCCGCCTCCGTGTTCATTTGTTCCTGAATCCAAACCACGCCCATCACGATGCCAATCAAGGCCACACTAAGTCGAATCGCCCAGAGGGACGCACAACCCACTCTCTAAGAAATCCGTGTCCATCCGTGTCCCATTTTGCGATGTCTTTGCGTCCTTCGCGTCCTCGCGGTTCAAACGAGCGATGGGGTGGTGAAATCCACGTTCGGTTATCCTTGTCGCGTTCGGCCGGTGATTTCGGTGGTCGGAGGTTTGATGGATCGCGATGATCTTCTGAAGATTCTGAACGAAGTGGCGGCCGGGTCGGTCGATGTCGATGCGGCTGTTGAACGGCTTGCCTCGACCGGCATCGATGATCTCGGCTTTGCCCGTCTCGACACCGACCGCGAGCGACGCACTGGTCTTGCCGAGGTCATCTTTTCCCCGGGCAAGACCGACGCACAGCTCGAGGCCCTGGTGGGGCGTTGTCTCGAGCTCCACGGCCGTGTCTTGGTCACCCGCCTGGATGTCGAGCGGTCGGTGCCGCTGCTGACTCGGTTTGAAGAACTCACCTACCACGAGGCCGCGCGGGTGCTCGAAGCCCGGCCAAACCAGGAACCGGTTCATCATCCGGTGGCCGTGGTCTCGGCCGGAACCTCGGATCTGCCTGTGGCCGAGGAGGCGGCGGTGGTGCTTGAGCACCTCGGCCACCCCGTCGACCGGATCGTCGATGTCGGGGTCGCCGGGATCCATCGTCTCTTTGCTCAGCTCGAGCGGCTTCGCGCGGCGCACGCCGTTGTGGTCGCGGCCGGGATGGAGGGCGCGCTGCCATCGGTGGTGGCCGGGCTCATCCATCGCCCCGTGGTCGCGGTGCCCACCTCCATCGGCTATGGCGCTTCGTTCGGCGGGGTTGCCGCCCTGCTCGGCATGCTCAACTCGTGCGCGGCCGGGATCGGCGTGGTCAACATCGACAACGGTTTCGGCGCCGCAACCCTGGTGCATCGCATCGCCATCGGCGATGACAATTCGGCGGCCCGGGCAGACCGCATCGCCAAGGGTGAGGGGAAGACGTCATGAGCCGCCGGGTGCTCTACCTCGACTGCGCCGGGGGCGCGGCCGGCGACATGGTGCTCTGCGCCCTCACCGAGGCTGCCGACTGTGTCGCGCGGGTCGAGGAATTGCCGGAGAAACTGGGCTTCACCGATGTCACCATCGAGTGGCCTGGAGGTCGATCCGGCGGATTTGCAGCGCGCCGCCTGACCGTCGGTTTCGACCCGGAAGCCCACCCCAATCACCGAAATCTCGCCGATGTGGAGGACATCATCGACCGGGCCGATCTCTCACCCGCGGTGGCGTTCATGGCGAAAACCGTCTTTCAAACCCTCGCCGCAGCCGAGGGTGAGGTGCATGGCAGCTCCGCTGAAGAGGTCCACTTCCACGAGGTCGGGGCGGTGGACGCAATCGTCGATATCGTCGGCGCCTGCACCGCCCTGGATCAGCTGGCGGTGAACGAGATCGTCTGCTCCTCGCTTCCCATGGGATCGGGCACCGTCGATTGCGCCCACGGCACCATGCCGCTGCCCGCGCCGGCGGTGGCGGCCATGCTCCCCGGCGTGCCCGTCCACCCGGCCGGGGTCGAGGGCGAGACCGTGACCCCCACCGGAGCGGCGCTCGTCACCACGTTCTCCAATTGCTTCGGTCCCATGCCGGCCATGACCATCGAGTCCGTCGGAATCGGCGGCGGCACCATCGAACGAACCGGGCTGCCGAATGTCCTGCGCGCTTTTGTCGGAGAGCTGGCCGAAAAGGCCGAGGTCGGCGAGACCGACCATGTCGTCGTCGAGTGCAATGTCGACGATCTCGATCCACGGGTCCTGCCGGTGGTCATCGACCATCTGCTCTCCTCGGGCGCCCTCGACGCCGCCATCACTCCCATCGTCATGAAGAAGGGCCGGCCGGGACATCTGCTCACCGCGTTGGCCCCGACGGCCGCCCTCGACGCCGTTGTTCAGGTGTTGCTGCGTGAGACCACGAGTCTCGGCTGCCGCAGTACTCCCGTGACCAAGCACCACCTGGGACGGCGGATGGAAACGGTGGACACCCCGTGGGGACCGGTGTCGGTCAAGCTCGCCCTGGCGGACGGCAAGGTCCTGCGACGGATGCCCGAGTTCGAGGACTGTGCTGAGCTGGCGCGCGCAACGGGGGTTCCGGTGCGCGACATCCTTGCCGCCGCGGGTGGCATGGTGGAGGAAGATTGATGGCCGACTACGACGCCCTGCTCGATTGGTTTCGCGCCCGGGGTTCAGCCCTCGTGGCCTACTCCGGCGGGGTCGACAGCACGTTGCTGGCCAAGGCGGCCCACGATTCGCTGGGCGACCGTGCGGTGGCGGTGACCGCGGTTTCGGCCTCGTTGGCCCCCGCCGAGCTCGACGAATCCAAAGAACTGGCCGACCGGATCGGGATCACCCACCTCCTCGAGACGTCGTCGGAGACCGAGCTGCCGCAGTATCTCGCCAACGACGGCGATCGCTGCTATCACTGCAAGACTGAGCTCTATGGGATCTGCGACCGGGTTGCCTCCGAGCGTGATCTCGCCGTCGTCGTCAACGGGCTCAACACCGATGATCTCTCGGATCATCGTCCCGGCAACCGCGCCGCCGACGAGGCCGATGTCCGGTCGCCCTTTGTCGAACTCGGTTTCGACAAGGAGGCGATTCGCGCCCAGTCGCACCGTCTCGGCCTGCCCACCGCATCCAAACCCGAGCTCGCCTGTCTTGCCTCACGGTTTCCCACCGGCACACCGATCACCATCGCCGGCCTCGAGCGGGTGGCGGCGGCCGAGGAGGTGGTGGCACAGCTCGGTTTCAGCCAGTACCGGGTGCGGTTCCACGGCGATCTCGCACGGATCGAGGTCCCGGCGGCCGAGATCGCTCGCCTTGCCGACGACGCTTTTCGCGAAAGGCTCCTCGAGGGCGTCCGCGGCGCCGGTTTCCGCTTTGTCACCATCGATCTCTCGGGCTATGCGCGGGGGTCGTCGAACCCATTGGCGATGGCTGGGAAGTAGGCGACGGGACGGTGCGAGCGGCTTTGGTTTGAAAGCTCGCGCGTGCTCAAGTAGGCTCGTCCGTCGGGGGTGTAGTGACCGATCAATTGATCGACCAGAAGCAGCTTGAAGGCTCGGACGAGTCGAACGGGGAGGCTCTCACCGTCGACTTCGCCCCGGATGGTCTGCGTGACGCAGCCTCGAGGGTCGAGGGCCTCATCGAGGACGGTGACGAGGCCGCCCTCGACGAGCTGGTGACGGGCACCCACCCGGCTGATCTCGCGGCCCTTCTCGGTGTGCTTTCCCACGAACTCTGGCCACCGTTGCTCAAGCGCCTCGACATCGCCCGGATCTCGGATCTCATGGAGGAACTCCCGGACCATCTCCGGGACGACCTTGCAGAGCATCTCCTGCCGCAGCAGCTCTCCGACGCTGTCGAGGAGATGGCGTCGGATGACGCCGCCGACGTCATCGCCGATCTTCCCGAAGATGTCGCTCAGGATGTCATCGAAGCACTGCCGCAGGAAGATCGCGAAGAAGTCGAATCCCTTCTCGCCTACCCCGAAGACTCGGCCGGCGGTCTCATGCAGACCGAGCTGGTCTCCATCAGCGAGCAGGCCACGGTCGACGAGGCGGTGCGCGTTCTCCGTTCGGCGAAAGAGGACGTCGGCGAGATCTTCTTCGTCTATGTCGTCGATGACGGCGATCGACTCGTTGGGGTGCTGAATCTCGGTGCGCTGCTGCTCTTCAAGGGTGAACGACCGATCCGCGATCTCATGAAGACCAAGATCCAGACGGTCCATCCCGAGGAGGATCAGGAGAGCGTCGCCCGGATTTTCCAACGCTATGACCTCGTGGCGTTGCCGGTGGTCGACGCCGAGGGCCGGCTGCTCGGACGCATCCTCCACGATGATGTCGTGGACGTCCTCCAGGAAGAAGCGGATGAGGACATCATGCACATGGCCGGCGCCACCGCCGGCGAACCGGAGCTGGTCTACACCGATCAACTCTTCAGAATCGCCGGGGTGCGGCTGCCGTGGCTGCTCGCGACCCTCGCCGGCCTGGCCGTGCCGGCGGTGCTGACGAGCGGCTTCCAGATCTCCTTTCCACACATGAATGAACTGGTGCCGTTTATCTTGGTCATCGGCGCCATGGGTGGCAATGTCGGGTCGCAGTCTGCGACCATCGTCGTTCGCGGTTTTGCAACCGGGCGTGTGGATTTCCAGAACCTCGGCCACTTCCTCTTCAAGGAGCTGGTCATCAGCTCGCTCATGGGTCTTGCGTGCGGACTGTTGTCTGGGCTGGTGAGCCAGCTCTGGCACGGAAACACCATGCTGTCTCTGACCGTGGCGATCTCCATGTTCGTGGCCATCATCGCTTCGGCCATCCTCGGCGTCCTGGTGCCCTACTTCTTCCGCCTGATCAAGATCGATCCCGCCATCGCCGCCGGTCCGGCGGTCACCACCATCGACGACATCGTCGCCATCGGGATCTACTACCTTGTCGCGATCATGCTCATCACGGCATAGGACCGCAAGGACCCGACGGACAGCTATTGGCCTTTAGCGATGGAGCTAAGAGCTAAAAGCTGATAGCTAAAGGCTTAGTTGTTGTAAAACGGCGCCAATCTAGAAAACCATCGGCACCGTTGTCGGATCATTGGTGTGGTTGTCGATGACCGAGGCGTAGGCGATGACGCCATCGCCCGATTCAACCGTCATCGTGGCATAGGCCTCGTCGAGGTCGGTGCGATCGGCCAGGCGGTCAAAAGGCTCCTGCAGCTGGAGACGTCCGTGGGCGGGCAACACCCTGACCGCCTCTGCCAGCTGAGCCCCTTCGCCGTCAAAGAGCCGGACCCGAACGGTCGCCTGGGTCGTCGTCGTGTTGCAGAGACCGATGTTGCTGCGGAAGTCGGTGTTCTGTCGGAGCTGGGGAAGCCAGACGGTATCACCGGCGCCGGCCAGCGCGTCGTTCGGTCGACCATCGAGGTACTGACCAAAGGTCCCCGCATCACCCACGTTGTAGGTTCGCGAACCCACGATGATCATCCGATCCGAAACGACCTCGAGGCTGCCGCTGCCGCTCGCACCGAGCTCGGCCACCACATCTTCGACCAGCCGCTGCTCGCCGTCGGCGAGGACGATCATCATGGTCGAGCTGCCGGGTCCGCGGAACCGCAGCTCGGCCGTTGCGGCGCCGCCGGAGAGGTTGAGCAGGGTGAGGTCGGTGCGCCACTGGCTGGCGTGGGCGCCATCGGCGTGGGCCGCCGCCGCCACCCAGCTCTGGGCGACACCGGAGCCGAGTTTCATCGGGATGGTGGTCGGGTCATTGGTCTGGTTGTCGATGACCGATGCATAGGCGAAGACCTGTTGACCGGAGATCAACCGGATCACCGCATAGCCCGACTCGACATCCGACCGGCCACCGATGCGGTCGAAGGGCCGACCGAGCTGGATGGTGGTTTCGGGCTGGATGGTTCGTGTCGCCGAGACGACGAGGGTGCCGTCGGCGTTGTGAAGATCGATGGCGACCCGGGCTGGGCGCTTCCAGCCGTTGACCAGACCGATATTCGAGCGAAAGGCCGGGTCTTCCCGCAGCTGGGCGAGCACCGCAGTCTCGCCCTCGACGAGGCCCTTGGTGGCGCTCGCACTCCCGAGAAACTGACCGAAAGTACCGTCCACTCCGAGGTTGTAGGTCCGCGACGTGACGCTGACGGGCTCCGAGGCGAAGACCCGCACCGGAGAGGACCCCGAACGGTCGAAGAGATCCATGACGTCATCGAGGTTTCTGAATACTCCAGGTTCCAGAACGAGGTGATGATCGATGGCTTGATCGTCTGTGTACAGCCGCAGACGAATGCTGTTGGCCAGGGTTGACCGGTTGAGAAGACCCAGATCGGAGCGCCAGACGCTCGATCCGACACCATCGGCGTGCGCGACCACCGGGACCCAGGCCTCGGTTTCCGCGGCTCCGACGGGGGAGGTGGAAACCGCCACCGACGACCAAAGATCGTGATCCGGCCAACTGTCGATCTCCGGGAAGGGGAGATCGCCGGTGACGGGGTCTTTGTTGCTGAAGACGATCAAGACGATGTTGTCGCTGTGCCAGAAGGCAAAATTGGTGATTCCGCTGCCGCCGCCGCTATGGCCGCGGAGGACAAACTGGTCATCGGGTTCGGAGAGCCAACCGAGGGAGACATCGATGCCGTTCATCAGCTCCTCGCCATACCAACCCCGGTAGTAACCCACCTGGTCGGAAACTGGAAACGGGGACTCGTACATGGCCTCCCGAGAGGCGGTGGAGAGCAGACCCCCCGCGTCGGCCTCATCGAAGATCACCGACCAGAGCCTGGCCAGATCGGGCGCCGCCATGACCCAACCACCGGCCGCGACCGCAGCCTCGAGCGGCGGGCTGTAGGAGTCTCCCTCGTGGCCGTCGTAGTCGACCTCGGTGGGCGCCGCTTCGCTGGCGAGCTGGTGGGCGATTCTGGCCCGGCCGACACCGACCGGGCGGAAGAACTCCTCGTTGACGAAGTCGACAAAATGACGCCCCGACAGCCGGTTGACGAGCAGGTCGAGCATCATGTAGCCGTAGTTGTTGTAGTCCCAAGATGTTCCGGGTGAGAAGACGAACGGGTGGGACATGATGTAGGAGAGGATCTCGTCCTGGCTCGGCGGGAGATCCTCACCCGTCGCCGCGGCCACCGCAGCGCTGACGTTGTAGGTGTTGTCCTCGGAGTAGAGACCACCAGTGTGAGTCAGCAGATGATCGACCGTCACATCGTCGATGCGATCGTCCATGGTCTCACCCGGGAGCGGCTCGAGCTCGAGGATGGGTTGGACGGCGGTGTCGTGGCTCAAGAGTCCGTCGTCGATGAGCCGGTGGATGGCCAGAGACGCGACGGCCTTTGAGATGGAGCCGATGCGGAAGAGGGCCGTCGGTTCGATGGGATCAACCGCGGCGTCCTCCCAGGTGAATCCGCGGGCATAGACCAGTCGACCGTCCTTGGTGATGGCCGCGGTGGTGTTGCGGACGTCGTGATCCTGCATGAGATCACGCATCATCTCGTCGACCGCGGCGAGCTCGGGCACATCGAGTCCGGTGGCGGTGAAGACCCTGCGATCGGTGACGGCCGGGAGGATCCGGTTGACGATGATATCGAGGACGCTCCGTTCCTGGATGTCGGCGACTCCGCCATCGGCGGTGCTCTGGCTGTGAACCGCGACCACCAGCTCGAGGGCCGGGACACAGAAGATGAACTGACCGGCCCAGCCCCAGGCGATGTGGATCTTGTAGGCGGTTCCGCTGTCGAGCCACCACAACCAGCCGTAGTCGATCTCGGTCAGGGCGCCGAATGAACCGAGACCGTGGACATCGGCCATGGTCGATCGGTTGAGCCACCAGGCGGGGACGATCTGTTCGCCGTCCCAGACTCCGTCGTCGAGGGCCATTGCGCCGAGCTTGGCCAGGGACTCGGTTCGGAGATAGAGGCTGTTGCCACCGTTGTGGTAGCCGCCGATGACGCTCCAATAGCGTTCGGTGATCCCCAGGGGTCCGAAGAGGACCTCGTCGGCGTAGTCCTGGGTGCTCATCCCGGTGGTGTGGGCGAGGACGACGGAGAGTAGGTGTGAGGCGCCGGTCGAGTAGTTGAAGACGGTCCCGGGCGTTGCGACCAGGGTTCGACCGAGCATGTCGTGAGCCGGGTCGTGTCCATTCTGCCAGTCGATGATGAGATCTTCGTTCCATTGGAGTCCGGAGCTCATGGTGAGGAGGTGCCGGAGGAGGATCTGGTCTTTCGCCGGGTCGTCGGGAAGCAAAACCTCCGGAAGATAATCCACCATCCGCGCCTCGACACCCTCGGGGATCAGACCCTGCTCGATGGCGATCCCGATGAGGATGGACATCACGGTCTTGGTGACCGAGTGGGATTGTCGAAAGTTGGCGCCGGTGGAACCGAATTGGTCTTCCCCGACGACGACCCCGTCCCGGACCACCACCATGCCACGGACGAAACCGAGCTGATCGGCGGCGTCAAAGGCAGCCTCAAGCGCCGCGCCGTCGATCTGGTGGTTTGCCGGATCTCCCCGAAGTAGAGGCTCGTCTGCGGCGGTCCCGGCAATCCAGAAGAACAGACAGAACAGAACCACGATGGCGCGTGTCGAAAACTTCATTGACTACCTCCGTCCGAGAGGGATGCCTCGACCGAGGCCGAGATTGGATTCTCTTTTTGGAGAAGACCCTCTACTAGCTACGGCGACATTCGCGGGAGGTTGCCGCAAGAATCGGGTGGATCGGGTCTCCGACATGTCCTACATTGGCGCCATGGAAACCAACGAGCACCATCGCGACTATCAGCGTATCGAGAGCGCCCTGGCCTATCTCGAGGCGAATCGGACCGAGCAGCCCACCCTCGAGGCGGTGGCGGAACACGTGGGTCTGAGCCCCTTCCACTTCCAGCGCGTCTTCACCCGTTGGGTCGGGATCAGTCCCAAGCGTTTTCTTCAGTTCCTCACCGTCGACCACGCGAGGGCCTGTCTCGCCGAGACGCGGTCGGTCCTCGACGCCACCCTGGATGCGGGGCTCTCGTCGCCCGGGCGGCTGCACGATCTCATGGTGGCCGTGGACGCGGTGACGCCCGGTGAGTTCAAGAGTCGGGGTGAGGGCCTCACCATCCGCTGGGGAGTTCAGGACAGCATCTTTGGCGACTGCCTCCTCGCGGTCACCGATCGTGGGGTGTGCTGGCTCTCCTTCCCCGATGAAGATGATCGACCGGCCGCCGTCGAGGAGCTCCACCAGAGTTTCCGCAACGCCGACTTCAGGGAGGACCACGCCGCGACCGAGTTCTGGCGGGACCGGATCTTCGACCCCACCGATGGATCCGGGTCCGAGCCCCTGCCCGTGCTCCTCGCTGGAACGAACTTCCAACTCAAGGTATGGGAGGCACTTCTAAAGGTGCCGGCAGGTGGCCTGTGTTCCTACTCGGATCTCGCCGTGCTCATGGGTCGGCCGTCGGCGACCCGGGCTGTGGCTTCGGCGGTGGCGGCCAATCACATCGCCTATCTCATCCCCTGCCACCGGGTGATTCGCTCCATGGGCGCCTTCGGCCGATACCGGTGGGGAGCGGCTCGCAAGCAAGCCATCGTCGGCTGGGAGCAGGCCAAGCGCCTCGAAGCGATCGGATCTTGAAACACAAAGGACACTAAGAACCACGAAGGAGCCACAAAGCATCGCGTTTGTTGATCATAGTTTCCCACCCAACTTTGAAGCCATCTCGGGCGTTGCGATGACTCAAGAACCGACCTTAGTGGTGTCTTTGTGGATCTTTGTGTTCTTTGTGTTTCAACCTGCGACGACTAGATCGGTTCGAAGTGGCAGGTGAAGTGTCTGAGCATCTTGGGTTGCTGGGTGATCCTGTGGCCCGGGATGGTGCCCCGTTCCTTCCAGACCTGCTCGATGACCTCGACGAGATAGTCGAAATGGCTCTGGGTGTAGACCCTTCGTGGAAAGGCGAGGCGGACCAGCTCCAGCGGTGACGGTTGCTCGACGCCATCGGCGTCGAAGTGGCCGAACATCACCGTGCCGAGCTCCACCGCACGGACGCCGCCCGCGAGATAGAGGGCGTTGACCACCCCGATTCCCGGGTAGAGGAGGGGATCCATCTCCGGCAGCATCTGGCGGACATCGAGGAAGACCGCGTGGCCTCCGGCCGGCCGCACCATGGGAACGCCCATGGCGGTCAGACGCTCGACCATGTACTCCACCGTGGCGTGACGGTAGACCTGGTAGTCATAGTCGAGGGCCTCCCTTAGACCGACGGCGATGGCCTCGAGGTCGCGGCCGGCGAGACCGCCGTAGGTGGGAAAGCCCTCCCTGAGGATCAACAGATTGCGGAATCGCTCGGCCCATTCATCGTCGTTACAGACGAGAAAACCGCCGATGTTGGCAAGACCGTCCTTTTTGCAGCTCATGGTGGCGCCATCGGCGAGGGAGAACATCTCTTGCGCGATCTCCATCAGAGGCCGGTCCGCATACCCAGCCTCTCGTTCGCGGACGAAATAGGCGTTCTCGGCAAAACGGCAGGCATCGATGACGAATGGGATTCCGTGCTCGGCAAGCACCGCCTTGACCTCGCGGAGGTTGGCCATGGAAACGGGTTGGCCGCCGCCGGTGTTGTTGGTGACGGTCATCATCGCGAAGGGGATCTTCTCGGCGCCGTGCTCGGCGATGCAGGCGCGGAGCTTGGAGATGTCCATGTTGCCCTTGAACGGCGCCTCGGCCTGGGTGTCGAAGGCCTCGGCGCAGGGCAGGTTGAGAGCGACGGCGCCGCAGTACTCGATGTTGGCCCTGGTGGTGTCGAAGTGGCTGTTGTTGGGCACGATGTCGCCCGGTTTGAGGACGCACGCCGCGAGGATTCCCTCCGCCGCACGGCCCTGGTGGGTCGGGAAGATGTGTTTCATCCCGGTGATCCCGGAGACGCTTGCCTCGAAGCTCTTCCAGGACCTGGAGCCTGCGTAGCTCTCGTCGCCGAGCATCATGGCCGCCCACTGCTCGGTGGACATCGCGCCGGTTCCCGAGTCGGTGAGGAGATCGATACAGCAGTCCTCGGCGTCGAGGAGGAAGACATTGTGGTGGGCTGCTTCGAGAGCCGCCACCCGGTCCGACTGGCTGGTGATCTTGAGTGGCTCGGTCATTTTGATGCGGAAGGGCTCGATGATGGTGCGCATGGTCGCCTCCTGATCCAATTGATGGCGTTGGTTTCCCGAATCGAACCGAGCCTACCCGCTTTCGGCCGAGGGTCAAGTCCATGGTTGCCCGCAGCACCGAGTCGGTGTTGGACCGTTGACTTTGTGACCGGCCTTCCTGTGTCCGGCAACGAGTGAGATATCATCTCACCTCAGTTCGCAGCGCGAATTGAAAAAGGAGAGTTCATGCAAATCGGCACCCGTAAACCCCGCAAGAAAGCCCGGTTTTTCTTTCTCATTCTCATGGCAGCTGTTCTCGGAGCCGGGCTCTGGTTGGCTCTGCGGGTAGGGCCTGCTCCGGTGGTCGAACTCAAGACCGACCGCGTGGCCGTCGGCAAAGCCACGACGGTGATGGCGACCTTTTCGGAACCAGTCCACGGGCTGGGAAGGATCAGGGTCGAGCTCATCCAGGGCGATCGGGTCGAGGTGCTCGACGAGGAGAACCTGACCCGCGGGTCGCTGCTGCCTTGGTCGAGGGATCACGGAACCGCGGAGGTCGTGCTGTCGGCCATTGTCGGCACCTCGATCTTCGATTGGCTCGGCGAGGGCGACATCCTCCTCAGGGCGACGGCCGATCGGTCGGTGGGTTTCCTGCGCCGTGGCGATTCCGTGGTCGTCGAACGGGTGCTCCCGGTGCGTCTCCGACCTCCCCGCCTCGAGTTGTTGTCATCGCAGCACTACGGCCAGCAGGGTGGTTCGGGTGCGGTGAGGTACAGGGTCGGTGAGACGGCGATACGCTCCGGGGTCCGTGCGGGGATCCACGAATCGTGGGGCTCACCACTCGAAGAGGGCGGTGCGGACGAGTTCTTTGCCTTCTTTGCCCTGCCCTGGGATCTCGGTGACCCGAGTGAAATTCGACTCTTTGCCGAGGACGACGCCGGCAACAGAGTCGAGCTCGCCTTTCTCGATCTCTTCAAACCGCTCCCCAAACGGGTCGATACAATCCGGCTGAGCGATGGGTTTTACGAGCGGGTCGTGCCCGCAATCGCGAGCCGGACGCCGGGCTTCGACGACTCCGGAACCCTTCTCGAACAGTACCTCCTGATCAACCGGGACTTGCGCAAGGCCGAGCTCGATCGGGTGGTCGAGCTGTCGCGCACCAGCGAGCCGGACTTTTTCTGGACAGGTCCGTTTCTCCAGATGG
>RCNG010000454.1_pt1 | contig 18471 bp, 16 predicted proteins | sample 2041371 | NCBI WGS metagenome assembly RCNG01 (sample SAMN09708227, study PRJNA481090) | Marine sediment metagenome, whole genome shotgun sequencing project. | biome: marine sediment; feature: ocean; material: sediment; isolation source: Sewage treatment plant 1 marine sediment (STP1) ... | reverse complement strand
GAGTCCTGAACCGAAAGAACGGGCGTAATCCGCAGGCCGCAGGCCGAGGACATCGCCCGTTCTTTCGGTTCAGGACTCGCTACGCTCGTCGCTTTTTGCTTGATTTCTCATAGCCGTAATATTTCTGGTCGTAGTAGTATGGCAGCACTTCACCCAAATTATTGGCAACTACGCCTAAGATGCTGGCGCCAGCGCTATTGAGGATATCCACACCGCGTTTGGATAGCTCCTTGGCTGTCTGACCGGCCATGACCATGTAGATGCAGCCGTCCACAGCGTCCAGATAGTGCAAGGGGTCGCTGACCGGGACCACGGGCGGCGAGTCGAGCAGTATCACATCGAACTTCTCGTGCAGTTTCTTGACCAGGTCCCGCACCTCGATCATGGTCGTATCCATAGACGGTCCTCCTCGGGGGACATGATTTTTTCCCGACCATCATCAATGGTGGTGGTCGTGCGAAAGGCTAGCAATATTCTTGCCGGATTTGAAGCCCTTTGAACGCCTGAGAGTGTACCGCACCCGCGTCAGATTGACCTCGCAGTCACGTCAAAGGGGCAGACTTGTCAGTTCCACGCCAGGGTATCACCTGATTCGAAGCCATCGGCGAAGAGGTCGCCGTCACGGTCGAAGTAGGCCTTACGGTCCACGCCGCGATAATCCGTCCAAACGATCGCGGCCTCGAGGGCTTCAGGCATGGTCGCGCTCGCACAGACGGCGGGGTTGGTATAGCCCAGGTTCAACTCGTTGATGACGACTGGATTCGACCAGGCCGTCGGGGTCGCGCCGTCGGCCCAGGAGTAGAAGATGTCCCACTCGCTCCAGTAGATGCAGTGGAAGCGGTTGTTGAAAACGATCGCGATATCCGGCGTGACCTCGTCAACCGACGACGAGGTGGCGAGTCCTTGATTGGTTGTCCAATTGACCCCGGCATTGGTCGAGTAGGCATACCACACGTCCATGTCGCCGGAGTCCCCCCAGTCCCTGGTATATGTAACCACGACGGAGGTCCCGTCGAGGGCGGCGGCGACCCTCGGTTCGCTCTCGTCATCGTCGGACGTGGTCAGCTGAACCGCCGGATCCCAGGTCGCACCGAAGTCCCTGCTGACCCGAGCCCAGACGTCCCTCTTCCAGACCCCCGACGCAACCTCCACAGCACGTTCGAAAGCGACCGTAAGCCGGAAGGCATCGCCCGGAAAACCGAGCGGCCCACCGAAGGTCACATGGGGTCGTTTGCCGGCGTGGGGGTCCGAGGCGTGAACGAAGAGGTTTCCCCAGGTGTCTCCCTGGTCTTCGCTCATCATGAATACCGCCTCGTGAGCAGACTCGATCGTATTGAACCTGTTGAAGACGATGTAGACGTTGTGCTCGGGTCCAACGTAGGGCGGCGAGTCGGTGCACACCTCGGGGTAGATCGGGTTCGTCATGCCGACGATGTTCGAAGCGATGGTCTCGTAGTCCGAGGTCCCGATGGGGTCGTCCGCCTGGAATCGGAGCAAATCGACCGACTTGCTGCCGTCGGCATGCTTCGCTTCAAAGGCGACGTACACCCAAGTCACGTAGTTGTCGTCCTCACCGACGGCGATCGACGGGTTGGCGGTTTCGTACCCCGAGGTCCCTCCTGTTACACCCCACAGGTAGGACCACGTGTTGCCGCCGTCTATCGAGTGATAGATGTACATCCACTGCAGATTCAGATCCTCGACTGCAACGAAGAGCTCCCCGTCGATCGCGCTCGCAATCGACGGGTTTCCCACCTCACCGACCGGGTTGGAATAATCGATCACCGGAACGTCGGCCACCGCTACCCCCGCAACAAACAAAAACAATATTCCGAAGACGACAGCCGGCAATCTCGAACCCAAGTCCATGACAACCTCCACGATCGAATATTCCCAGTTGACGGGCTCCTGAATACGGAACGGTCGAACCTGTCAACCAGAAAGAAGCTCTGAGAATCTCCACGTTTTCGACGTCACAACGTTGCCCCCAATCTATGGCCTGCCTTTCAGCCTGTCAATGCGCCAGACGTTGGTGATCTGCAGTGTCCGTGGCCGTGATTGCTGACACGGTTCCTGATCGCTGCCGCCGATTCACCGGAATAGCCGGTACACTCCACCGATTATCCAAGACAAGGAGGCCGCTAATGATCGGATATGTGACCCTCGGGACGAATGATATCGAACGCGCCGCCAAGTTCTACGATGAGCTTCTCGCTGAGGTGGGCGCCGGCCGTTTCATGGAAGAAGAGACCTTCATCGCATGGGCAGTTGCGCCAGACAAGCCGGCCTTCTCAGTGACCCTTCCCTTCGACAAAAAACCTGCGACCGTCGGCAACGGGGTCATGGTCGCTCTGGCGGTCGACAGCCCGGAGAAGGTCGACGCGATCCACAAAAAGGCCATGGACCTCGGCGGCACGGATGAAGGCGCGCCGGGCCCACGCGGCGACAGCGGCTTTTACGCGGCCTACTTCCGCGACCTCGACGGCAACAAGCTCAACGCGTTCTGTATGGGTTAGCATTCCTTCGGGGGAGTGTTGCCATTGAACCAGGACGCAGAAAAGAAACTGCTTGAGAAGCTCAGCCGAATCGAAGCACTGTTCGCCGGCGCCACCACAGACGGTGAGAAGGCGGCAGCTGCAAGCGCCAGGGAACGTATCCAGAACCTCCTCAAGATGCACGAGGAGACCGAGAAACCTGTCGAGTACAAGTTCACTCTCGCCGACATGTGGTCGAGGAAGCTCCTTGTCGCCTTGCTTCGCCGGTATGGAATCAGACCGTACCGATATCCGAGGCAGCGGTATACGACCGTCATGGCCCGGGTTCCGGTCTCATTCGTCGACGAGACCCTCTGGCCTCAGTTCAAGCAGCAGAGCGCGATTCTCCAGGAGTACCTCAACGACGTCACGGACCGGGTGATCAGCGGTGGCATTCACTCGGACCAAAGCGAGGCGGATGTCGTCGAGCAGGGGTCTTTGCCCTTCTGACAAGAACACGGAGCCCTCCAGCTGAGTCAGGTTGATCGTGATTGGCGATCAGGAGGCCATATAGGGCATTTGAAACGCTAAGACGCAAAGAGCGCAAAGGATTTATTTAAAGGGTCTTATGTCCTATCTTCGCGTGCTTCGCGTCTTCGCGGTTCAACTACATGCCGCTGCGGCTGGTGTCGCCCTGGTTTGTGGGGATACCCTCGGTGCGGGTGAACCTGCCGGGTACCCGTGAAAACGATCAACGGCCTTCGAGGTTTGCGAGCATTCGCTCAACGATCTGATTCTCGGGTTGCATGGCTTGCGCCTGCTCGAGGAGGACTCTCGCCTCCCCCGCCCGGCCCTGGTTTGAGATGGCATCGGCAAGAGCAACCAATACCTCAAACTGCGGTTCGTTGTCCGCCAGGAACTCCCGGTAGCGGGTCTCCGCCGCAGCGTACTCCCCGCTCAGGAGACGGGCATCGCCCAACATGAGCAGGGAGCGGGGGAATCGATCGGAAAGCACAATACACGCCTCGAGGTGCGGGATCGCCGCTGGCACCTGTCCGGTATCGAAGAGCAGACGCGCCAGCTCGTATCGGGCGAGCGCGGACGACGGGCAGAACTCGACGGAGCGCTGCAATGAACTGAGTGCTGCGTTGGAGTCCCCGGCCTTGAATGCGGCCATGGCCTGCTCGAGGAATTCTTGGGCACGAAAGGTGAAGATGTCCTGCCGCAAGGTGGCGGGTCCGGGGTGGTCGGGGGCGACGCCATGGGCACGTTCGTAGAACCGGAGCGCCTGCTCGGTCTCGCCCTGAAGAAAAGCCAGTTGCCCCGAAAGGACGAGCCGCACGGCATCACGAATAGGGTCCAAGCTTCTGCCCGGAGGTCCCATTCGTTGCAGAATCAATCTCAGGGTTTCGTGCCAGAAGGACTCCGCCGCCACCTGCACCCCACGGGTCGGGTACTCGAGATATGGATGGTCGTCACTGTTGAGGAGCGACCCCTCTGCGAGGCTGCGGATGTCGTCGGCATCGAGCACCTGAATCGATACAAAGAGGTCGGTATCGTCGTATCCGAGCTCGGAGAGACTGCCGCGGACCGCCGGCGGCCACTGCGTCGTTCGCAAGCGCGCCACCAGCACCTCCTGCTGATCGAGCGAGCCGACGAGAACGCCGTGCTTGTTCCAGCAGTTGGTGGGCAGCCAGAGACTGGCTTGGGGGAAGACCGATGAGAAGGTGGCGAGAATCATGCGCAAGCTCTCGACGGGCAGGTCGATCGGCAACCACGTCGACACCACGCCGCCAGGCGCGAGACGATCCCGGCACGCCTCGAAGTGGTCCTTCGAATAAAGCAGTGACGAGCCCGAGATCCCCGGATAGGTCGAGTCGTTGAGAATCACGTCGTAGTGCCGGTTTGTGGTGCGCACGTAGTTCTTGGCATCGGCGAACACGGTGTTGAAGCCCTGGGTGACAAACTGCGGAAACCACTGATTGGCCTCCCGGACGACATCGGGGTTGATCTCGACGAGGTCGTAGGCGCCGGGCTCGTGCAGGAGGGCCTCTCGGGTCGTCTCGCCACTGCCGTAGCCGATCTGCAGAACCCGATCGGCCGGCCCGTGCAGTAGAAGCGGGATGTGGGCCTGCATCTTCTGCGTGGTCCTCAAATCGGGGGAGGTGCCGGCAACATCGACGCCGTCGACGGAGATCATGCGATAACCCCAGGCGATCGGCGCCACCGGCGGCGGGTCGGTATTGGCTGCGAGGATGGGTAGAGGCGCCACGTCGGACACCGTGACCGTTCCCCGCAGAGCCTCCCGGATCGAGGTGAGGGTGGCGTGGGGGTTTCGCCTCGCCGCCACCTTCCGAGCCGTCTCGCCGGTGGCGGTGAACCCGATCCACCCCAGGAGCACCAGGCACCCAGTCACCGCCGCAAGCGCGGGCCAGCGCACGAGACGCCCGCGTTTGGCGAGTACGATCACACCGAGGCCAATATTGAGGATGGCGAGCCCGACGAGAGTCCGGCTCGTCCCGAGCACGGGCACGAGCAGATAGCCGGCGACCAGGGAACCGACGATATTGCCGGTGGTATTGGTGGCGTAGAGCACGCCCACCCCTCGTCCGCTGCGCCGGTGATCGCGCAGCACACCGGTGACGGCGGGAAGCGCGGCGCCCATGCAGAGACCAGGAAACAGGAGCACCGCAACGGTGAGGGCCGAGCGTCCGGCCAGGGAGGCGAAGGCATCCGGCCACAGTCCGACCGACTGGACCCAGCCGACCACCAGGTCGAACCGCAGAAACAGCAGCACCGTCATGCCGGCGGTGCAGCCGAGACCGAGCTCGATCCACCCGAAGGCTTCGAGATGGCGCGCCCGGTCGCGCACGACCCAGGGGAATGAAACGCTGCCGATTCCGAGCGCCAGAAGGAGGGTACCCAGGACCATCGAGAAGGACAGGATGTTGCTGTCGAGGATGAAGACGAAGGTCCTGAACCAGGCGATCTCGTAAGCCATGGAGGCAAAGCCCGAGCACAGCACGACGGCGAGCAACCAACCCGGGATTATTACATCCCCATTGCCGTCATTGCCTTGGGGCGTTCTCGTTGCCGGTTTTGCAACCCGCTTGTGCTCGCCGGTGAAGAAGCTGGTGGCAAGGGCGCCGATGGCGGCCACCAGTCCGAGCCCACAACCGACCCGAATCGTTCCAACGACCCCGAAACGCAGAATGAGCCAGTATCCGGCAGCAAACACGCCGACTACCGCCCCGAGTGTGTTGGCGCCGTAGAGCCCTCCGAACACCTTGCCGATGAGGCGCCGGTCGGAGGTCAGCGCCTGGCAGAGGAGCGGTAACGTTGCCCCCATCACGCTCGTCGGCAGTACCACCATCAAAAACGCCGCGGCCCACCGCAAGACACCGCCTGACAGAGGCCCGATCCAGAGCTCACCGGCGACCGCCGGCAGGAGGCGGTCCACCAGCGCAACTTGCGCCGGGGACGTCCACACCAGGAGGACCGCCACCAGCTCGAGAACGCCGTACAGGAGTATCGGCCTGCGGACCTGGGCGACCACCCTGCTCGCCACCACTGCGCCGAGCGCGAGGCCAGCCATGAACGCCGCCAACACCGCTGCGTTGGTATGCACACTGTGTCCAAAAACATCCTGAAAGAGGCGCGTCCACGCCGTCTCATAGATCAGGCTCGACGCCCCCGAAAGCAGAAACAGCAGTGCGAGGAGAGGAGTCAGCAAACGGCCGGACATCGGATTCAGCGCACGACTCCGGACCAGGCTGAGGTTGTTCCATCATCGAATCCATCGACGAAGATGATCGATACTGCCTCCCACGGCAGCAGCCACACCTCGCATCCCCCGGCATTGCCCGTCGCCACGTAAAGGTCACCGCCGAAAACGACCATCGACTGCACCTCGTCGTTGTTGCCGCCAAAACCATCGACGTTGTATTGACCCCACGCCGAACCGTTCGAGCTGCCCCACACCTCGGCCCCGGTCGCCGAGTTCAAGGTGCCGACACCGAGGAACCCGGCGAACTCCACCATCGCCGCGCTGGCATGGTTGTTGACATCAAAAAAACCAGAGTCGTTGGCCTGTGACCATGCCGAGCCATCGGGGGAGTTCCAGATCTCGGTCCCTGCGGTCACATTGTTGGTACCGATCCAAAGCTCATCGGCGAAGACGGCCCCGGAGCTGCCTTCGCTGTTGGCGACATCGCCGAAACCCGGCGTATTGGCGAGAGTCCAGGTCGTACCGTTGCTCGTGCGCGCGAGCTCCGTGCCGGTCTCCGAGTTGCTCGTGCTCACGTACAAAGCGTCGCCAAACGCCACCATTGATGATGCGGACCGATTGTGTATCGAACCGAACCCGTCGACATTGACCTGGAACCAGGTCTCGCCGTCGTCCGCGCGCCAGATCTGGGTCCCCGTCTCGGAGTTGCTCGTGCCGGCGTAGAGATGGAGGTCAAAAACCGCCATCGAATAAGTCCCACGGTTGTCGCCATGGCCGAAACCGGCGGCATTCACCTGCTCCCAGTCGCTTGGGTTGACGAATCGCCACACCTCGGTTCCGGTCGCCGTATTGCCCGTACCGACGTAGAGGGCATCGTCGAAAACCGCCATCGCATAGCTGGCTGTGTTGAAACCGCCGAAGCCATCCACGTTGATTTGCTGCCACTGTGTTCCGTCGGTGGTGCGCCAAATCTCGGTTCCGGTCGTCCAGTTCAGGGTTCCGGCGTACAGCGCGCCGTCAAAAACGACCAGAGAGCCAATACCGACGTTTTCGCTGTCGCCGAATCCTGCCGGCACACCGGCCGAGTCACCAACGACCTGTTGCCACGGGTTCTGGGCCATTCCGGGACCAGCAAACAACAGCCCGCCAACGACCGCCACGATTACGAGAAATGGTCTCATAGGAAAGGACCTCCCGTCCTTTGAGGACCATACTACTTCAGCAGCCGGGAGCACCGTGTATAGTCGCCAACGAGCACCATGCGGATCCTCTTCGTCGTTCACGGCTTTCCCCCAGACGCCCTCGGCGGTACCGAGATCTATACCGAGGGCATCGCCAGGGCGATGCGCGAAACTTTTGCGGAGGAGGTCTTCGTGATCACCCGCGAAGCGGACGAGCAGCGCCCCGAGTACGCGGTTCGTGAGTACGAACGACACGGACTCACGGTCTTTTCGATCAACAATAACTTCAGCCGGTGCCAGTCCTTCGCCGAGACCTACAGGAGCCCGGCGATCCGATTGATCACCTCACGCCTGGTCGACAGGATTGAGCCCGACATCGTGCACATCCAGCACCTCACCTGCTTGTCGACCGAGCTGGTGCTGGAGCTGGGACAACGTCGCATCCCGACGGTCTTCACGCTCAACGACTACTGGCTCATCTGCCACCGCGGCCAGTTGCTCGATACAAATCTTGAGCGATGCGAAGGCCCCCAGCAGGGTTGCGATCGCTGCGTCATGCCGCACGCGGGCCTCAGCGGACCCGGCTATTCATCAGCCGCCGCACTCGCTGCTCTTGTTGGCCGTCTGCCTGGGGGCATTGCTCGCCCATTGCGCCGCATCGGGGGGCGGGTCGTACCCTTCCTCGGTCGCCGTGCAAATGCCGCCGACGCCGGTCTCGAACGGTCGCGCCACATGCTCGACATCGCTGGACGGACCAATCTTTTCCTGGCCCCATCGCAAACGTTGCGGGATCACTTCATTCGGTTCGGCGTGCCCGCGGAACGAGTGCGCCACATTCACCAGGGCATCGACCACGGCCCGTTAGAAGATCTGAAGCACGAGCCGAGCGATCGCCTGCGAATCGGGTTCCTCGGCAGCATGATGGCCTCCAAAGCGCCACACATCCTGCTCGAGGCCTTCGCCCTTCTGCCCGAAGGCGCAGCGACCCTCGAAATCTTCGGTGGCTTCGCCGCCTACCACGGCGACGACAGCTACCGTCAAGAGGTCGAGCCGCTGCTCGACCGGCCGGGGGTGAACCACCACGGCTCGTTGCCTCACGACCAGGTGGCGAAGGCCTTCGCCGCAATCGACGTTCTCGTCGTTCCATCGATCTGGCTCGAGAACGCCCCGTTCGTCATCAGGGAGGCGTTCATCGCCGGCACCCCGCCGATCGTCACCGACCACGGCGGCATGGCCGAGATGGTGCGTCACGATGTCGACGGCTTACGCTTCACTCCCGGAGACCCGCACGCGCTGAGCGACGCGCTGCGGCGGTTCCTTACCGAACCGGACCTGCTCGAACGGCTGCGCGGCGGAGCACCGCAGGTCATGACGATCAACGAGGACGCGACGCAGCTTCGGTCGATCTACGACGACCTGCTCGCCCAACCGGTGGAGGAGGTTCCGTCGGGCCGCATGGCTGCCGTCGTGCTCAACTACTGTACCCCGCAAGACACCATGCTCGCCGTACGTTCGCTGCAGTCCGCCGAAGCCCCGCCCGAGCACATCATCGTCGTCGACAACCATGGGGGCGACGGCTCGGTCGCGTTCTTTGAAAACCACATCCACGACTGCGAGATCCACGAGACCCAAAGCAATCTGGGCTTCTCGGGCGGCTGCAATACCGGCATTCTCCGCGCCCTCGAGCTCGGTGCCCAGTCGATCCTGCTGGTCAACGGCGACATCGTGCTCTCGGCCCACGCGCCGGGTCTCCTGCAGCACGCCCTCGACGAGGACGAAGGGGTGGGAATCGCCGCGCCTCTCGTGCTCAATCGCAACGACCCGGCTCGCATCGATTCGGCGGGCATGATGTTTCACAGACTGACCGGCCGCATGCGCCATCGCCTGGCCGGCGCCCGCCATCAGCCGGAAATGGTCGGCGACCGCGAACGGGTTGCGGCGGCCATGGGGTGCGCCATGCTGATCGATCGTAAGGTCTTCGAGACCATCGGGCTGCTCGACGAGGACTACTTCTTCTCCTTCGAGGATCTCGATTATTGTCTGCGCGCCAAACGAGCCGGCATGGAGACCGTGGTCATCGGTGACGCCATCGCCTACCACGCCGGCAGCCAGTCAATCGGCCCGCGTTCGCCGGCACGGCTTTATTACGCAACTCGCAACCACCTGCTCGCCGCCCAGCGCGCCGCGCCTCTGCCGGCGCCGCTGGCCCTTGGTCGGGCGACGATCATCCTCGGGCTCAACCTCGCTTTCGCCGCCCGCAGCGGGTGGGTCTCTCTCGGTCGCGGCACCCATGAATGTCTGCGCGGAGCATGGCATCACATAAGGGGCCGCTACGGCGAGGACCGAACATGAAAAACATGCTGACGATCACCGCGATTCTAGCGGTTTTCGTGGTCGGTTCCGGTTCCGAGAGCCACGGCGCCGACCAACTGCAGTACCTCGTGCCGGCGGTCGCTCGGGTACCGGGTGAGGCGGGCAGCCTGTGGCGCAGCGACCTCGTACTCCACAACCCCGGCAGCGTCCCGGCGACAGCGACCCTTCAGTACATCGAGCGCGACCAGGCAAACCCCTCACCGGCTGAACGAACGCTCTCCATCGAGCCCGGAGTCTCGGTACTTTCCGAGGACATTCTGCTGACGGTATTCGACGTAGGCGAAGGCGCCGGCGCTCTGCTCATCGTCTGCGACCAACCTGTCGTGATCTCGTCGAGGACGTTCAACCTGACTGCCGACACCGACGGTACGGCGACAACGTGGGGACAGTTTGTGCCCGGCGTCCCGGTGGCCTCCTTCGCAGCCACGGCGCTCAACCTGCTACCCCAACTGACCAACAACGCGGTATTCCGGACCAACCTTGGCATCGTCAACCTCGGCTACGACGAGCTCTTGGCGTGGGTCGCCGCAAAGGTCTTCGACGGCGAAGGCCCCAAGGCACGAATGTACCGGGTCCCGGCCAACGGAATGAGCCAGATCAACGGGCTGCTCGGCGAAACCGGCGAGCCAATCGACGACGCGATGATCTCGACTGATACCGACTTCCTCTCTGGCCCCTACCTCGCCTGGGCCTCGGTCGTCGACAATCAAACCGGCGACGCCATATTCGTGCCGCCCATCACTCCCCTTGGGGAGCAGGTCTACATCCCTGCTGCCGCCCACACAGAGGGCCTCAACGGCTCCGTCTGGCGAACCGACCTCGAGGTCACGGGCGACCCCCACCTGCCGGTGAGCTACCGTCTCGAGTGGCTCCCGGCCGACATCGACAACAGCAACCCCACGGGCATCGACTTCACCCTCGAGCCGGGTCAGGCCCGCCGCCACCACGATGTCGTAGGGACCGACCTCGGCGCCACCGGCGTCGGCGCCCTGCGAGTGCACATGATCGTTGGCCATGCCCTCATCACGAGCCGCACCTATACGGTGACCGAAGCCGGCTCATTCGGGCAGTTCGTCGGCGGGCAGCCCGCTGCTGCGGCCGTTTTGTTCGGTGGCGAATCGGTTCTTGTGCACCTTCGACAATCCCCTGACGAATCTGCGGGTTATCGTTCGAACGTCGGCGTGGTCAATACCTCGGCGACGACCATCGACGTCGTCGTCGACATCCATGATTCCGCCGGCGCCTTTCTGACCACCGTCTCATTTGCGGTTCCGCCGTTCAGCATGCACCAGGTCAACCACATCCTGCGCGGACTGCGCCCTACCGGCATCGACCTCGCCTCTGCGCGTATCAGCACCACGACCGAAGGCGGTTCCTTGCTCGCCTACGTGTCAGTGATCGACAACAGGAGCAACGATCCGATTTTTGTGCCTGGTCAGGTCACCCTCACACGACACCAGGCTGCCGTTCATCCCCTTGAGAGGCTTCAAGATATTGGGCTCGGACCGAGGCCCGCCGTCACTCCGCGTGAGATGGAGATCAGACAGGTGAACGATCCGGTATGGCGTCATCCCGGCAGCGTCGCCCCGGCCTGCACCGGAACCAGAACCTCCATGCCCATCATCGGCCAGATGAATATGACGAAGATGGCAACCACGACCATCAGCAGCAAGCTGGCCGGGATGCCGGCCTTGAAGAACTCGGCCGACGAGAACTGCTTGCTTTCGTAGGCAATGGCGTTCGGCGCTGCACCGACCAGGAGGAGGAACGGCATTCCCGCAGCCACCAGCGCGCCGTAGAGGATGACCTCGCTGCCGACACCCAGGTAAGGAGCGATCTTCAGCGCCACCGGCACGCAGATGGCGATAGCGGCGACGTTCATGATGAGGTTGGTCATGATGAGCACGAAGAAGATCACGCCGAGGATGAATACGACTGCCGGGGCGGTCTGCAAGAGAGAGACGGCGTTGACGGCGATCCAGTCGGCGGCCCCAGTCTCCACGAGACAGTATCCCAGGCTCATCGCACCTCCGAAGAGCAGGACGATGTTCCAGGGGATCTGCTCGAGGTCCTTGCCGTCGAGGATTCCCAGCACGAAGAACAGAACCGTTCCGAGAAGGATCACGCCGCTCTTGTCGATCGACGCCAGAGCCGGCACGAAGGACCTCAGGCTCAGTGTCAGCACCGCCGCACCGATGATGGTCGCAGCCAGGATCTCCTGGCCGCTGATCCCGCCGAGCTGCTGGTTGAGTTCCTGGGCGCGCTGGCGCAGACCCGGGACCCGGTCGCGCTCAGGTTTGAAGAGGACCATGATCAGGCCCCACAATACGAAGGTCATGACCCACCCGACCAGGAACATGTACCAGGTGAGCCCGAAGAAGCTGATCTCCTCGCCGGTAATCTGAGTATAGAAGCCGATCGCAACCGCCCCACGCGCCGCGCCGAGCAGAGTCACAATACTGCCGGCGCCGGCAACGAAAGCCATGCCGATGAAGAGTCCCTTGCCGAACTTGGTCGGTTTCTCGTCCTCCTGATAGAGTCGATAGATCGCGACCAGCAGTGGAAATACCGTCGCTGCCACCGCGGTATGGGCCATGACGTGGGTCAGAGCCGAGGTGAGCACGAAGCAGCCGAGATAGATCATGCTCGTCCGCTCGCCGACCACCATCAACATCTTGTAGGCCAATCTCCGGGTGAGACCGGTCTTGGTGAATACCATGCCGATGACGATCGACCCGAAGATGAACCACACCGATGGGTGAAAGAACTCCTTGAACGCCAGCTCGGTGCCCCGGATCGCACGCCCGTCGCCGGCGAAGAACACATCGGGGCGAATGAGGAAGAGCGCCTGGATCACCCCGATCGCGATGCTCGTCACACCGATCGGAACGACCTCGAAGACCCACCAAACAGCCGCGATGAGGAAGAGCCCGACAGCGGCCTTGCCCTGTGAGGTGAGGGCGAAGTGCTCACCTACCGGGTCGACGGCGTCGGGCCAGGCCGGAGAGAGGTAGACGGCGAAAAAGAGCCCGAGGCCGAGAAAGATGAAGAAGAGTCTCCTCCAGTCAATCTCGGTCTGTGATCCTCCAAGGCCGAAAGCCGAAGATATTATCGATTTGCGCTTGGGCGAACCCCCGCTGGAAGCCACGTCACGTGCTTTGGCCGCCATCATCTACCACCCGTCAGCAACGAAAACAACCTGAATAAAAACGTCATACTTATTCATATTCCGGATTCCCCGCCGTGCTCCACGATGAAATGAGCAAAGATTTTGGACCTAAGATGAGCGCTGTCTGGCTCACCTCCCGCCAGCCAAGGAGCTTGGGCTGCTCCTCACCGGGTCGGGCGCTGCCGTTGTACCGGCCGCGCGAGATCGCGATGGTTGGCATATTCCTGGTACCTCGTGTGAACCCTGGAGCGAGTGGTCACCGCTCGATGATCCAAAGCCCCGCAACTCTTCTTTCGACACAATACCACGAGATGACCGACGCCAAAAGAAGCTTGAGAAAGATTTCTCAAGCTACCTCTCATCGTAGTTTTCTCGAGATCGTGTCCCTTTTTCAGAACCAGTCACCGGGGGAGTTGCTAACCGATCACCTTGTAGAGATTCACCATCTCGATGGCGGAGTGTGCGGCATCCCAGCCCTTGTTGCCGGCCTTGGTTCCGGAGCGTTCGATGGCCTGCTCGAGCGTGTCGGCCGTGACGAGGCCATAGACGACCGGCAGTCCGGTCTCCATCGCGATGCTGGCGATGCCCTTGGCGGACTCGCTGGCGATGTAGTCAAAGTGGGGGGTGTCACCACGAATCACGGCGCCGAGACAGACGACGGCGTCGTACTCTCCGGAGCGCGCCAGCTTGGCGGCGACGTAGGGGATTTCAAAGGCCCCCGGCACCCTCGTCACGGAGAGATCCTCCTCGGCGCCACCGTGGCGCCGGATGCAGTCGATCGCTCCTTCGAGCAACTTCTCGGTGAAGAGGCTGTTGAAACGACTGACGATCAGCGCGAGCTTGATGCCGGTGGCATCGAGCATTCCTTCGTACTCTGTGTAGGCCATCATCGTCCTCCTGTCCCGCGTGTCATTCCAGATTCAAGAGATGTCCGAGCTTGTCTCTCTTGGTTTTTAAGTAACAGTCGTTGAACTCCGTCTCACCGACCTGCAGCGGCTCACGTCCAACCACCTCGAGCCCGTAGCCCTTCAGACCGACGATCTTGCGTGGGTTGTTGGTCAGGAGCCGAATCCGATTGAGGCCGAGATCGACGAGGATCTGCGCACCGACCCCGTAGTCTCGGAGGTCGGCTTCGAACCCGAGCTCCTCGTTGGCCTCGACGGTGTCGCGACCCGCCTCCTGCAGCTTGTAGGCGAGGATCTTGTTGGCGAGCCCGATTCCCCGGCCCTCCTGCCGCATGTAGAGCACGACTCCGACGCCTTCGCTCTCGACCCGCCTCATGGCCGTATGCAGCTGATTACCGCAGTCACAGCGCAGAGAGCCGAGCACATCGCCGGTCAGACAGCTCGAGTGCACCCTGACGAGGGGGGCATCCTCCGCCGCCAGGTCGCCTTTGGTCAAGGCGAGGTGGTGGTGGGGATCGATGTCCGACTTGTAGAGGTGGAGTTGGAAAATACCGAACTCGGTCGGCAATTTCACCGTCGCCAGCCGGTGCACCATCATCTCGGTGCGGCGCCGGTAGGCGATCAGATCCCGGATGGTGATGAGCTTCAAATCGTGCTGCTCACAGAAACGCACCAGCCGCGGAACCCGCGCCATCGTGCCGTCGTCGTCGATGATTTCGCAGAGAACGCCGACCGGGTTGAGCCCGGCCAGCCGGGCGAGATCGACGCTCGCTTCGGTGTGGCCCGCACGGGTCAGGACTCCGCCGTCAAGGGCCTTGAGGGGAAAAACGTGACCCGGCCGAGCGAGATCCTGCGGCCGGCACTCGTCGTTGGAGAGTGCCATGATCGTCGTTGCCCGATCGTGGGCCGAGATCCCGGTCGTCGTCCCCAGAACCGCGTCCACCGACACCGTAAAGCGGGTGCCGAGTAAGGCCGTATTGTCCTTCACCATCTGGTGAAGCTCGAGCTTTTCGATGCGATCCGTCGACAGGGGCACACAGATCAGTCCGCGCCCATGGGCGGCCATGAAGTTGACCGACTCGGGCGTCACCTTCTCGGCCGCCATGATCAAGTCACCCTCGTTCTCACGATCGGCATCGTCGACCACGACCACCATCTTGCCGTTGTGGATGTCATCGACCGCTTCGGGAATCGAGCTGAATTGAATCTCTTCGTCTGCCATGTCACCAACCACTTTCTATGAGTTTTTCGAGAGTCAAGGGTGCGCCGGTCCGCTGCCCCATTGCTTTGAGTATGTACTTACCAATGAGATCGAACTCGAGGTTGAGGCCGTCCCCGACCCGAAGGCCTTCGATCGTCGTCTCGCGGACCGTATGCGGTATGACGTTGACGCACAACCAGCCGGAGGCCACCCGGTTGACGGTCAAGGATACGCCGCTGATGGCGATCGATCCCTTTTCGATCACCAGCTGGTCGTACTCCGGGTCGAAATCGACTGCAAGCTCGAGTGAATTGCCTACCGTCTTCAGGGAGCTGACCCTACCAACGGTGTCGACGTGCCCGGTGACGAAGTGGCCGCCAAGCCGATCTCCGACCCGAAGGGCCCTTTCGAGATTGAGTCCCGCGCCGGTGCGGTAGCTCCCGAGAATGGTGCGGCCGGCGCTCTCCGCCGACGCCTCGACGACGAACTGCCCCGGCGACGCGCCGATGACCGTCAGGCACGTGCCGTCGCAGGCAATCGACTCGCCAAGCTCGATCGTATCGTCGGCGATCGGCGTCGACACCGTCAGAACCGTGTAGTCACTCCGCTTTCGGATCGCGGAGATCGTGCCGACCGACTGTACCAGCCCGGTGAACATCAGCCGTCTCTCCGCGTGTAACCGGTGAACACCATGTCGTCTCCGAGCGCTTCGAAGCGGGCTTCCGTAAATCGGATTGCGGCGCCGAGGTCACGAATATTCAGGTCGCCAACGGCGTCGATACCGTCGCCGATGATCTTCGGTGCGGTGATCTGCACCCACTTATCGACCAAACCACTGCGCAGGAAAGACGTCACCACCGCCCCTCCACCTTCGATGAGCAAGGACTGCACTCCTTCTTCGTCCGCCTTTTTCAACAACCCGGCGGGATCGACCCACCCATCCTCTCCGGTATCGAGCCCCCATACCGCGACTCTGCGCAGAAGCCCCAAGCGACCGGCCTCTGCAGCCTTTTCCCGGCTGGTCGCGATGATCGTCTTGCCGTCGTCGTTGTTCTGCAGGAGCTGACACTCGGGAGGAAGGTCGAGGGACGTCGTCAGAATGATTCGGAGAGGGTTGTCGCCCTCGACATGGCGCACGGTCAGAGCGGGGTCGTCGACGAGCACGGTGCCCATGCCGACGACCACCGCATCGACCTCTGCCCGAAGCCGGTGGGCCAGGCCACGCGCATCGGGACCGCTGATCCACTGCGAGTCCCCTGTTCGAGTCGCGATGCGCCCGTCGAGGGTCTGTGCGGTCTTGACGACCACCCAGGGTCGTTTGTTGCGCTGGTAGCCGAAGAAGATCTCGTTCAGAGCCGCAGCATCGAGCCCGAGCACACCGCCTTCGACCTCGAGCCCGGCCTCACGGAGCTGACGGGCGCCGCCGCCGCTGACGCGTGGATTCGGGTCATCGACGGCGTAGACAACCTTGCTGATGCCGGCCGCCACGATGACGTCGGTGCACGGCCCTGTGCGCCCCTTGTGACAACATGGCTCAAGGGTCACGTAGAGACAGGCGCCGCGGGCCGCATCATCCGCGGCCGCGACGGCCACGACCTCGGCGTGATCTTCCCCGGCCGCGTGGTGCCAGCCCTCGCCGACAACGACGCCGTCCTTGACGACCACGGCGCCCACCATCGGGTTCGGAGAGGTGCGACCCCGCGCCCGAGCTGCGAGCTCGAGCGCTCGCTTCATCATGTCGATGTCGGCCCGTGTGGCCATAAAAAACCCCGTCCTGCAACTCCAGGGCGGGCATAACGAGAGCGGCATACAGCCGCGTCTCCGACCGCTCGACCAATCGCACCATGGCGCGGCCGTGCTTCTGGTTTGCCTCTCCCATCCGGACTGTAACCGTCGGCGCCTGAATCTCACAGGCTCTGCAGGATCGTTTGTTACATGACCCTGCTCGCGGGCTATACCGCCGGTCGAGGAATTTCACCCCGCCCCGAAGCTACCAGGAGCCAATATACGCCGGTTTCGCAGATTGGCAAGGGGTCGAAGGGTCAAAAAGTCGAAGAGTCAAAAAGTCTAAAAGGCAACCACCCTGGCCGACAGAAGGCTACCGCGTCTTCGGCCGATAGCGGATGATGCTTACGTCCTCAACCGTGATGAGGGCGCCGCAATCCGCCTCGTCGAGCAGATCTTCGATCCGATCGACAAATGGCCCGATGCGCTGCGGCAAGTCGACGACCTCGATGACCACCGGCAGGTCCTCCGAGAGGCGCAACAAACGTGAGGAGTGCACCACCGAACGAGCGCCGAATCCTTCCACTCCCCGCAGCACCGTCGCCCCCGGAAGACCCATCGCACGCGCTTCGCGCACGATGACCTCGAAAAGCGCCTTGCCGTGCAGGCGATCGCTCTCACCGATGAAGATCCTGACAGACTGGCCTTCGGCACGCGCTTTCGTCATGGCTACAGCCTTTCACCAATCTGGATTCCGGCCCATGCGACGGCGAGGCCGATTATGAGGCTCGCACCGACGTTGGCCACCGCAAACCGAAGGTCCCCGACCCTCACCGCCTCGAGCGTTTCATAGGCGAAGGTGGAGAAGGTCGTGAACGCCCCGAGCAGACCGACGGCAACCAGAATCCGCACCGTCGGCTGGAGCAGGATCCTTCCCGACGCCGTCGCCCCCATCAGCATTCCCAGAATGAAAGCGCCGACGATGTTGACCGTGAAGGTCCCCCAGGGGAAGGGGTGCTGACTCGTCAGGCGAGACACCATGCCCGACAACCAGTAGCGGGCGATCGCGCCGAACGCGCCCCCAAGACCAACTGCGAGCGTACGCTCCAGAAAAGGGCTCATCGCGGAACATCATACCGATGCCGGCAACAGACATGAGAAACACATTTGAACAGGAGCACGCAGAGATCGCAGAGAATTTTTCCTACCTCTGTTTCCTCCTGTTAAAAATAGACCGCCCTGCTTCTCAATCGCGAAAGGGCATTGCATGAGTCGCAAAGTCCTTCGAAGCCGCCAAGCCTGCATGAACACATCTAAACAGGAGGAAACAGAGAAAAACCTCGCCCCGTGCTGTCTCTGCGATCTCTGCGTCCTCCTGTTCAAAATGTCTTATCCGCCTTCCATGCCAGTAATCGCGCTCGGCTTCAAGCAGTGGTTTTCGGCTTCCAAGATTCTTGCGCGGAACGAGAACGAAATTGAACAGGAGGACGCAGAGACCGCAGAGATTTTTTTCTTGTCTCTGTTACCTCTGATTGCTCCTGTTCAAAAATGTCTTGGATTCTTCGGCTGGGTTTTCCAGGATCGACGACAATGGGACGGCTCTCGACGAGGGCGCACACCACGACGAGGTAGGACATGAGACATCTGACCGCAACCCGTTTCTCGATGGCTGTTTTCTTCTTGTTCTCGGCGGTCGTGCCGGCCGTGGCGGGGGCG
>RCNG010000587.1_pt1 | contig 18488 bp, 18 predicted proteins | sample 2041371 | NCBI WGS metagenome assembly RCNG01 (sample SAMN09708227, study PRJNA481090) | Marine sediment metagenome, whole genome shotgun sequencing project. | biome: marine sediment; feature: ocean; material: sediment; isolation source: Sewage treatment plant 1 marine sediment (STP1) ... | reverse complement strand
AAAGGTGGTGGGCCCGCCAGGACTCGAACCTGGGACCAAGGGATTATGAGTCCCCTGCTCTAACCAACTGAGCTACAGGCCCTTTTCCGACATTGTGAACCTATCTTCAGGTTCGTGTGAGGAGCGCGATTTTAGCAGAAAAAAGCCGGGCATCGCCCGGCTTTTCTATTCTGATCCCGCGCCTCGATCAATCTTCCAGCAGGAAGCTCCGCAGCTGGTCCGAGCGCGTCGGGTGCCGCAGCTTGCGTAGCGCTTTCGCCTCGATCTGACGAATACGCTCGCGCGTAACATCAAACTGTTTGCCGACCTCTTCGAGCGTGTGGTCGGTATTCATATCGATACCGAAACGCATCCGCAGCACTTTGGCCTCACGCGGTGTCAGGCCGGCGAGCACGGAATGTGTCGTCTCCTTGAGACCGGAAGTTGTGGCCGAGTCGACAGGCGAATGCACCGTCTGGTCTTCGATAAAATCGCCGAGATGCGAGTCTTCATCGTCACCAATCGGTGTCTCCATCGAGATCGGCTCTTTGGCGATCTTGAGTACCTTGCGAACTTTGTCTTCCGGCATCTCCATGCGCACGGCAAGTTCGTCAGGTAGCGGCTCGCGTCCCATTTCCTGCAGCATCTGTCGCGAGATGCGGTTCAGCTTGTTGATGGTCTCGATCATGTGAACCGGGATACGAATCGTGCGCGCCTGGTCAGCGATCGAGCGCGTGATAGCCTGGCGAATCCACCAGGTAGCATACGTCGAGAACTTGTAGCCGCGCCGGTACTCGAACTTGTCCACCGCTTTCATCAAACCGATATTGCCTTCCTGGATCAGGTCCAGGAACTGCAGTCCGCGATTTGTGTATTTCTTTGCAATCGAGATAACCAGTCGCAGGTTGGCTTCAACCATCTCTTTCTTGGCGCGGCGGGCTTTCGCCTCACCAATCGACATCTGGCGGTTGATTTCCTTGATCTGGCTGATCCTGAGCTGCGTCACTTCCTCAACGGCAATCAGCTTGCGTTGAGCGCGTGTCACGTCGTCCTTGAGTTTGGCAAGAACAGACGAGTGCTTGCGCTTGGCGCGGATGTGTTTGTCGATCCAGGTAAGGTCGGTCTCGCTTTTCGGGAAGCTCGAGATAAAGTCTTTGCGTGGCATGCCCGCATCGCGAACGCAGAGCTGCATCACCAGGCGTTCCTGGCTACGAATAATTGATACCACGTCCCGCAAGTTGCGAACGAGGGCGTCAAACAACTTCGGCGCGAGCTTCAGTTCCATGATCTGGTCGGCCATGTCGGCGTGCGCCTTGACCGTGCGCTTGTCTTTCAGACCGTGCAGTTCCAGGTACTTCATCGCCCGGTTGTGATGCCGACGAATGACGCGAACCCGTGCCTTGACCTCGTCCGGGTCAGGTCCTGTATCAATGACCTCGTCGTCGTCGTCCGATTTCGGTGCCGGCGGCTTGATCTCGTCCGGTTCGTTCGGATCGATAAAGCCAACGACGAAGTCCTGCATGCGAGTCTCGCCGTTTATGACCCTGTCAGCGACCTCGAGCAATGCCTCCACGGTTGGCGGGAAGTGCACCATGTGGTACTTGACCTGGTTGAGGCCGTCCTCGATGCGCTTCGCGATTTCGATTTCGCCCTGCCGGGTAAGCAATTCGACCGTGCCCATTTCGCGCATGTACATCCGCACCGGGTCAGTCGTACGGCCAAACTCGGCATCCACACTCGCCAATGCGGCTTCGGCTTCCTCGGCGGCGTCGTCGTCTGTCGCGGCAGCGTCAGTAAGAACCAGCGACTCGGCATCCGGCGCTTTTTCGTGCACCGCAATACCCATGTCATTAATCATGTTGACGATGTCTTCGATCTGCTCTGGATCGACGATGCCGCTGGGCAGGTGGTCATTGACCTCGGCGTAGGTCAGGTAACCCTGTTCCTTGCCGCGGGCTATCAGTTCTTTCAGCTGCTGAGCTGGAGTGCTCGCGCTTACTACTGCTTTTTTTGCTGTCAAGACAAAACCCCTACGGGTAAAAGATACAAACGATTAATTTTACTCTCTACTGAGAGAGCAAGCCAGAGTTATTTCTATCAAGTTGGACTGGATGTGAGCGCGCGAAGTTCCGCCATTTCGTTGTCCGAAAGATCGCTAATCCTTTGTTTTTCAATAAGAAAGTCAATTCGTTCCTTGCGCCCTGCCGTGGCCAGCTGGTTGAGGCACTCTGTTAGCTCAGCGGCAGGGTCGAAATCTTCATCCAGCGGCAGTTCGGCGGCGGCCAGTTTGCCCAGGTGGCGTCCCTGTGCGTCATGCCGCCAGCGCTCCAACAACCCTGCCGTCGTTATATTGGGTTCGGCCTGCGCAGTTTCAATGAGTACGCGCAACAAATCGGTCCCCGGTCGAGTGACGTTGTCCAGTCTGCTCGTGTCCAGCGCCTGACTGGCCTCCGGGTTGTTGAGGAGAATCGTAATACCATGCCTGACGACGGATGGCCGGCCTGCGCCGCTGTACTGGGGCTGCCTGCTCCCCGAGCCAGACGTTGCAGGCACCGCGTGGCGCTCCTTTACGGACCCGCCTGCAATCATTTTTTCAAGTTTGGCTGCCGTCAGCCCTACCGCCGTGGCCAGGCTCTCGATCAGCAATTCGCGATAGACACCGTCCGGAATCTTGTTAACCAATGGTCGCGCCAGCTCGGCTAGCCTGGCGCGCCCGTCGACGGTTTCCATGTCGACCTGGCTGGCAAGTTCCTGTATCAGAAACTCCGACAGCGCCAGCCCGTCATCGAGCGCCGCAACGAAGGCATCCGCGCCGAGTTCATTGACGAAGGAGTCCGGATCCTGTCCGTCGGGGAGAAATACGAAGCGGATCTGGCGGCCCTCCCGGATCTGTGGCAGCGCGTTTTCCAGGGCTCGCCACGCGGCCGCCTTACCGGCGCGGTCGCCATCGAAGGCGAAATAGACGTTTTCGGTCAGGCGAAACAACAGGTTCAGGTGTTCGCTGGTGGTGGCGGTGCCTAGCGTGGCAACGGCAAAGTTAATACCGTGGCGCGCCAGCGCGATGACGTCCATGTAGCCCTCGACTACCACCATCCGGTCGATATTCCGGAGCGCCTGCCGGGCCTCGTACAATCCGTAGAGCTCGCGCCCCTTGTGGAACAGGACGGTTTCCGGGGAATTCAGGTATTTCGGCTCACCGTCCCCCATCGTGCGTCCGCCAAAGCCGATAGTTCGGCCGCGGTTGTCCCGAATCGGAAACATGATGCGATCACGAAAGCGATCGTAGTGCTTTCCGGTGTCCTTGCGAATGATCAGGCCGGTTGCCAGCAATCGCTCAATGGCTTCATCCGACTTGCCGAATTTATCGAGCACGTTGCTCCAGCCATCCGGCGCATACCCGAGACCAAAGCGTTTTGCCGTTGCGCCATCGATACCGCGACGCTTCAGGTACTCGATAGCATCCGGCGCGTCCTTCATGGTGGTCTGCCAGTGTCGGGAGACGCTGTCCATCAGTGAGAAGAGCTCGTCGTAGCGGCGTGCCGGTTTGTCACTCTCGCTTCTGGGCACGTCGACGCCCATGGAGCTTGCGAGACTCTCGATTGCTTCGACGAAACTCATATGATCGAATTCCATGAGAAAGCCGACGGCCGTACCGTGCGCGCCGCAGCCGAAGCAGTGGTAAAAGCCCTTGCCGGGGCTCACCGTGAACGATGGCGTCTTTTCGTCGTGGAAAGGGCAGCAGGCCTTGAATTCCCGGCCCGCTTTCTTCAGCTGAACGCGGCGTCCTACGACCTCAACGATATCTGCTCTCGCGATCAGATCATCAATGAAATCCTGAGGAATCAGTCCGGACATAAAAGCTCTAACGTTGAGTCGGCGGTGCCGTGTCTCTGGTTGTTGTTGCGAGGTCTGAGCTTTGCGGTCAAAGGGCGCTAAGACGTTCCTTGACGATCGCGCTGAGCGCGCCCATATCTGCGCGACCAGCGGCTTTGGCCTTGATCTGGCCCATGACCCTGCCCATATCCCGAATACCCGCGGCACCCGTTTCCTGTATCACTTCGTTGACCATGGCGGCGAGCTCGTCGGCGCCAAGCTGTTCGGGAAGGTAGTTCTGAATGACGTCGATTTCCGCGCGTTCGATACTCGCCAGATCTTCGCGATTGCCCTTCTCGAATTGCTCGATGGAGTCGCGGCGCTGTTTGACCATTTTGATCAACACCGCGAGCACGCCGGGATCGTCCAGCTCGACGCGCGTGTCGACCTCGATCTGTTTTATGGCTGCAAGCATCAGGCGCACCGCTTTCAGCCGGTCTTTGTCACCAGCCTTCATTGCGGTTTTCATGTCTTCTGTGATTTGGCCTTTCAGCGACATGGCATCGGCACTAAGCAGATTGCTCCACGGACGTGAAGCTGAATGAATTTAATAGAGACGCGTACGCTTGGCGTCGTCGCGAGAGCTGCGCTTCAGGTGGCGCTTGACGGCGGCCGCTTTCTTGCGCTTACGCTCCTGGGTCGGCTTCTCGTAGAACTCACGACGGCGAAGCTCGGTCAGGATGCCCGCCTTTTCACAGGCGCGCTTGAAGCGCCGCAGGGCAGCGTCAAAATACTCGTTTTCTTTTACGCGAACACTTGGCATGGATCAGGTATTCCGTGAAACATAAATAAACCCGGCACAGAGGCCGGGACTCAGCCGCGCATAATAACCTTGCAATTCGCCTTTTGCAAAGGCTTTGGGACGAAATATCAGGCCGGCACACAGCCGCCAGACCGCCTGTCTGTCACGGGCACGGCCCGCTCCTACACGGTATGATCCGGCCCCTATGAATATCCTCGGTATCGAAACCAGCTGTGACGAGACGGGCGTGGCCGTGTACAGCACGGAGCTCGGCCTCGTAGCGCACGCGTTGCACAGCCAGGTCGATCTGCACGCTGTCTACGGCGGGGTCGTCCCGGAAATCGCATCCCGCGACCATATACGGCGGCTCTTGCCGCTGATTCGTGAGGTGCTTGGCGAGGCTGGTATCGATCGCCCCGACGCCATCGCCTATACGGCCGGGCCGGGGCTCGTAGGCGCCCTGATGGTCGGGGGCGGTATGGCTAACGGGCTCGGGCTGGCCTGGGACTGCCCGGTCATACCGGTGCACCACATGGAGGGTCACCTGGTGGCGCCCATGCTGGAAGATGAACCGCCCGAATTCCCCTTTCTGGCACTGCTGGTCTCCGGGGGTCACACAATGCTGATTGCTGTGCGCGAGTTCGGCGACTACCGGCTGCTCGGCACGACGCTGGACGATGCTGTTGGAGAAGCCTTCGACAAAACGGCCAAGCTGCTTGGACTCGGGTATCCGGGTGGACCTGCGTTGGCCGCCCTTGCAGAAAGCGGCGATGAGGCTGCGTTTGCCTTTCCGCGACCCATGCTCAAAAAGCCCGGTTTCGACTTCAGTTTCAGCGGTCTCAAGACCGCCGTCATGCTGCAAGTTCGCAAAGCCGAGGCGGCGGGCACGCTTTGTCGGGCGGACGTTGCCGCATCGTTTCAGCGCGCCGTTGTCGATACACTCGTCGGCCGCGCCATCAAGGCGGCCAAAGCCGAGCAGTTCGATCGAATTGTCATCGCCGGTGGTGTAGGCGCCAACAAGTTGCTGCGACAGGATATGGCAGCTCGCTTTGAGGGGTCCGTGTACTACCCTCGCATGGAATTCTGTACGGACAATGGCGCGATGATCGCCGTCGCTGGTGCACTTCGGCATCGCGAGGCCGGCAAACCAGGTGAAATAAAAGCACAGGCCCGCTGGTCTCTGGCTTCATTGGGCGTGCCCGAAGCGGCACCGCAAAACTAAGGAAACGCAAAGCTGTTATGGACAAGATTTTTCTGAACGAACTGAAGATCGATACGGTTATTGGAATTTGGGACTGGGAACGCAAGATTCGCCAGACCGTCATTATCGATCTTGAAATGAGCGCCGATATTGCTAAGGCGGCCGCCACAGATCGTGTCGAAGACACGTTGAACTACAAATCCGTCGCCAAGCGCGTTCAGTCGTTCGTTGCGGATTCCAGTTTTCAGCTGGTCGAAACGCTGGCGGAGCGAATCGCCCAGATCGTGCGCGAGGAGTTCGGCGTGGCCTGGGTCAGGGTTCGAGTAAACAAGCCCGGCGCCATTCGCGGTTCGAAAGATGTAGGCATCCTTATCGAACGCGGCAGTCTGTCCGACTAGGGTGGGCAAGACCATGTCGCAAATCTACCTGGGACTCGGCAGCAACATCGAAGCCGAGAAAAACCTCCGCGTGGCCGTTCATGAGTTCCGAAAAAAATACGGCGATCTCGACGTGTCTGCCGTTTATCGCAGCGCCGCCGTGGGCTTCGAAGGTGACGACTTTCTGAACCTCGTTGTCGGGTTGCGGTCCGAAGATGACCTCCTCGAAATCATTGCAGAGATCGAACGTTTACATAATCTCGTTGGTCGTGCTCGCGGAAGTGATAAATGGGCAGCACGTCCACTCGATATCGATCTGTTGCTCTACAATGATGAGGTAATCGATGAACGCCCGGTGCGGGTGCCGCGCAGTGACATTCTGGAGTACAGCTTCGTATTACGGCCGCTGGCCGAACTGGCTCCGGGCCTCAGACACCCGGTGACCGGAAGGACGATGTTGTCACACTGGCAGGCATTTGACGCGAACAGTCATCCCCTGGAGTTGGTCGACCTTAATTTTTAGAGGATGAACCATGAGATTACTGACTAGCTTGCTGGTCATTGCTTCGCTTGCGGCCTGCGGAGGCGACGGTGGCGGCCTGACCGGACCCCGGACCGGCAGCACGGCGTGCGAGACTGACGGCCAGAAGCAATTTGTGCTGGACGCCCTGTATGCCTGGTACCTGTGGAACGACCTGTTGCCGCCGGATCTCAGCATTAGTAGCTATACGACGCCGGAACAACTGGTCACCGAGGTGACGCGAACCTACGGGCCGCAGAAAGCCAACGGCGATCCGGTAGACCTGTTTAGCTCCGTCGGTTCCGCGCAGGCTGATGCCGAATTCTTCGGCGAAGGTAAATACGAGGGCTTCGGGTTTAGCTACCGCTTCGTCGATACCGACGATGCACGGCTGTCGCGCGCGTTCTCCGGCAGTCCGGCAGCACTTGGTGGACTTGAGAGAGGCCAGCGAATCCTCGGTCTCAACGGCCGCACTATCGCCGACATCAATGCGAACGAGGGCGTAACCAGTGCGCTGGCCAGCGACACGGTCGAGTTCGAAATGCGCGACAAGGACGGCCTGGAATTCACGGTCTCGATCACCAAGGGCGTTGTCACGATTGATCCGGTGCCCACGACGCGCATCATCGACAGGGGCCCCGGCGTGCCGCCGGTCGGCTACATCGAGCTCGCCAGCTTCATCAGCACCGCTGATCCTGTATTCGACACGGTGTTCGCGGAATTCATCGCCGCCGGCGTTACCGACGTCATTATCGATCTGCGCTACAACGGCGGCGGACTCGTCAGTACCGCAAAGTTGCTCGGTGATTATCTCGGTGCATTTGCCAACGACGGACGAGTATTTTCTGAGACGCAGTTCAACGCTGATCGTGCAGCGACGAACAACAATTCCGAACTTTTTGCGCGGGTCGGCAGCTCGATCAATTTGTCGAAGCTGGTGGTCATCGCGACAGGCGGAACCGCATCCGCGAGTGAGCTTGTGACGAATGGCCTGGATGCCTGGTTCGACGTCGGAATCGTTGGCGCAAACACCTTCGGCAAACCGGTGGGCCAGATCGGCCTGCAGTTCTGCGACAAGATTCTGCGTCCGACCTCATTCAAGGTTGTCAATGCGCTGGGCGAGGGCGAGTACTTTGACGGTTTGCCCGCCGACTGCCCGGCGCCCGATGACCTGAATGAACTGCCCGGCGACGACGCAGATCCGAACGTCGTTGCGGCGCTATCGTATCTGAGCAACGGATCCTGCCCGGTTGCCAGTGCACCAGGAGGGCAGCTCAAGGCCGAGTCCGGGTTTTCTTATCGACCCGAGCTCAGCGGGCCTGCGCACCGGGAATTCGCGAACGCTTTCTGATTCCGCCAATGGCACGCCGCGTGCAATTGGCGGTGACGATCAACGAGTGGGTCAGCCTACCGAACGGCCGCCGTCCACTGCAATGATCTGGCCGGTCACATAGCCCGCGTCGCATAAAAGGTATGAGACACAGCCTGCAATATCGTCAGGTTCCCCAGGGCGTTGCAAGGGTACCTGGCGCAGGATGGAGTGCTGTGCGGCGTCGCTCATACCGTCTTCGGGCCAGAGAATCGCACCCGGTGAAACGCCGTTGACGCGAATCTGCGGTGCGAGGTCTTTGGCCAGCGATCGTGTCAGCATGGCGAGACCTGCTTTCGCAGGACCGTAGACCGCGTGGTTGCGAAGCGGGCGCTGCGAGTGAATATCGACAATGTTGACGATGGCGCCATTGTGCTTCGCAAGCTCCGGCGCGGCGGCCTGTGACAGGAACAGTGGCGCCTTGAGGTTGCTGCCCATCAGGTCCAGCCAATGGTCTTCGGTAATGCTCCCGACGGGTGTGGGGTAGAAGGTTGACGCATTGTTGACGAGAGCGTCCAGCCGCCCGCGCCAGGCACGTACTTCCTCGATCAGTGGTGAGATCTGCTCCATGTCGAGCAGGTCGGCCCGGAAGGTCGCGGCAGAATCAGTGCGTTCGCGGTTGAGGCGGTCGGCGAGGTTGTCCGCGTCCTGCGACGAGCTACGATAATGAATGGCAACGTCTGCGCCCTTTGCGTGAAGCCGTGTCACAATAGCCGCGCCAATGCGTCGCGCCGCGCCAGTGACAAGCACGACTTTGCCGTTCAAATCCTTATCCGTCATTGCTGTTTCCTAAACCTTTGCAAGACCCCATTCATAAAGAATTTAACAACGACATGCAACACGACAACCGCACAACGTTGCCAGAGCCTGACGCGATCAGTGCGGCGCACTCCGAGCATGTCGCAAACTACATTGCCGCATGTATTGATGAGGCTGGCGGCAGCATCAGCTTTGCGGAGTACATGCACCATGCTTTGTATGCGCCTGGGCTCGGATATTACGTTGCGGGCGCGAAAAAATTCGGCGCGGAGGGTGACTTCATCACGGCACCCGAGGTATCGCCGGTATTTGGCCGAATACTGGCTCGACAATGTGCCGAGGTACTCGGCGACCTGGGCGGAGGTTCGATCCTCGAATACGGTGCGGGTAGTGGCAAGTTGGCGGGTGATATCCTCGCAGCGTTGCAAGAACTCGATGCGCTGCCCGAGCGATACGAAATCCTGGAGGTGTCGGCCGACCTTCAGGAGCGTCAGGCAGCGTACCTGCGTGCCGAGTTGCCGCAGCTGATGTCCCGAATCGCCTGGCTGGATGGCCCACCCGAGAATCACCGGGGCGTCATGATTGTCAACGAGGTTCTGGACGCGCTGCCAGTGGAGCGTTTCAGGAAGACCAGGGATGGCGTCGAGCAGCTACGCGTTACCCTGCGAGATGGCGCTTTCGCGCTGATGCAGGCGCCGGCTCCACAGCGCCTTGTCGAGCGTGTCGAGGCGATAGAGACGGCTCTGGGTGAGCCGCTACCTGTTGGCTACGTTTCGGAGATCTCGCTCGGCGTACATGATTGGATTGCCACGCTGGGTGGTTCGCTGGACGAGGGTGTCGCGTTCCTGTTCGATTACGGCGTCACGCGGCGCGAGTACTACGCGCAAGATCGCGCTGACGGCTGGCTGCGCTGTTATTTTCGCCATCATGTGCATAACAATCCGCTGCTACTCCCCGGTATTCAGGACCTGACAGCATGGGTAGATTTCAACGCGGTGGCGGAGGCTGCACTATCCAGCGGCCTCGATGTCGCCGGATACTCGGCGCAGGCGCAGTTCCTGATAGGTGGCGGGCTGGATGCGGAGATGCAGGATTTTGCCTCGTTGCCCGTTTCGCGACAGCTGCAATTGTCCGGACAGATCAAAACCCTTACCCTCCCCGCTGAAATGGGCGAGCACTTCAAGTGCATGGCGCTGCGGCGGGGCGATTCAGGCACGCCGTCGGCGTTCAGTTTGGCTGACAGGACACACACTTTATGAATGAAGCGGTCATTGGCAGGGGTCGGTTGTGACAGGACTGCAAATCATCGTGCTGGCGATCGTGCAGGGCTTGACCGAGTTTCTGCCGATTTCGAGTTCCGGGCATCTGGTACTGGTGCCCTATCTTGTCGAATGGACGGACCAGGGCCTCGCCTTTGACGTTGCAGTGCATTTCGGGTCGCTTGTCGCTGTCTGCATTTTTTTTCGTGAGGACATACTCGGGTTACTCCGCGGTGCTGGACAGTTATTGGACGGCCATGCAGAGCTGCCGCAAGCGAACATGGCGCTGGGGATCGCACTGGGAACGATACCGGCAGCCGTAGCCGGTCTGTTACTCGCGTCATGGATTGAGGCGAACCTGCGCGATCCGTCAGTCATTGTTTACACGCTGTCTGGCTACGGCATTCTGATGGCCGTCGCGGATCGATACGGCAAGAGTGAGCGCATCATTGCCGATATCCGCATCCGGGATGCGTTCATGATCGGTTGCGCACAGGCGCTGGCGCTGGTCCCTGGCACATCGCGATCCGGCGTGACAATTACGGCCGCGCGATTCATGGGCTTCAAACGTCAGGACGCGGCGCGCTTCTCGTTCCTGCTTTCGGCGCCTGTTATCTTGCTGGCAACTTTGTACAAGGGGTTCGAGCTGGTCACCGGCGAAACCGCAGTTCCCTGGGGCGAACTCGCGGTCGGCGCGTTCGTTTCCGCTATAGTCGCCTATCTCAGTATCGAGTTTTTCATGCGTTTTGTGAGCCGCATCGGTCTTGCCCCCTTTGCCGTGTACCGACTCGCGCTTTCTGCGGTGCTTCTCTATGTATTGGCGTAGACCAGTAATACTCACTCTCCTGCTGCTAAGCGGCAACGCCGTCGCGGGGGAGGGCTATGTGCTGGGTGCCGGAGTCGAGGGAGATACGCAAGACGGCCTGGCAGTTTCGGTCATCGGGGAATTCGGGTTGACCGAGCAGACCTGGCTGTCCGCCGCACTCGCCAGGAATACGGCAGAGTCGGCGTTTCGCCAGAATCTCGATACCTGGTTTGCAGATGTCGGGATTGACCATTGGTGGAAGCCTGTCGGCATGCGCGCCGGCGTGGCTTACTGGGGCGACAACGACACGCTCGACTCGACAGACTTGCGTGCATCGCTCTACTGGCGCGACGACAAATTCTCGATTGCCGCAGATTTCGAGTACCGGGATTTCAGCGTACGGTTGCCGCCGACCGAACGGTTTCCGGGCCGCAAGGCCGGGTTTAGCGCCAACGGTGTTGGCCTGTCCACACGATTCGAAGTTACGGATTCGGTAAGTCTCGGTTTTTCGGGTATCGACTATGACTACGACGTGAATCTTAAGCTGGACAGCAATCGTCCCCTGCTGCAACTGCTATCTTTTTCGCGCCTGAGTCTGATAAACAGCCTCGTCGACTACCGGGCGACTGCCAGCCTCAGCGTCGATGCCGGTGAGCGCAGCTGGCAATTCGACGCGTCAACCTGGAAAGGCGAGGTCGATGGCGCCCGTACAAAATCCGCGACCATTCGTTTTCTGAACCCGATGGGCGAGCGGACGGACATTGAGCTCGCCTTGGGCGTCGACGACTCCGAGCTGTACGGCAACGTCACGTTCTTTTCGGTGTTCGTGTTCTTCTACGGCCTCAATTAGCCGGGATCGCAAAACTCCGCGATCGCTTGCTTGCGCGCGCGGCGGATAGCGGCAGGGATTTTCGAGCCCTCATGCTCAGCGGCGATGGCGCCGGCATCAATAGCTGCCGCGGCGGCAAAGGCGCCGCGCAGGTAGTCCGCTTGCGGATAACGCCGATTCTCAAGGCCGGCTCTGCCGCGCGCGTCGGCCTCGCAGGTCACAAGAAACTGTTCGAAACGGGCCGGGCGCCGAAACGCGTCGGTTTTCTCCAGGACCTTGAGGATGGTCTTGGGGCGCAGCTCAAGCGCGCGGTGGCAATGCGTATGGTATTCCGCAACCAGCAGGGCCAGATCCCGACTCGCTTTGGGCACGGGAAGCCGACCGGCAATATCGCGAATCAGCTTGCAACCGCGGGCTTCGTGACCGGGATGGCTGGGCAGCTGGCTTCGAGGCGTGTTGCCTTTGCCAAGATCATGCGTCAGCGCTGAAAAGCGCACCTCGAGGTCCGGGCTCATCGCTTCGGCCTGGTCGAGCACCATTAGAACGTGCTCGCCGGTATCGATCTCGGGATGCCATTTCTCGGGCTGTGGTACGCCGAAAAGCCTGTCGACTTCCGGCAGCAGAACTTTCAGCGCGCCGCAGGCGCGCAACACTTCCACGTAAGTGCGGATGCTGGGGTCGCGCAAGGCTGTCTCTGTTTCTTTCCAGACACGGTCAGGCACAAGCGCGTCGACTTCGCCGTTGATTACCATGTCGCGCATCAGGTCCATTGTCTCTGGTGCGATGGAGAAACCCAGCGATTTGAAGCGCGCTGCGAACTTGGCGACGCGCAGGATTCGCACGGGGTCTTCCGCGAAGGCATCGGAGACATGTCTTAGCGATCGTAGCTCAATGTCGCGCGTGCCGCCGTAAGGATCGACCAACTTGCCGTCTATATCTTTAGCGATGGCGTTGATGGTGAGGTCGCGACGCAACAGGTCATCTTCAATGGAGACCTCGGGCGAGCAGTTGAAATCAAAACCGTGGTAACCCGGCGCCGTCTTGCGCTCGGTCCTGGCCAGCGCGTACTCCTCGCCGGATTCAGGGTGCAGGAAAACCGGGAAGTCCTTGCCGACCCGTCGGTAGCCTAGGGCAACAAGTTCCTCCGGGGTCGCGCCGACGACACACCAATCCCGTTCCTTGTGCGGAACGCCAAGCTGTTCATCCCGAACAGCGCCACCCACCAGGTAAATCTGCATCGCGCAATACTACCCGACAATCGTGGTTGACGTTTCGATGTGCAGGCCAGCAGAGTAGGGCAATGGGACGACGTATTACATACCGCAGATGGGCGATCCTCCTGCTGCTGGCAACGCTCAGTGTGACTCACGCCGGCTGTTACTATATGCAGGCGGCCACCGGGCAGTGGCAGGTGCTGCGCAAGAGCGAGCCAATCGACGAGCTTCTTGACGCGGACGACACAACGGCGGAACTCGCGACTCGGCTGCGGCTCGTGCAGGAGGCGCGGCGATTCTCGGTCGCGGAACTTCATCTGCCTGACAACAAGAGCTACCGAAATTACACGGATATTGAGCGCGACTTCGTCGTCTGGAACGTGTTTGCTGCGCCCGAGTTTTCGCTGCAACCGCGGCAATGGTGTTTTCCGATCGCCGGTTGCGTGAGCTACCGCGGGTATTTCTCACGAGACGACGCCCATCGTGAGGCCGAGCGGCTGAAGGTGGATGGCTACGATGTTGCCGTCGGTGGAGTCTCCGCCTACTCGACACTTGGGAACTTCAACGATCCTGTCCTTAGCTCGATGCTGCGCTGGGACGATATTCAGCTCGTCGGCACACTGTTTCATGAGCTTGCGCACCAGGTGCTCTATATCAAAGACGACTCGGGTTTCAATGAGTCTTTCGCGACGGCCGTGGAAGAGTTCGGACTGGAGCGCTGGCTAAAGGCGAGAGGACGGCCCGATGACCTCGAGGTCTACTGGCAGCGCCGGCAGCTGCGCGAAGAACTCATGGCGCTCGTCGCCGTCGCGCGCGAAGACCTCCGTATCCGCTACGCAGCGCCGGTAGATGACAACGAGAAGCGCAGGCTGAAAGCGGATCGACTTCTCGAGCTCAGGCAGCGCATCAACTCGCGGCTGGAGCAGGCAGGTCGGTCTGCGTCGGATTGGCCAAACGGCGATCTCAACAACGCCCGACTGGCATCCATGACGCTCTACGAAGGCTGGCTGCCCGCATTCCGTTCGCTGCTTCGCGATTGCAGTGAGGACCTGCCTTGCTTCTACGCGCGTGCAGCAGAGATATCGAGTCTTGAGCGGGAGGTTCGCGAAGAACGCCTGACGGCGCTAGCGCAACACTAGTTGCTCGGTATCGAGCGGCGCTGTTACCTGTAGCAGCGTATCTGACAGGCGGCGAAGCTCGCCCGTCATGCGCCAGTGGAATATGGTTTGTGCCGACAACACGCGCTTCACGTACTTGCGCGTTTCGTTGAACGGGATGTTCTCGATCCAGACACGCGCGTCGATGCTACCGGAATCCGGTAGCCAACCGTCGACGCGGTGAGGTCCGGCGTTGTAGGCCGCCGTCGCCAGCACAGCATTGCCACCGTAGCGCTGTGCCATCCGGCCGAGGTAGCTGGTGCCGAGGCGTATGTTGCTCTCGGGTTGAGTCAGCGTGTGAACGCCGGAGTAAGGCAGTCGAATCTGCTTCGCAACTTCACGGCCGGTCGCTGGCATGAGCTGCATGAGGCCTACTGCGCCGGCCCGCGAGCGCACATCGCGCATGAACAGGCTTTCGCTGCGCGCAATGCCGTATGCCCATGTTGGAGCGATGCTTGCGTCCGATGATGAGCGTTCAAAATGGGCCTGGTATGGCAGCGGGTAACGGATGGCCAGATCGTCGTATTCACCAAGACTGGCAGCGGTCGAAATCGCCCGTGAGTGCCAGCCCCAGCGATCCGCGAGGATAGCCGCCTGCCTTTTTTCCTCCGGGCTAAATGATCGGATGACCGTGTCCCATTCGGACCGGCCACGACTATCGAGCCCGACGAGGAACAGTTCGCGTGACCGAATTATCGCCGGGCGAGATAGCAAGGCCGCGATCGTGGCCTCGTCGGCCAGCAACCCGGCGTGAGCGAGAACATAGTCTTCGCCGAGTTCGTCCGCGGCGAGGAATCCGTAGAAGCTGCGTTCTTTCGCCAAAGTTCCGAACGCCGCATGTGCCACCAGGGTCTGGCCGGAACGCTGTAACGCTACCGCGCGCCAATACTGCCATTCTTCCGATTCTCGCTCCGTCGCTGGCATTGATGCGATGTCAGACAGCAGCTTGTCCCACGCGGCATTGCGCAAACTGGTACGCGCACGCCAACGCCAGACTTCGGTATTGGCCGCCGCTTCCGGAAGTTTGCGCAAGAGTTCATAGGCGCCCGGGAGATTGTCGCGAGCGGTCCATAGCGCAATGTGCCGCTTGACGCGATACTGTTGCTCGTCGCTGAATCGAACGCGTTTGCTGACCATTGTCCAGGCCGCCAGCGCGCGTTCGGGATCGCTATAGGTGAGGCGCTCGGCGGCATAAACGAGCTGTTCGCGTGCAGTGTTGCCGCCGGCACGGCTGGCATGGCCAAGCAGAAAGTCCTCGGGATTCGTTTGCGCTCTGATCCAGAGCGATGTCTCATCGACATACTGCTGGTCTATTTTCTTTGCGAGCCAACGCGCGAGTTGGAACTCCCTGGCGGCTATCGCTAACGCATAGCGCTCTCGATATTCGATCGGTCCCAGAAGGTTGTTGCTGACAAGATACTCAAAGACCGGATCGCATTCGCTGACCTGGCTGCTACCGACTAGCCACAGTTCTTTCGCGCGAAAGTCCACGCGTACGGTACGCCCGGCGTCGAGTTCGGCCTGCAGTGACAGGCAATCGAGCTTGGCGATTTCCTGGCCCTGGTAAAACCGTTCATAGATTCGTTGGAAGCCCCGGAGATCGCCGCTGCGCGCGAGATGCAGCGCGCGGCGATAACGCAGCTCGCGTGCCGGCCGCAGCTTGCCGTACTGGTTCAGGAATGCCTCGACTTCGTCGGCATTCGCCTGGTCGGGCGTTGCGCGCCAGAACGCTGCTCTGAGGTCTGGCCAGAGAACGTAGTGTTGCAGCAGTCTTCTCTTGTCGGGGGCTAGCTGCTCAACTGCGCTCCAGTCGCCGCGCTCCACTGCCTCGTAGACAGAGATGAACAGCTCGCGCTGCTTCTCGACGTCCTGAGACGCGCCCGGAGCTGCGCCAGCATAAGTTGCTTTCGCAAAAATGAGGCCTGAGAACACCAAAAGCCAGCCAAGACGGTGGGAATATAGAGCGAATCGACGAATCATCGGTCGGTTGCGAGTCTCGGGCAGAGTTAGCTTCAGGTAATGACTCGACCTTACTGATACTTCGAAGAATACGCAATGCCAGGCGATGCGTACTCATGATTGAGAATCGTCCCATTGAACAGGGCCCGTGATGAGCATTACGAGCCCTGTCCAGGATCAGCCTGTCTGTTATTTCTAGCGTATTTGCAGCATCAGCGAACGGTCGCCTCGCTGCACCAACAGGAACAGGATGCGATAGTTTTCTGCGATGGCGGCAAGCTCCTGCAGGTTGGTTACGCGGTTACGGTTGACCGCCGTAATGAGGTCTCCGGGGCGCAGACCACGTTGCGCCGCCGGACTGCCTGGCTCGACTTCCGCGACTTCGACGCCTTCGTCGCTGGTCGTGGAGGCTGCGGCGAAGACGGCTCCCTGGAGGCCTGGGTGAATGTCGACGCCCGAAAGCTGCGTGCCGACAGCTTGTCCGAGCAGCGCGCGAGCCGACTGCGTCTTCTTGTCGCGAACATACCGGAGGTTCACTTCATCGCCGGATCTGAGCAGGCCGATTTTGTTGCGCAGCTCAGAGGCGTCGTCGATCTTCTCCTTATTGACCTCGACGATGATGTCGCCAACCTCGAGCCCGGCCTCTTCGGCGGCCGACTCAGGGACGATGTTCGTGATCAGCGCGCCACTTTCAACGTTGGTGTCCAGGGCCTTGGCCATTTCGGCCATCAATGGTTTGAATGCCCACGCCAAGCAGGCCGCGACGAATCTCACCGAAATCGAGAATCTGGTTCATGATCGAGCTGGCAATCTCCGTCGGCACGGCAAACCCGATGCCTACGTTGCCACCGGATCGACTGATGATTGCCGAGTTAATGCCAATGAGCTCGCCTTTCATATTGACGAGCGCGCCGCCCGAGTTGCCGGGGTTGATTGAGGCGTCGGTTTGTATGAAGTCTTCATAGCCATCACGGCTGATCCCCGTGCGGCCAAGCGCGCTGATGATGCCGGAAGTTACGGTGTGACCAAGACCAAACGGGTTGCCGATGGCGATCACGAAGTCGCCGACGCGCGCGCCCTCGGAGTTGCCGATCGGCATGTCCGTCAGGCCTTCCGCATCGACTTTGATCACGGCTATGTCGGTTGCCGGGTCGGAGCCGACTATTTCGGCGTCGAGCACCTTGCCGTTGATCAACGAGATCTGGATGGTATCGGCATCGCCGACGACATGGTGGTTGGTCAGGATATAACCGTTTTCGGCATCGACGATCACGCCGGAGCCAGCGCTAGCAACCTCCTGCGGACCGCCAGGCCCATCGGGGATTCCAAAAAAGCGACGAAACGCATCATCGCCATGCGGATTGCGGCGACTAACAGTCTGGCTGACCCGAATATTGACGACTGCCGGTGATGCCGTTTCTACCAGCGGGGCGAGGCTAACTACCGGTCGCCCACCGACGCTGTCGGGCAGGGCAGCCGCTGCCGCCGCGCTTGCGAGAACGGCTATCAAAAAGCTGGTACAGATCTTTCTTGTCATTCTCATCTCAAGTTGCCTCAAGCGGTGCTCCATTAAACGTCAGGATAAGGGGTTTTTGCTGAATCGCCAGTGAACGCAGTTTCTGGTGGCGATAGGCCATGTCACCCGATTATAGGCCGTATGCGGTCGACACGTGGGAGCGCCAAAAAGTTCCAAACTCGCAACAAGTGCACGAGCATTGCGACGGCCCGAGTTACGAAGATGCCCGAACACGGCGATACGTCGCGCCCGGGCTGAGTTAATACTACTGCATCAAGCCGCTTCGACAGTTATCCGCCGCGCCTGGATCTCGGGAAGCTTGGGTATGGAAACCTCGAGAATCCCGTTGCTGCATTTGGCGGTTATTGCTTCGGCGTCCGTGCTCTCCGGTAGTGAGAAGTGGCGGAAGAACCGACCGGCGACGCGTTCCAGGCGCTGTGCCGAGGCGTCCTCCGCCCGAGCCTCAGCCCGGCGCTCGCCTGAGACGTTCAGGATACCGTCGTCCATCGATACGTTAATATCGTCCGGGTTAACGCCTGGCACGTCTGCGCGAAGCACGTAACGGTCCTTTTCCTCGAAGATGTCGACGGCCGGAACCCAGTCCGCGATAGTGTCGTGGTCTGATTCTGCGGGCCGACGCGGATCGGCCAACCGGTCGAGGTCGCGGCGCAGCAGGTCTACAAATGTCCACGGTTCAAAACGAGCGATGTTCATAAATTTCTCCCAACAACAGCGAGTTGATAGCGGTTTTAGCGGCCCTCTTCGGGCTCGCGGAAAAGTCATTGAAAGTTAAGTAGGGGCGGGAGCGCGCTTTTCAAGAGCCGGTTTCAGGGGAAAAATGACCAGAAAAGCGGGCGTACTCGGGCGATTTTTGCGTCAATGGATTGACACTACATCTAGTGGAAAAGAAATTTCATCAAACCTTCCAT
>RCNG010001073.1_pt1 | contig 18491 bp, 13 predicted proteins | sample 2041371 | NCBI WGS metagenome assembly RCNG01 (sample SAMN09708227, study PRJNA481090) | Marine sediment metagenome, whole genome shotgun sequencing project. | biome: marine sediment; feature: ocean; material: sediment; isolation source: Sewage treatment plant 1 marine sediment (STP1) ... | reverse complement strand
GGTTGTCCTGGATGATGCTGGTGGGGGTTGCCCATCCGAGCGCTCCGTGGGCTCGGTGGTGATTGTAGAAGTGGATGAACCCGACATACGCCTCGGTGCGTTCGGTTTCTGAGTCCCAGGGGCGGATGTAGGCCCATTCTTCGATCAGGATCCGGTGGAACCGTTCGACCTTCCCGTTGGTTTGGGGCCGATACGGCCGGGTCTTCTTGACGGTGGTGCCGGTTTGTTGGCAGGCGCGGTGCCACAGGCCGGAGCGATAGCAGGAGCCGTTGTCGGTGATCACCCGTTCACAGGCGATACCGATTGTCTGGTACCAGGCTGCGGCACGGCGCCAGAAGCCGGCTGCCGTTGTGGCTTGTTCGTTGTCGAGGATCTCGGAGTAGGCGATGCGGGTCCGGTCGTCGATCGCGGTGTGGATGAAGCGGTAACCGGCCTGGCGGGCGACGGTGCCTTCACCGGGATAGCCGCGGCCCCGTATCCGCCAGCCGCCACCATCAGGGATCCCAGCGAGTTTCTTGATATCGACGTGGATCAGGTCGCCCGGGTTCTCGCGTTCATAGCGACGCACCGGCTGGCGATCCGTGGCTCGATCGCCACGGTCGAGGCGACCACAACCTGCAGCGTTCAAGATGTTCTGCACCGTCGACGCCGCCAACCCGACCTCGAAGCCAATATGGTCGGCACCCCACCGGCGCTTCAACCGGAGTCGGATCACTCGGCGTCGCAGCCGTCGCGGTGTCCGGTTCGGAGAGCGATGCGGCCTCGACGACCGATCCACAAGGCCCTCGTCGCCTTCGACGAGGAACCGATCCCGCCACTTACGCACCGTCTTGGCATCCACCTGGAACCGCTGTGCGGTCGCCTCGATCGTCCAACCGCCATCAACTACGCACCGGACCATTCGCCGCCGCCCCTCCCGGGTCAGCGGCGCATTCGGATGCTGCCGCAGTCTTGTAGCGTGAGCCACGAGCCCTCCTTCGAGTTGTGAGTCTGTCAACCCACAGTCTCGTTCGGAGGGCTCACCCCATCACACCAACCGACCAGGGACAACGTCCCCGGTTGTCACAGCTAGTCGGTTCCAGGTTGATGCCAAGACGGTGCCCAAATGGAGGGACCGATACCTGGCCGCAGGCGACGCCGGGCTCCAAGACCGGTCGTTACGGGCACACCGATCACGCGACGGGCACGAGGCATGCAACAAGACCGGCACGAAAGTGAACAGAACCCGGCCGGAGCGGTCCCAGACCAACGGCAACGTCCAACGCTTTCACCGAATCCTGGTCGAGGAATGGACCTACATCCGGCCCTGGCGATCAGAGACCCAACGCGCCCACACCTACGCCGGATTCATCCACGTCCAAGATCGCCACCGAACCCACGGATAATCTGCCCCCATCAGCATCATCCGGGACAACCTCCCCGAAGAGCCCACCTACGGAATCAGGTGAAGCGGTTGGCCGTCGATGAACGCCGACCACGTCGTGCGATCATGCGGCTTGCCAGGTAGGTTGTATTGAACGGTCGACCAGCAGGCATCACCGGTGCAGGAGAAACCGTCGAGATCGAAAGCGAAGTCGATCCACTTGTTGTTGTATTCTCGTTCCGGGTTGATCACCTCGAGGCATCCGGCACCACCGTCATCCGCGTGCCAGTTGCTCGTGACTACGCCGCGATCGTTGCGCTCGCGCACTTCACAGTCGTATGAGGCGAGCGATCCCTTGAATTCGATCGACCCGGTTCCGTCGATGTCGCCAACGTCCCATAGCTGGACGATCAGCCGAGACCCGGCATAGACGTCGTCGAGTTTCACTGCCTTGAAGGTTGCCGCCGAACCGGCCTCGAACATCCAGAGCGACATCGATCCGAGTCCGTACACGGCCACATCGTTGTTGAGGCTGTTATTGATGAGCGCCCGTAACGAGAACGCGTTCAAGAGGTCGACGTTTCCGGTCTGCCGGACCTCGAGCACGTAGACACCCTGGATCGCGGTCGTCGTGCAGAAGGAGTTGTTGTTGTTCTTTGTCCAGGAATCCTTCCAGGACGGATGGTAATTCGAGCTGTCCTCGTGGAAGAAGGTCTTTCCGCAGACCAGTTGGTCGTTGTCTGTCCACACGTTCGGCGTGTCGTCGGGTTTGAAGAGACGGAAACGGAGCCTGGAATTCGAATGCGGCTGGGTGTTGGTACCGCTGTTGTTGAGATCCCGATCGTCTGCGATTCCGCCGGGATTCGCTTGCGGGTCAAAGATCTGGACCTTCAGAGAGGCACCAAGGTGGTTCGGCGGAATGTCGAAGGCGTAGTAGTAGGACGCGTAACCGGGCCCCCGGATCACGTCGGGTGGATTGCTCTGATTGACCTCGAAATTCCCACCCTGATGCGGTGTGTCGTTGTCGCCGTATTTCTCGGATGTGAACGCGTCACCCTGGCCCTTGTTCGTGCGGTCGCCGTTGACTGCCAAGAAGAAGTCGACATCCCTCCCCGAGGTGTACGGATCCTCGCCCAGGAACGGATCATCGGAGCCGAGCTTGAGATTCGGCAAGTGTTCGGCGGTGGCACTCCGGCTTATCGCCATCGAGTTGAAACCGAACACCGTCATGAAGAACGGTTCTATGGCGTCCGTGACAGTCACCTTCAGTTGGGCACAGTTCGCTCCCTGGGCAACGGCAACGCCGACGTCATCGACCCCGCTGGTGTAGCCGTTGCGTGACGCAACGTCCTGGGCCACCGTGTTCGGATCGGTACCGGTGGCCGGCGGAATGCAATTGGGCAGGGGCATATGGACGACGCCGGCGAGCGCCGCGGATTCCGCAGCCTTCTTGGCATTCAATTGGTTGTAGTACAGCCAGCCGTAGTCGATGGTCAATGCGGCCATCCCGATCAGCACGACGATCAGCAGCCCAAAGAGGGGTATCACGGCCCCCCGCTCGGGATTCTCTGCCATGGCTCCACCGAAGCGCAATGGTCGCCGCATGCTAACCCCCGAGCCCGAACTGGAGCGGCTCGAGGCGCATCACGGCCGTGTCGACCCAGCAGTTGTTCGGAACGTTGGTGCACGCTGTATCGGGGAGAGGCAGGAGACCCCCTCCTGTGATCCAGTCATGAGCGAAGATGATCCGCACGCCCATGACGTCCAGGTTCCCGACTTCGACGTTCCGGTCCTCCGGATCCCATGGGAGCCCAGTGGTGTCAAAGCTGGCCGGATCCGGGCATGGACTCCAGTCGCAGAGACCGTCGGTCGCGGTGCCGTTGAGAGTGTAGATGTAGGTGTTGACGTCGCCGGAGATCGGTTCGCCGAATCCGTCCGCCCTGTATATCTGGACACGTTTGATGATCTCGGTCCCGTTCGCTGGGAGCTGGAACACGCCCTGAGCGATCGCTTCGAGGATCGCTATGTCGGCTTCGGGTTTGTTGCCGATCGACGTGCCGACTCTCGCTGCCGTCTGGGTAGCATTGCCGACGGTGAGCCGCTGGTTAAAAGCGATACCCCATTCAATGATGCCAAAGAGCAACGCAAGGAGAATCGGCAGAACGATGGCGAACTCCACGGCAGCGGCACCACGCTCGTTGCCACTCCGACGGAGACTGCTAGCTAGCGTTCCCATGTTCCCCCACCTTCTGTGATTCTCAGACCAACCGTTTTGTTCTTGATGGACACACTACCCGAGCCTTGTCGGATTGGGGACTGCCGCGTTGCCGGGCACAATTCAACTGTGCGCCTAGCTGGCGGGATGGAAGACACGACAGACTCAAGATTCGCTGGGCGAGAGTCCATGGGGGCTTGAGCCCCTCTCTCGGTGCGGGTCACCGCGTCTGCCACAGGTTTCATCTCGGCGCCCTCTTCTCTACTCTCATCAGGAACTCGTTGCGACGCAACACTGTACGCCAACCTTATCCTATGGCATCGGCAATTCTCGCTGAAAGGTTGAGTCCATCTTCGCCGGTACCGAGGGAACTAGTCCCTCGCCGCCACCGCGAGCTTGCCCACCGAATCGCTGAGCGCCGAGCCCGCCAATTCCATGCTATTCGCCTCAAGGACCCTGCAAACGAGCACTCTCCTGGGTGGACATCGTGACTGTCCGGTATTCGGTGTGACTGCTGTTGGCATTGCTGGTTCTCAGTGGGGAGGATGCGGCCTTCAAACGTGATGGCAAAGGCGTCGAGTGCTGCCTTCCATCGGCTCCTCCGGGGTTTCCTTCCACGGCCGGTGGGGTCCAGACCACGCACCACGATGCAGAGGCACTTCAGGGCGGCCCGCTCAATTGGGAAATGGCCTCTTGCGCTCTGATTGCGGTGTAGATGGACCAGTTCGCGACCTGCCCATCCCGGATCTTGACGACGATCGCGACGTTGAACACCACCGGGTACAAGCGATCCAACGGAAGGCCCTACCACCCAGGACTCTCTGCTATGACACGATCAGCCATCCTCAGTATCGTGTCCTTCGAGACTCGGCACCGTACACCTCAGCCACGTGGGCCGACGCTTCACCCGTGGTGAATCCCTTCTCTGTGAGCGCGATCATCATCTCGTCCACACCAGCCAAGCGGCGTTGCCGCTTCTTGACCAACTGGAGTCCAAACGTCCCATCACGATCACGCGGCGTCTCGATCTGAACTGGACCCACATTGGTGAGCACCGTCTTGGACCGTGTGCCATTTCGCGACTTCGAACCCGGCTCACGACGCGTCGGTTCATGTTTGTCGTCACCGAGGTGCTCCGACATCTCCGACTCCAGCCCGGCCTCGAGCATGCTCTTGGTCAACCCAGTCAACAGACCATCGGGGCCAGCGAAGTTGACCCACTCATCGCGGGTCCGCTCCACGAGCCCTCCAGAAGAATGCTCGTCCTCCAGCGTTCTCACCGGCTTGGTGACTTCAATCACTGCTTGTCCCGGCCACTAGCCCAAATGCGGGTCAGCATCTCAGGCCGACAGGCAGATATGCCGAATCTCTGGCATTCCCGTATGGAGCTGTTGCACCATACACCGAAGCCAAGAGGTTCTCCCCATGCCAACAACCTTCAGGAGAAGGACACCTAGGCACAAACTAGAGGACCACGCGAAGGAGGCGGCCCTCTCGGGCCGCCTCAGTGCGTTCAGGATCGTCTGAAGGACTACTCGTCGTCGGCAACTTCCTCGGCCTCCACGGTCCCACCGAGTGACGCAAGCCACTGAGGGCAACCCCGCGTCGGCCGACTCGGGCGCTTCGTCTCCGAAGAGGCCCAGCGCCGTGACGACATTCGCGTCGGGCAGCATCGGTTCGATCGCCTGGTAGTGCTCGGAACCGGTTCCGGCCGGAATCAGCTTGCCGATGATGACGTTCTCCTTGAGTCCCCTCATGAAGTCCGACTTCGACTGCAGCGCCGCTTCAGTGAGCACCCTGGTGGTCTCCTGGAACGACGCAGCCGACAGCCACGAGTCCGTTGCAAGCGACGCCTTCGTGATACCCATGAGCTCGGGGCGTCCTTCGGCCGGAATCTTGCCGTCCTCGACAAGCTCCCGGTTGACCTGGCGGAACTCCTTCTGGTCGGCGAGCTCGTTCGGGAGATACTGTGAATCCCCGGGGTTGGCGATGCGAACCCTGCGGAGCATCTGACGCACGACCAGCTCGATGTGCTTGTCGTGGATGTCGACACCCTGGGAGCGGTACACCTCCTGGACCTGGTCAACGAGATAGCGCTGACATGCCCGGATTCCCTGGATCTCAAGAACCTCTTTCGGGTCGAGCGGACCTTCGGTCAGCTGCGTTCCCGGCTCGATAATGTCACCTTCCGAAACACGTGCCCGTGCACGGCGAGGCAGCTGATGGCGCGCCTCGTCATCACCGTCGACGACCACCACATAGCGGGCGTTCGTCTCCTCATCGGTCTCGAATTTGACGACACCGCCGCTGTCGGAGAGGATCCCCTTCCCCTTCGGAGTACGGGCTTCGAACAACTCGACCACCCGAGGGAGACCGTGCGTGATGTCCTCACCGGCAACACCACCGGTGTGGAACGTACGCATCGTCAGCTGTGTTCCCGGCTCACCGATCGACTGGGCTGCCATGATGCCAACCGCAGTTGCGATCTCAACCATCGATCCGGTCGCCAGGTCGATGCCGTACGAATCCCGGCTGATTCCGTAGCGAGACTCGTCGGTGAGAGGCGAGCGAACTCGCACCTCAGTCACGTCTTCAAGCTCCTTGAGGCCGATAACGGCATCGCGATCGAGGATGAAACCTTCCTTCAATCTCCGCCCGTCTGGCAGTGCGACGACCTTGCGTCCATCCTTGACGGACTCGGCGAGCATTCGTCCAAACACACGGTTCTGAAGGTGACGCACCGGAGAGCCGTCGACGTCGCGTGTCTTGATCAGGATGCCCGCATCTTCCGTGGGTTCGTCGTGGATGATGATCTCCTGAGAGACATCGACGAGACGACGAGTGAGGTAACCCGAGTCGGCGGTTCTCAGCGCAGTATCGGCAAGGCCCTTCCTGGCGCCGTGCGTCGAGATGAAGTACTCGAGCACCGACAGCCCCTCGCGGAAGTTGGACTTGATCGGCTGCGGGATGATGTCACCCTTCGGATTGGCCACGAGGCCACGCATGCCGGCAATCTGCCGCAACTGCATGATGTTTCCTCGGGCGCCCGATCGGACCATCATGTCCATCGGGTTGAACTTCTCAGCAATGAGCGTCGCGGCCATCGCGTCCTTGACCTGCTCGGTCGCCTCCGTCCAGATCTCGATGAGTTCCTGCTCACGCTCAGCGTCGGTGATCACACCCTTGAGGTAGAGACCTTCCATCTTGAGAGCGCGCGCTTCGAAGGCCTCGAGGATCTCGGCCTTCTCCGGTGGCGTCTTCACGTCTTCGAGGCCGATCGTCAGACCTGCCTTCGTCGCGTATTTGAAGCCCAAATCCTTGATGGAGTCGAGCGTGTTGGCCACGTCCGGCTTGTCGTAGTGACGGATGAGTTCGTCGATCAAAGTGCGAACATCCGACTTCAGGACGGGTGCATTCACATATGGGAATCCTGCGGGGAACACTTCGTTCACCAGGGCGCGCCCGAGCGACGTCTCCGTCAGCCCATCCGGATCGACGGTCGTGTCGGCGATGAGCGAGCCGAGCGAGCGCTTCAGAGCGGCGTGCATCGCTGGATCACCGGCGAGCCAACCCACACGGAGCTTGATCGGTGCGTGGAGCGAGAGGTCACCGACCTCATACGCCATCATCGCCTCTTCGATATCAACGAAGGCCCGTCCGGCACCCTTCGCGTCTTCGGTCATCTCTGAGAGATAGAAGAGACCGATGACCATGTCCTGGGACGGTGTCACGATCGGACGACCCGACGCCGGCGAGAGCACGTTGTTCGACGAGAGCATGAGGATCCTGGCTTCAGCCTGAGCCTCTGCAGAGAGCGGAAGATGAACCGCCATCTGGTCGCCGTCGAAGTCTGCGTTGAACGCTTCGCACACGAGCGGATGCAACCGGATCGCTTTGCCCTCCACGAGGACCGGCTCGAACGCCTGAATCCCGAGACGGTGCAACGTCGGCGCCCGGTTGAGGAGTACAGGGTGCTCTTCGATGACATCTGCGAGCACGTTCCACACCTGGTAGCGCCTGCGCTCGACCATGCGCTTGGCCGCTTTGATGTTCTGTGCCTCGCCGATGTCCACGAGTCTCTTCATCACGAACGGCTTGAAGAGTTCGAGCGCCATGATCTTCGGCAGACCGCACTGGTGAAGCCTCAGCTCTGGGCCGACGATGATGACTGAACGGCCCGAGTAGTCGACGCGCTTGCCCAGGAGGTTCTGACGGAACCGACCTTGCTTGCCCTTCAACATGTCGGAGAGCGACTTGAGGGGACGATTGCCCGGACCCGTTACAGCACGACCGCGACGTCCGTTATCGAACAACGCATCCACAGCTTCCTGGAGCATCCGCTTCTCGTTGTTGACGATGATCTCGGGAGCACCGAGATCGATCAAACGCTTGAGGCGGTTGTTCCGGTTGATGACCCGGCGATACAGATCGTTGAGGTCCGAAGTGGCGAAGCGGCCACCGTCAAGTTGAACCATCGGCCGAAGATCGGGAGGAATCACCGGAACGACATCGAGGATCATGCTCTTCGCATCATTGGTTCCCGCGGCGAACGGTTTGACCACCTTCATGCGCTTCATCGCGCGCTGCCGACGCTGCTGCGACTTGGCTTCGAGGTCCTCGTGAAGCCGGTCCATCTCTGCGTCAAAGTCGAGTCGACTGATGAGGTCCTTGACCGACTCGGCACCCATGCCACCGACGTAGTAGTCGCCGTAACGTTCGACGATCTCGCGCCAGAGCTGTTCAGACTCGATCAGCTGCTTGGGCTTCATCGACTTGAAAGTATCGAAAGCCTCCTGGAGAAGCTCATCTTCGACATTCGCTCGTTCGTCGCGATCCTTGATCTCGCGCTCGACCTCGCGGCGGCGTGCGTTGATCTCCTGAGTCTTGGCTCCGGCTTCCTCCATCTGGGTGAGATCTTGCTCGAGCCGAACCAGACGGGCTTCCTTCCACTCGGCGGCCTCTTCGGCGATGAGCTCGAGCTCGTGACGGGTCGCGTCTTCGAGATCCGAGAGGTCGGCGTGCCGCTTCTCTTCGTCAACGTGTGTGATGAGATATGCAGCGAAGTAGATGACCTTCTCGAGCTCCTTCGGAGACATGTCGAGGAGGTAGCCGAGACGGCTCGGAACACCTTTGAAGTACCAGATGTGCGTTACCGGAGCGGCGAGCTGGATGTGGCCCATGCGTTCGCGGCGCACCTTTGACCGCGTCACCTCGACGCCGCAACGCTCACAGACGATGCCGCGGAAACGGACACGCTTGTATTTGCCGCAGTAGCACTCCCAGTCCCTGGTCGGCCCGAAGATGCGCTCGTCGAAGAGGCCTTCCTTCTCGGGCTTCAGGGTCCGGTAGTTGATCGTCTCGGGTTTCTTGACCTCGCCGAAGGACCATGCGCGGATTTGATCCGACGCAGCGAGGCTGATCTTCAGTTCATCGAACAGTTGTGTCACCAGTTGCTCCCGTCAGCCTCAAACGTTGATTTCGGCCTTCTCAGGCCGTGAAATATCGATTCCGAGCGACGCCGCCGTACGGAACATGTCCTCTTCAATTTCCTTGAACTCGACTTCCTCACCGGCCGAGAGCATCTCGACGTTGAGGCACAGGCTCTGCATCTCTTTGACGAGAACCTTGAATGACTCCGGGATTCCGGGTTCAGGAATGTTCTCGCCCTTGACGATCGCCTCGTAGACCTTCACACGGCCTCGCACGTCGTCGGACTTGATCGTCAGGACTTCCTGGAGGGCGTAGGCGGCTCCGTACGCTTCGAGCGCCCAGACTTCCATCTCTCCGAAGCGCTGGCCACCGAACTGCGCCTTGCCGCCAAGCGGCTGCTGCGTGATCATCGAGTATGGGCCGGTCGACCGGGCGTGGATCTTGTCGTCCACGAGGTGGACCAGCTTCAAGATGTACATGTGCCCAACGGTGATCGGCGAATCGAACGGTTCGCCGGTACGACCGTCGAACAGTTTCGCCTTTCCGACACTGTTGACCAGAACGTCTCCGTCGCGATTCGGAAGCGTGTTGTCGAGAATCTTGAGGATCTCGTCTTCGTGTGCACCGTCGAAGACCGGCGTCGCCGTCTTGGTCCACGGCGCAGCACCCTTGTTTCCCGGGCTTTCCATGTCGTCGAACGAGTTCCACCCTTGAGACGCTGCCCAACCGAGATGGACCTCAAGGACCTGGCCAAGGTTCATGCGGGACGGGACACCGAGCGGCGACAGAATGACGTCGACCGGGGTGCCATCCGGCAGGAACGGCATGTCCTCTTCGGGGAGGATCTTCGCGATGACGCCCTTGTTTCCATGGCGGCCGGCGAGCTTGTCACCTTCCGAGATCTTCCGCTGCTTCGCTACGTAGACACGCACGAGTTCATTCATGCCGGGCGGAAGGTCGTGACCTTCGTCCCGACGGAACTCCTTCACAGCGATCGCCTTCCCTGTTTCACCGTGTGGAACCTTGAGGGACACATCACGAACCTCGCGGGCCTTCTCACCGAAGATCGCCCGCAGGAGGCGCTCCTCCGGCGTCAGCTCGGTCTCGCCCTTCGGCGTGATCTTTCCGACGAGGTAGTCGCCGGGCTCGACATCGGCGCCGATCCGGATAATGCCCTGATCGTCGAGATCCGCGAGCACCTCTTCAGCAACGTTCGGGATGTCACGTGTGATTTCCTCAGCGCCCAGCTTCGTGTCACGAGCTTCGATCTCATGCTCCTCGATGTGAATCGAGGTGAGCACGTCGTCTTTGACGAGACGCTGCGAGAGGATGATCGCGTCCTCGAAGTTGTAACCGTTCCACGGCATGAACGCGACGAGCAGGTTGCGGCCAAGCGCAAGCTCGCCGTCCTCCGTCGACGGACCGTCAGCGAGGACGGTGCCCGCCTTGACGACAGTTCCCTCGGCCACAATGGGCTTCTGGTTGATAGACGTGCCCTGGTTCGAGCGTTCGAACTTGAGGAGAGGAAGCCGGTGCTTCTTGTTGGCGCCCTGCTCCTTGACGACGATCTCGTTGCCGGTCACTTCTACAACCTCGCCGTCGACCGGCGAGACGATGACGTCACCGGAGTCGACTGCCGCACGGGCTTCGATGCCGGTGCCGACAAGCGGTGCATCGGTCGTGACGAGCGGGACCGCCTGGCGCTGCATGTTCGATCCCATCAACGCACGGTTCGCGTCGTCGTGCTCGAGGAAAGGAATGAGCGCCGTAGACACGGAGACGAGTTGTTTCGGAGAGACGTCCATGTAGTCGACCTCGGCCGGATCAACTGAATCGATATCTCCACCGGTCTTGCGAACCAGGACGCGGTCGTTGGCGAACGAACCGTCTTCATTGAGCGGTGCGTTCGCCTGAGCGATGACGTGACCCTCCTCCTCCGAAGCGGTCAGGTAATCGATCTTCTTGGTGACCTTGCCGTTCTTGACCTGACGGTACGGGGTCTCGATGAAACCGAATCGGTTCACCTTCGCGTAGCAAGCGAGTGAGCCGATGAGACCGATGTTCGGACCCTCCGGAGTCTCGATCGGGCACATCCGTCCGTAGTGCGACGGGTGGACGTCTCGAACCTCGAACCCTGCCCGTTCACGGGAGAGACCACCCGGGCCGAGCGCCGAAAGGCGACGACGGTGCGTCAGACTGGCTAGCGGGTTCGGCTGATCCATGAACTGGCTCAGTTGGCTCGTGCCGAAGAACTCCTTGATCGACGCGACGACCGGCCGGATGTTGATCAGCGTCTGTGGCGTGATCGCCTCGGGATCCTGCGTGGTCATTCGCTCTCGAACGACACGCTCGAGACGGCTGAGCCCAACCCGGATCTGATTCTGGATCAACTCGCCGACGGTGCGGATTCGACGATTCTGGAAGTTGTCGATGTCATCCGTGTGGTATCCGTCCTCGCCGTTGTGGAGGGCCATGAGGTAACGGATCGCATCGAGCATGTCGTCATCGGACAGAAGACCGTCTTCGGCCTGGTTGTACGACTCGATGTCGATCTGGGGACGCGACAGCTTCTGGTTCAATTTGTAGCGGCCGACCCTGGTGAGGTCGTATCGCTTCGGGTTGTTGAAGAGGGTGTTGATGAGCCCACGAGCGGATTCAACAGTGGTGAGCTCGCCCGGACGGAGCTTCCGATAGAGATCGAGAAGGGCCTCGTCCTTGGTGGACGTCGGGTCCTTCTCGAGTGTCTCTCTGATCAGGTCGGAGCCGTCGAAGAGAGCAAGGATGTCCTCGTCTGTTTCGGCGAGGCCGAGCGCTCGGATGAACGTGGTGACGAACTGGCGACGCTTCCGATCGACCCGCACGCCGACCGTGCCCTTCTTGTCGACGTCGAATTCGAGCCAGGCGCCGCGACCGGGGATGACCTTCGCCGAGTAGAGATCCTTGTCGGAAGTCTTGTCGAGATTGACATCGAAGTAGACGCCGGGGCTACGAACGAGTTGGCTCACAACGACGCGTTCCGTGCCGTTGATGATGAAGGTGCCGTTGTCGGTCATCATCGGGAAATCGCCGAGGAAGACCTGCTGCTCTTTGATCTCACCTGTTTCTCGGTTGAGGAAGCGGGCGGTAACGAAGAGCGGCTTCGAATAGTTGGCGTCGCGGTCCTTCGCCTCTTCGATCGACTCGGTCGGATCGCCAAAGCGATGATCGGTCAGTTCGAGGGCGAGGTTGCCGGTGAAGTCCTCGATGGGGGAAACCCCTTCAAAGATCTGCCGCAGGCCACTCTCGAGAAAGCCATCGAAGGATTCTCGCTGAACAGCGAGGAGATCCGGGAGTGGCTGAACTTCGGGCAGCTTGGCAAAAGAGAGACGGGTTGAACGCGCACGGGCCAAGGGAGGATCCTCCTCGTTTGGATGCGATCAGCGGGAGCTGTGGGCAGGGCTAGGGAACGACGGAGAATAGCACAAATCCGAGCTAGCGCACAGCCAACCCGGCCCTATCTAGAGAGAGTCGTGAGAAGACGTTCAATTTGTGGGTGCAACATACAACGAAACCGCCGACCTCGTCAAGCTTCAAACGAGTAGAGCAGTAGCTCAGTAGCTCAGATTGTGTTTCTCGGATGCCATGAAATTGAAGGAATCGATGAGCGCAGCAACGATGGAGGGGCGAGCGGTTTGGGACGCGAGGAAGGGGAGCAGCCGTAGCCACTCCCCTTCCTGCGTGGTACTCGTACTCAGTACGGCAGCGCAGCTGCCCTACTTCAATTCCACTGTTCCGCCGGCACCCTCGAGGGCTTCCTTGGCTTTCTCAGCGGCTTCCTTGTCGACACCTTCGAGGACGGCAGCGGGAGCGCCATCAACGACGGCCTTGGCTTCCTTGAGACCGAGGCTCGTAAGGCTACGAACTTCCTTGATCACCTGGATCTTCTTGTCGCCAACGGCGACCAGAACCACGTCGAACTCATCCTGCTCTTCCTCGGCGGCGGCTTCGCCACCTGCGGCCGGCATGGCTGCCATGGCCATCGGGACCGCCGCGGTTACGTCGAACTTCTCCTCAAATTCCTTGAGGAACTCTGACAGCTCGAGGACACTCATCTCCTCGAAGACAGCGAGCAGTTCTTCGCTCGTCATCTTGGCCATGTTCTACTCCTCCTCGGCGGCGTCATCGGCCGCACTATCGGGGTTATTGGACTCGCTACCGGGAGCATCCTCATCGGATGCTTCAGCAGCCATCGCTTCATCGTTGCTTTCGGTTGCTTGAGCTTCGGGCTCTGCCACTGGGGCTTCGTCAGCCTCCGGGGCCTCTTCGACCTCGGGTGCCGCTTCAGCCTCCGGAGCCGCCTCAGCCTTCGGGGCCTCTTCGACCTCGGGTGCCGCCTCAGCCTTCGGGGCCTCTTCAGCCTTCGGGGCCTCTTCGACCTCGGGTGCCGCCTCAGCCTCTGGAGCTTCGTCTGCGGGAGTCTCCTCCTCGACGGTCTCCTCAGCAACGACAGGGGCCGCCTCATCGGCAGGCTCCTCGTCTGGGCTGGCATCGGCTTCGGGCTGGTCGCTGGTAGCTGGCAGCTCCGGGCTCTCCTCTTGCTTCTTCTCGAGCAGCTGCTGCATCACCGTCGCCGCGTTACGCGGCAGTGCGGCAAGCAGACCGGCCATCTTCGCCATCGGTGCTTCGAACGCACCGGCGATCCTGGCCAGTAGTACCTCGCGGGGTTCGATGTCCGCAAGTTGGGCGATCCGCTCGGGTGTCAGGAATTCCCGACCGAGGAGTCCGCCCTTGATGACGAACACCTCGTGACCCTTCGCAAAGTCGCGCAGGACCTTGGCGGCGCCGACGGGGTCACCGTCGGCGAACGCCAAGCCGGTCGGGCCCAGCAGGAGTGCATCGAGATCCTCGATGTCCAGACCGGAAGCGGCCAGACGGGCAAGGGTCATCTTCACAACCTTGAACTCGGCACCGTTGGCACGCAGATCCCGACGCAGCGCCTGCTGCTCTTGAACCGAAAGCCCGGCGTACTCGGCGAGGAACACAGCTTGTGCTCCGTCCATACGCTCTTTGATGTCGGCGACGGCCTGGACCTTCTCTGGTCGTGGCATTCGTCGTCCTCCTTTACGGGCTTGCTTCCACACTCCCCCGTCCTTGAAGTGACTGGGGCCCGAAACAAAGAACGGGCTCCCAGCATGAGACAGGGAGCCCTCTATCGAGGACGACCTACGTCGGCGCCGCAATGCGGACTTACACATACCGACGGTCTCGGGCCAAGGTTGAGGTTGTGCAAGTCGGAGGGTAGGACAGGTCGTCGGCTAAGAGCAATCGCGGGGGAGGAAGGCACCAGCTACCAGCTGCCAGCAGAGACCGTGCTGCGGTTGGTAGCTCGAAACGCGCAAGTACCCGGCTGAGGGCCGGGCACTCGCTGACAGCGGTGAGCTCGGGTCCAGTGCGGACCCCACTCTCGAGGAATCGTGCAGACGGCGGGCCAGGATGCCATCTACTCGTCTCCACCCTGGTGATCGGCCGTGGTAGGGATCGGCCGCTCGGGTGATCCAGGGTGCATGGGGTCCATGACAGGAAGGATGGTGGTCCGTTCCCACTATGGGTGCTCCAAGCGTCCCCCGCTATGTGACAGGAAGTATCGCGGACAGAACTCCTGGTAGCAAATGGTTCGTTCTTCGAGTACTGGGTACTGGGTACTGGGTACTCAGCACATCGCTCGGTGGAGCCGAGCGACTAGCGGTTTTCCTTCACGAAGTCCTCGAGGAGGCCGTAGTCGATCTTGACGCCGGGGCCCATCGTCGAAGACACTGTTGCGCTGAGTACGAACTTGCCCTTCGTCGTTGCAGGACGGGAGCGAATGATCTCGTCGGCGGCCACGGCGAGGTTCTCCAGCAGCGTCTCGACTTCGAACGAGACCCTGCCGATGGGGAAGTGCACGTTGCCGTAACGGTCGTTTCGGTACTCGACGCGCCCCGCCTTGAAGGCAGCGACCGTCTTGCCGACGTCCTGGGTGACCGTGCCGCTCTTCGGGTTCGGCATCAGGCCACGCGGTCCGAGGACCGGGCCGAGCCTTCCCACGACGGACATCATGGAGGGAACGGCGATGACAACGTCGAAGTTGAGGGACTGCTTGCCCGATTGCATGGCCTCGGCCAGGTCCTTGCCACCGATGAGATCGGCGCCGGCTTCTTCGGCCTCACGGGCCTGGTCGGATTCTGCGAAGACGACGACCTTGACGTCTTTGCCGGTTCCGTTGGGGAGGCTGACTGTTCCTCGAACGATCTGATCCGCCTGCCGGGCGTCGATGCCCAACCTGAATGCGATGTCGACCGACTCGTCGAACTTCGCGAATGAGAAGTTCCGGAGAATTCCCAGGGCCTCTTCCGGCCCGTAGTAGGTCTGCCTGTCGAATCCGCCTTCGACGTTCTTGCGATTCTTACTCTTTGCCATCGTTCCGTCTCCCTGTGGTGCAACCGAGGCGCTCGGCCTCTCCCACGTCTGTCTGGTACTCAGTACTCAGTACTCAGTACTTGATACTTGTCGAAGGCCTCAGCCTTCGACAACAAGTCCCATCGAGCGTGCGGTGCCCGCAACGATCCTCATCGCTGCATCGATGTCGATCGCGTTCAGGTCCGGCATCTTGATCTCGGCGATCTCGCGGATCTGAGCGCTGGTGACGCTACCGACCTTCTCCTTGTGCGGCTCCGGCGAACCCTTTTCGATCTTCGCAGCCTGGCGAAGGAGAACGGCCGCCGGTGGCGTCTTCGTGATGAACGTGAAACTGCGATCCTCGTAGATCGAAATCTCCACGGGGACAATCGTCCCTGACTGGCTTGCAGTGGCGTGGTTGTATGCCTGGACGAAGTCCATGATGTTCACGCCATGCTGGCCGAGTGCGGGACCGACCGGCGGCGCAGGGCTCGCCTGGCCAGCGGGGATCTGCAATTTCAGCACGGTCATCAGTTTCTTGCGACCCATCAGGGAACCTCGCTCGGGATCTAGTACTTGACGATTTGGTCGAAGTTGAGTTCGACAGGTGTTTCGCGGCCGAAGATGTCAACGAGGACCCGGACTCTCGACTGGTCCATGTTGATGTCTTCGATGACACCGTTGAAGTCGGCGAAGGGGCCCTCGACCACACGGACGGTCTCCCCGACCTCCCATGCCGGTTTGAACGTGGGCTTGTCCTTCTTGCCCTCTTCCTTCTCCACACCGAGGATGCGCTCGACTTCACGACGAGACAGCGGCGTGGGCTTGGTTTGGGATCCGACGAATCCGGTGACGCTCGGGGTGTTGCGCACGGCATACCACGAGTCGTCGTCGAGGTACATGCGGACGAGCACGTACCCGGGGAACTTCTTGCGCTGGACGGTGACCTTCTTGCCAGCCTTGTATTCGATGACGTCTTCCATCGGGATGGCGACGTCGAAGATCTTGTCCTCGAGGTGCATCGATCGGACGCGAGTCTCGAGGTTCGCCTTGACCTTCTTCTCGTACCCGGAGTACGAGTGGACGACGTACCAGTCGCCCGGCAGGTCATACGGGCTGAGGGGTTTCTCCTCGACCACTTCCGAAGCGGCATCGTCCTTGTCTTCGAGGGTGTCCTGTGTCGTCTCGTTCATCAGGTCAAATTCTCCAACAGGTAGAGGACGCCCTTGGAGAAGGCCCAGTCGAGGCCGAACACAAACAGGGTGATGACCGTGGTCACGGCGAACACCACGACCGTGTAGGTCGTGAGCTCCTCGTTTGATGGCCATGCGACCTTCTTCAATTCCTGGCGCACTTCGCGGAAGTACTGGCGGATGCCGACGCGCTCCTTCTTCTTCGGCTGCGCGCGTTCACCACGCTTCTTCTTAGCGCGTTCATCCTCTTTCGCCTGTAGGCGACGCATTTCGCGGTTCAACTGCACTCCTCCTGAGTGGGCAGGGGTGGCGGGACTCGAACCCACAACATCCGGTTTTGGAGACCGGCGCTCTGCCAATTGGAGCTACACCCCTCCGGCCGGTTGAGGCCCGAGCCGAGAGTATATGGAGCAGCCGTGGCAAAGCACAATGTCTCGTTGTTGACTCCATCGTACTGGACAACGGCAGTACCGGGAGGCTTGTGTGCGTCTCGAGTGCCGAGTACTGGATACTGGGTACTCAGTACGCCGCTGAAGGCGGCACTCAGGCTGCGTGGTGCGAGCGGCGAAGACCGATCACGATGGCCGTGCCGGCAGTGGCCGCCACGGCCGCACCGGCGGCGGCAGAGATCGCGATGGCGGCGCGGCGCACGATGACGCTGCGGTCGCTCGTCTCCTCGGTTTCCGGATGCTCGATTCGCAAGGCCACAGATGGCAGCAGGGTCGACGGCGCCGCGATCGTCTCGTCGGCGAGTGCCCCGAGACGGCGGTTCAGCGTGCGGTAGCGAGCAACTTCGGCTTGACAGGTGAGGCACGTCTCAACGTGTCGGGTGAGCCGATCACCGAGATCGTCAACCGAGTCCACACCGGGGAGACGTAATCGAACGATGGTGCAGTTGGTGCTCATGATCCCTCCTCGTCCTGGTGTTTCCACAGCGTCAGACGCAGAGATTTTCGGGCCCGGTGGAGCCGCACCTTCGCTGCGGTTACCGATATGTCGAGGTGCTCGGCGATCTCCGGGTGGCTCCACTCGTATACGTCTTTGAGAACAACGACCGCCCGCAGCGATTCCGGGAGCTCATTCAACGCATCTTGGAGCGGTCCTCGCATCGCTGCGCTTTCGCCGCCCCGTTCCGGCGTCAGCGATGCCGATTCGGGTTCGCGATAGATCTCGTCGAGGGAGTCGGCTTGTGTCCTCTTGCGACGGTCCCGATGGGTGAACGCCGTGTTCACGGTGATCCGGTGCATCCATGTCGAGAACTTGGCATCGCCGCGGAACCGCTCGATGGCACGCCACGCACGCACGAACGCTTCCTGCGCGACGTCGTAGGCAAGCTCCCGATCGGCAACCATGCGGACGGCCAACGTATACACCTCGTGCTGGTGGGTTCTGACAAGTTCGGTGAACGCGGCCTGGTCACCCCGGCTGGCACGCTCAACGAGCTCGCTCTCTTCGTACCGTTCGACTTCGAGGCTGCTCATGGGGTTACCGCCTCGAGCCGGACGACGGCGGAGCCCGTGACTATGTCGACATCTCCAGCGGAGAGAAGGAGTCCGATACTGGCCTCCCGGTCGCCCGTGTCGACGGCCTTCACGGTGGCCTCGACTCGTGCGGCTTCGGCCGGGCGAAGAGCGCTCCGGAAGCGTGCCTTGATCATGGCAATCGGCCTGGGCCCTGTGCCGAATGCGCTCGCTTGTTGAGCGAGCCACGAGAGCATCAGCAGCCCGTGAACCACGACACCCTCGAGTCCGGCGGCCCGTGCCGATTCGTGGTCCCAGTGGAGTGGATTGAAGTCTCCGGTTGCAGCTGAGTAACGGATGAGGTCCTTGCGGCTCGCCGACTTCGCCGAGCTTGCCGTTTGCCCGACCTCAACGTC
>RCNG010000453.1_pt1 | contig 18494 bp, 17 predicted proteins | sample 2041371 | NCBI WGS metagenome assembly RCNG01 (sample SAMN09708227, study PRJNA481090) | Marine sediment metagenome, whole genome shotgun sequencing project. | biome: marine sediment; feature: ocean; material: sediment; isolation source: Sewage treatment plant 1 marine sediment (STP1) ... | reverse complement strand
TGCTGGATCAGGCTTGCGCCCATTGTCCAATATTCCCCACTGCTGCCTCCCGTAGGAGTCTGGGCCGTGTCTCAGTCCCAGTGTGGCTGATCATCCTCTCAAACCAGCTATGGATCGTCGCCTTGGTGGGCCTTTACCCCACCAACCAGCTAATCCAACGCGGGCCAATCTATTAGCGATAGCTTCCAAGGAGAGGCCACCTTTAGTCCGTAGACCACATTCGGTATTAGCCTGCGTTTCCACAGGTTGTCCCCAACTAATAGGCATGTTCCCACGCGTTACTCACCCGTCCGCCACTCGTCATCAGGAGCAAGCTCCCATGTTACCGTTCGACTTGCATGTGTTAAGCATGCCGCCAGCGTTCAATCTGAGCCAGGATCAAACTCTTCAGTTTAATCTTGTTTGTCTCCCCTTAACATAAGTAAAGGAGAAAACGCTCAAACTTCAATCTCAAATGAATTACACCCGATTTTGACTTGCATCTCTATCGGGTCGTTTATTTTTGACTTCGTTTGAGTTCTTGCATTTTTTTGACTTTCAACCGCTTAAGATAAATACTAAACAGTCAAACGTCGATTGACAAGAACCCACACAAATTGTTCGATTTCTTTTTAAAGAGCAGTAACAACCCGTTTTTACTGCGCCTGACACGATACCACAAAGCCATTCGCAATTCTTTCTAAGTTGTTGTTTCTCCAGTGATTTCCTAATCGGTCACCGCTGAATGAGATGTGTATTATACGCCCTAATCTGTGGCCGTCAATACTTTTTTTGGTTAATTTCCACTTTAATTATATAAAGTTGAAATGCAACAAAAATTACCACCAAGACAGGTACTTTTTAGGAAAATAAAACCTTAAAAGTACCAATCTTAAAGCCTAAAAGGAATAAACAACCACTTTATTCACTCTCTTAAATCTGGTAGCTATGAGTGGACTTGAACCACCGACCCCAGCATTATGAATGCTGTGCTCTAACCAGCTGAGCTACATAGCCAGTAACTCTTCTTCTTGAAGAGAGGCGCACATTTTACTTTATATGAATTATTTGTCAATAAACTATTTTGCAGATTTCACACATTAAATCTGAAGTGCAATACATCGCCATCCTGCACGATATAATCCTTCCCTTCGACACGTAATTTACCTTTTTCCTTAGCTCCTGCTTCACCCTGAAATTCCACGAAATCATTATAGGCAATCACTTCTGCGCGGATAAATCCACGTTCAAAATCGGTGTGGATCACTGCTGCGGCCTTGGGTGCCGTGGCACCAACCGGAATCGTCCAGGCTCTCACTTCTTTCACTCCCGCAGTGAAATAGGTTTGTAGATTCAGCAAGCGATAGCCAGCTCGAATCACCCTGTTTAGGCCAGGTTCCTGCAGCCCTAAATCGTCCAGAAATTCTTTCAGTTCATCGGCATCCAGCTCCACCATTTCAGATTCTATGGCTGCACAGACACTGACCACCTCTGAACCTTCCTTATCGGCATATTCTTTAACCTTATCCAGGTAAGGATTGTCTTCAAAGCCATCTTCATTGACATTAGCAATATAAACCGTAGGTTTTAATGTCAGCAATTGCAGATCGTGAATCTCCTCCTTTTCATCATCACTCAAGCCCAGTGTTCGAGCCGTTTCCCCTTTCTCCAGGTGTTGAATAATTTTTTCCAGGAGGTTTTTTCGCGCCAGAGCTTCTTTATTACCACTTTTGGAATTTTTAATGGCTTTCTGATGTGCTTTTTCTACACTCTCTAAATCCGCCAGAGTTAATTCGGTATTGATGATCTCAATATCATCAATGGGATCAATTTTGCCTGCCACATGGACTATGTCATCATTTTCAAAACATCTCACCACGTGAGCAATCGCTTCTGTCTCACGAATATTAGCCAGAAACTTATTGCCCAGACCTTCACCTTTTGATGCGCCTTCTACCAGACCGGCAATGTCAACAAATTCCATGGAAGTCGGGAGTATACGCTGAGGTTTGACAATAGCTGCCAGAGCATCCAGCCGGGGATCAGGCATTGGCACCACGCCAACATTAGGCTCAATGGTGCAAAATGGATAGTTTTCGGCCTGGATCCCTGCTTTGGTCAAGGCGTTAAAGAGGGTTGATTTACCGACATTGGGTAAGCCAACGATTCCGCATTTAAATCCCATGATATATTCTCTGCTGAGTTAATTTGTGTGCTTTTATGAGTTTATAAAGACTATTGTTTATTGGGCGTGCAGATGATTCATTGCCTTTTGCATATTGCCTTGCAAGATCAAATCAATTGAAGCAAATGATTTGTCAATTGCTGATTCAATTAATGCTTTTTCAGCTTGCGGTGTTTTCCCAAGCACAAAACCCACAACTTGTTCCTTGTTGCCTGGATGGCCGATACCTAAACGCAGTCGATAGAAATTTTTACTGCCCAATTGGGCTATACTGTCCCGAAGCCCATTATGTCCGCCATGACCTCCACCCTGTTTCAGCTTTACCGTACCCGGTGATAAATCAAGTTCGTCATGCACTACCAGAATTTGTTCGGGTTTAATTTTATAAAACCGGGCAAGCCGGGCAATAGATTGTCCGCTTCGGTTCATAAATGTCATTGGTTTTAGCAGCCAGATATTTCCCGAAGGAGAGTTGAGACTGGCAACTTCACCTAAAAATTTAGCTTCTTTTTTAAGCGTCAGATTATGTTGGGATACCAGGTGGTCAATAAACCAGAAGCCTGCATTGTGACGAGTTTTTTCATAGTCGTTGCCGGGATTGCCTAAGCCCACGATTATTTGAATATTATTTTCAAGCACTTTTCTCAAATACCCTATTCAGACTCGCGGACTTCAGACTCAATTATCAGCCAGCTTGCAGCTTAGCATGTAGTTACGAGGATGTTATTCTTCGTCAGCGTCACCAGCTTCAGCTTCATCAGTTCCTTCAGAAGTTTCTTCTTTCTCACCACGAGGCATATGAATAGCTGCAACAGCCTGATCATGCCCTTCACCTTGTGCCAGGGCAGCACTGGAAACATCTTTTGGAAGTTGAATGTCTGACAGGTGGATGGACTCTCCGGTCTCCAGATTAGCCATATCCACTTCAATAAACTCTGGCAAATTGCCTGGCAGGCAGATAATTTCAATTTCTGTTAACAGATGAGAAATCAGTCCGCCTTCTTTGACTCCCAAACACACATCTTCGTTAATAAAGTGCAATGGAACATTAACGTGCAGTGCCTGCGTAGCATCAATACGCTGGAAATCCGCATGCATAATCTGAATTTTTGCCGGATGGCGTTGCAGATCCTTGATAATCACCTGTTCGGAAGCACCATCGTGCTCGATGGTCAGAATGCTTGAGAAAAAAGCTTCATCATCACAGGCATGCACGATGTCATCTTGTCTCAAGCTAAGCATCGTGGGCTCTTTGTCAGAACCATAAATAATTGCAGGCACTCTGTTAGTCTGACGCAGGCGGCGGCTCGCACCTTTCCCTGTATCACTTCGCAGTTCTGCAGCAAGAGTAAAATTAGAACTCATTGTTGTCTATCTCCAAAATAAAAAATTAATGTCTGACCCAATATTCCGCCCTAAAGTTAAGGCAAAAGACTAAAAACCAGACCACAAATTTCTGCCATCGCGACCAATAGCAGAGCGAAGGGGGCCGTGTAATTCCCCCGTATTCTTCAATTTCAGCTATTCAACCAGGCTTTATACGCCTAAGCGCAGCAAACCGGGTTAATCCATGTACAATGAATTAACCGACTCTTCCCGGTTAATTCGAATCATTGTCTCACCCAAAATCATGGCAATACTGAGTTGACGTATTTTTTTGCATTTTTTTGCTTCTTCACTCAATGGTATTGTATCAGTCACCACCAGAAAATCTAACTCAGAAGAATTGAGATTGTCAATTGCCGGCCCTGACAGTACCGGGTGAGTGATATAGGCCATCACTGTAGCCGCACCCTGCCCTTTCAAGGCAGTGGCCGCTTTGCACAATGTCCCGGCGGTGTCTACCAGGTCATCAATCAGAACACAGGAACGCCCTTCAACATCCCCGATAATATTCATTACTTTCGCCACATTGGCTTTGGGGCGACGTTTGTCAATAATGGCCAAATCAGCATCATCCAGACGTTTGGCAAGGGCTCTGGCCCTGACGACACCACCCACATCCGGTGAAACCACCATCTGATCAGGGTATTTTTGACGCCAGATATCACCGAGCAGAATTGGCGAAGCATAAACATTGTCCACCGGGATATCAAAAAACCCCTGTATCTGATCAGCGTGCAGGTCTACCGTTAACATCCGGTTTATACCAACTCCGGTGAGCATATTAGCAACAACTTTTGCCGTAATGGCAACACGTGCAGAGCGCGGGCGCCGGTCTTGTCGTGCATAGCCAAAATAAGCCACAACTGCGGTTATTCTCCGGGCTGATGCGCGACGAATTGCATCAGCCATTACCATCAATTCCATGAGATGATCATTTGCAGGCTGGCAGGTTGGCTGGATAATAAATACGTCTTTACCGCGCACATTCTCCATTAACTCAACCATGATTTCACTGTCACTGAACGTATCGACATAAGCCCTACCCAAAGGTATGTTCAGGTGTTTACAAATATCTTGTGCAAGTTTCGGGTTGGCGTTTCCCGAAAAAACCATCATGTCTGAATCGGACACCTTGTGTTCCCCAGATGGAAATAAATTAAATTACGTCAGTCAATTGTAGCAATAATCAAAAAAACAACCTAGTTAAAGATCCCGATTAAAGCATCCGAATAATTTTCTGCAATGCTTCGTTTACTGGTTAGTGTATTGAGGCTATTTATTAAGCTGAAGATTGAGGAAGTGGCTGGGCCGGCAGGATTCGAACCTGCGCATGCCAGGATCAAAACCTGGTGCCTTACCGCTTGGCGACGGCCCAATAATAACCGAACATTTAATCCAGACTTCTTTTTAAAAAAAGTTTTAATGTAAAAAAACTTACTTCAAAAGCCTGTTAGTGATTAAAGAGTAATTTATCACTTTGAAAAATGACGCCTTACCAAAAATGTGGGTGGATTATACGCTGAAACAATCTCATTGTCACACCCAATATTAAATTTTTTTAAATTTTCTTCTACTTTAATGGGTACAGCGGGGAAATATTTCGTCCCTGGGCAATAAAACCGTCAAACTGCCCCGGCTTTTGTGCCAGAATTTGTTGTGCTTCCTGTTTTGAGGCCACAGGCGCAAAAACACAGGCTCCCGTTCCGGTCATTCTGGCTTTAGCAAACTGATCAAGCCAGTGCATGGCTTGATCAACTTCCGGATAAAGTTCACGCACAACAGGTTCACAGACATTGCTGCCATCACCGGATAAAAAATTGTTGATATCCATCGGGGTGCAGTTTCGCTGCAGTGACGGTGCGGAAAAAATCTCCACTGTTGACACGGAAACAGGAGGGATTAGTACCACAAAATAAGGTTCATCCAATTGTATAGCAGAAACCTGCTCGCCCACTCCTTCAGCCCATGCTGCAAAACCATGAATAAAAATGGGCACATCTGCACCCAGTTGTGCACCCAGTTTTACCAGGTTTGACATATCCAGTTTGAGCTGCCAAAGCTGATTCAAGGCAACCAGTGTTGTCGCCGCATCACTACTGCCACCGCCCAATCCGCCGCCCATGGGGAGACGCTTGGTAATACTGATTTGCACGCCTTGCTGGCAATTCGATTGCTTCTGTAATAATTTGGCCGCCTTAATAGTTAAATCATCTTCCGGCTTAACGCCAGGCAATGGATTAGCGTGACGGATTTGCTTATTGTCAAGGATCTTGAAACTTAATTCATCCGAATAGTCCAGAAATTGAAACACGGTCTGCAGTTCATGATAGCCATTATCCCGCTGACCGGTAATATGCAAAAAACGGTTAATTTTGGCTGGTGCCAGCCATATTCTGGTCAAATTTCTTTCTCATCCTTTATCAATATTGTGCCGTCTAAAGGAGTGCAGTTTATGTTTTTTTCTTTCAGTTTAGTGACTCCCCAAGCCGCCAGCTGGTAATAATTATTTTGATTTTAACACCCTGTTCAGTGACAATTATTTTTTTTGGCAGCCAATATTGATCCACCTGCATTCTTTTCGGGTATTGTATATGCCATCCAGCCTGGTCAATAGCACTAATTTGCTGCTGCTCGTTATATTTTATCTGTGCAGCCATATTGGGGTTGGGGACTCCATGCGACCAATAACGCAGGAATGTCACCGGAAACTTCCAGCCAGTTTCCTGAAAAAGCAGCTGTTCAAGATCATCACTGGTTCGTTCATAAGAGGGCGTCTTAAGCTGTATATTTTCTGCTATCTGACTAATTTGTAATTCTGTTTCACCCAATGGACCCATAAAGCTGATTTGAAAATCTTCTTTTTGCTGGCCCCAGTTAAACCTGGCATACCAGTTTTCGTGCTCATTCACCACACTAATACGTCCGAGTATTGTCCAGGTATCGGGGAAGGCAGCCATATTCTGTTGCTTTCCCCTGTCTTCAGGAGAAGTGGGATCATCTGAGGGTTTGGGCTGTGTAACACTACAGCCTGAAATCATGAAGAATGATAATACAGGCAGGATAAGAGCTCCTGCCCGGAGCATCCTGAGACTAAGCTTGAAAAATTGCATTTATAAAAACACGCAGCCTGTTTTATTTAAGAAACCGTGCTGTAGTGCCAACCAGCACCTGATGTTTCGGATCCTTTTTCAGCGCCCTGCCCCAAATGGATTTTGCCTTGCTGGTTTGCCCCAGTACCCAAAGCACTTCACCGTAGTGAGCAGCAATTTCGGGATCGGGATCTTTGTCATAGGCCTTTTTTAGATATTTTACCGCTTTCTGATGTTCACCCAATTTGTGTAACACCCAGCCCATACTATCCAGTGTGGCGACATCTTCAGGATCAATTTTTAAAGCTTGTTCAATATACTGACGGCCTTCCTGAAAGCGATCCGTCCTGTCTACCAGAGTATAACCTAATGCATTTAGAGCCTGGTTATCTTTGGGGTTCGCTGCCAGAATAGTATGCATGTCCTGTTCCAGTAGATCGATTCGGTCAAATTTTTCTGCCAGCATGCCACGGCCATATAACAGGTCATGGTTATTGGGTGCCAGGCTCAGTGCCTCGGTATAGACTTCGTAAGCTTTAGTATAATTTTTTGCCTGGGAGTAAACTTCAGCCTTAATTTGCAAAATATCTATGCTTTGCTTGTCATTATCGGCTTTGGAGTGATCCAGTAATTTAAATGCTTGAGCAAACTTTTTTTGCTGGGAATACACCACAGCCAGACCAAGGTATGCCTCAAAAGTGTATTTACCATGCTTTACCCGTTTAAACCAGTCTTCGGCCTCGGTATAATTTTCTCGACCTGCTTCAAGCTGGCCAATAAAATAGGCTGCTTCGCTGGAGTACAGTCTATGAGCATGCAAGCGTTCAAGATACTCTCTGGCATTATCCAGCTTATCCATTTCAATGGCCAGCAGACTGATGGCAAACAGCACTTCAGGGGCAAGATCTCTGGATGCCAGAATCTGAATCTGTTGCAAACCTTGATCATAGTACTTATTTTCAATCAGCATTCGTGCCAGTTCCAATCTTAACGGGGTATTATCCGGCAATTTGCCTAATAATTTTTCCAGAATCTGTATGGCTTGCAAGTTGCGTTTCTGTTTTTTTAGCAAGTCAACCTTGAGCACTAAGGCTTCCAGATAATCCGGCTTGACGCTCAACACTTCATTCAGATATTTTTCCGCCTGCGGATAATCAGCATGCTTTAATGCCAGCTTTGCCTGGTAAAGCTTTACAATGGGTTTATTCTTATGGTTTTCAGTCAATCGGGAATAAATCATGGAAGCCCGCTCACGCTCTTCAACAGGTTCCAGAATGGCCATCGCCCGTTTAAAACCATCTTCAAAACTATCACTCAGGCTGATCACCTTTTGCAAATAAACCACCGCCTCAGCATCCTTTTTTTGGGTGATCAGGGATGAGGCATAAATTTGCTGTACATCAATGTTGTCTGGCTGTAATTCCGACCAGAGTTTCACCGCCTTAAAGGTTTGAGCATCATTTTTTGAAAAAAGTGTAACGCGAGTTGCTTTTTTGGCCAGACGGCTATCTCCGGTTTTTTTCGCCGCCGTATAATACTTATCAAATGCCAACGTATAATTATTCCGCTGCAAGGCAAGTTCAGCCAACATCAGGTCATAAAGTAATTCAGGTGTTAATTCCTGTGCGGGCTGACCGGCTATTTCAACGCCCTGTTCAGGAGTGTGTGATGAGGCGCTGTTTGATAAAGAACTTTCAGGATGAAGTGAATTATTTTGACCTGTATCACCAATGGCCTGTTTATTGCCATTACCTGCACCAGGGACCACAACACTATGGTCTTTTTCTGAAATAATGGTACAACCGGTCAAAGCCAGGACCAGAAATAAACTTAATAGTAAAAATAGTGAGTGACAACATCTGGATTTCACGAATGGTTTAGTGTGCATATTTTCTCCGGCTAACACGTAATACTTGCCGACTTGGCGATTGGTTGTGAAAAACACTTTAATTTAAAGGTTAACTAGTTAGAACAGACTTTTTTAGGTAAGTTCCAACAAAACAAAGTGATTTACGGTTAATTCTGCTACTATGTTTATACTATAATAACTATAATTGTGATTGAAAACTATAATAAATTAAGAGATTGCTTGAGTTTTTGACAAAATTTGCGCAAAATGTCCTGTTTTCAATCAGCTAATTCGAAATATTTAATGCTCATGTATAAATGAGGGTTTTGTGCGCAGTCAGGGAGCAACGTGAACCGAAGTTCATAAGCACCGGGGGAATGCTACTCTGCCGAAATCGTGCAAACAGCCCATTTATGGACGGGTATTAACTAATAATACATAATTTATGTCATTGCTTGCACTCGGTATTAACCATAAAACAGCCCCTGTAAAAATCAGGGAACAACTTTCTTTTGCTCCTGATACCATTCCTGATGCATTAAAAAACCTAACGTCTCAGGATGCAGTCAATGAAGCGGTTATTTTATCAACCTGTAATCGAACAGAGCTCTACTGCCAGCTCAATTGTGAGGATGGCGAATCCACTAAAGCAACCAATGCCCTGATTCAGTGGCTTAAGGAACACCATAATCTGGCAGACACAGACATTTCAGAGTACCTTTATCTGCACCCGGATAAAGAGGCTGTTAAACACATGCTTCGTGTTGCCAGCGGACTCGATTCGCTGGTTTTGGGTGAACCGCAGATTTTAGGACAACTAAAATCCGCATTTTCAGTTGCCAAAGAAAATGGCTCTATTGGTCAATTTTTGCATAAACTCTTTCAGCATACCTTCAGTTGCGCTAAACAGGTTCGCACCGACACAGCCATTGGTGCCAGCCCGGTTTCTGTTGCTTTTGCATCTGTCAGCCTTGCCAAACAAATTTTCAGTGATTTTCAAGAACATACTGCTCTTTTGATTGGAGCCGGTGAGACCATTGAACTGGTAGCCCGTCATTTGCAGGAGTCTGGCATCGGGCGCATTATAATTGCCAACAGAACAGTAGAAAAAGCCCATACTCTCGCCCAGGAATTTAATGGTTATGCCATCGCCCTGAATGAAATTCCGGCACATCTGGCTGAAGCAGACATTGTCATCAGCTCCACAGCCAGTCAGTTACCTATTCTGGGCAAGGGCACAGTAGAATCAGCAATTAAGGCGCGTAAACATACCCCTATCTTTATGGTTGATATTGCAGTACCCAGAGATATTGAAGAACAAGTCGGTGATCTGGAAGATGTATTCTTATACACAGTAGATGATTTGAAAGAGATTATTGATGAAGGTTTAAAATCCCGTCAGGAAGCTGCACTAAAAGCAGAAGAAATTATTGATGTGGAAGTTCATCATTTTATGAACTGGCTACGCTCACTTAATTCAATTGCCACTATGCGCAAATATCGAGCACAATCAGAAGCCATTCGCGACAGCGTTCTGTACAATGCCCAAAAACAGCTGAGTAATGGTAAACCCGCTGAGCAGATACTCAATGATTTGGCCAGACAGCTGACCAATAAGCTCATTCATACGCCCTGTATTCAAATTAAACAAGCTGGTATGGATGGCCGAGCTGAACTCATCGATGCCGTCATTGAGCTGTTTGACCTGCAGTCTGAAGAACCATAATAGCGTGTAACATAAACATAAATTTTTCACATAAAGTGTATTTTACACTTTGACCGCCAATTTCTGATACCTGAATTAAGAGCCTCTATTATCCTGTGAAACCTTCCATTCTAAGTAAACTTGAAACGCTTTCTGAACGCTATGAAGAAATTGCCGTATTACTTTCTCAACCGGAAGTCATGGCCGATCAGAACAAATTCCGTGATCTTTCCAAAGAATATGCAGAATTACGCCCGGTCGTCGAGTGTTTTACGCACTATCAGGATGCTCTGGAGACCATTGAAACAGCCCATGAAATGCTCCATGACAGTGATCCGGAAATGAAAGCCATGGCAGAGGAAGAGCTCAAGGAAGGTAAAGAACAGCAAGAGCAGCTGGCTCTTGATCTGCAGAAAATGCTACTCCCCAAAGACCCCAACGATGATAATAATATCTATCTGGAAATCCGCGCAGGTACCGGTGGTGATGAAGCGGCTATTTTTTCCGGGGATCTGTTCAAAATGTACAGTCGCTATGCCGAGTCGCAGAATTGGAACGTAGAAATCATGTCTGAGAACGCCGGTGAGCACGGCGGCTACAAAGAAATTGTCGCCCGTCTGGTCGGACAGGGTGCCTATTCCAAACTCAAATTTGAATCGGGAGCACATCGAGTACAACGTGTTCCTGAAACAGAATCCCAGGGGCGTGTTCATACTTCAGCCTGTACAGTGGCAATTATTCCTGAAGCCGATGAAGTCGAAGCCATTGACATTAACCCGAAAGATTTACGCGTTGACACCTTCAGGGCTTCCGGTGCTGGTGGCCAGCATGTCAACAAAACCGATTCAGCCATTCGACTCACCCATATTCCCAGCGGTGTCGTGGTTGAATGTCAGGAAGAACGCTCACAACATAAAAACAAGGCAAAGGCCATGTCCATGTTGTCATCCCGCCTACTGGCCGCAGAGCAGGAAAAACAGCAGTCTGCACAGGCTGCTGACAGAAAGCTACAGGTAGGCAGTGGTGACCGCAGTGAGCGGATCAGAACCTATAATTATCCGCAGGGAAGGGTAACAGACCACCGTATTAATTTGACACTCTACAAACTGGAAGAAGTTATGAACGGCGACTTAGGCGCAATTATTGTTCCCCTTTTGAGTGAATATCAGGCTGAATTACTGGCTTCCATGTCAGATGACTAAGCTTTAGTTCACTGAGGACTCTTAAGTCAGATGGCAAAACCTTCTGCAACAACACCTTTAATAATGTCAAAGCCTCTGATGACTATTGCCAGTGCATTACAACAGGGCTATAGGCAACTTCGCTCAAGCAATAGTGACAGTGCGAAACTTGACAGTGAAATCCTGTTGCTTAAAGTCTTAAATGCCCATTCTGATATTTACCGGACAAAAACCTGGCTACTTACCTGGCCTGAAACGACACTCACTGCAGAACAATTTCAACAATTTAATCACTATCTGAAGTTGCGCTCAGAAGGTATGCCGGTAGCCTATATCACCGGGGAAAAAGATTTCTGGACATTAACACTGGCTGTCACCCCAGCCACCCTGATCCCCCGTCCGGAAACCGAACTTCTGGTGGAATACGCACTGGAAAAAATTTCTCCTACAGAAAAGGCCACGCTTCTTGAGCTGGGCACCGGCAGTGGTGCCATTGCACTGGCCATCGCTGCAGAACGAAGTAACGTTGCTATTTTAGCCACCGATATCAGTCAACAGGCCTTAGCAGTCGCGCAACACAACTTAGAGAGATTAAAATTCTCTAATGTTACCTTTTTCCGGTCAGACTGGTTTGATGCCATTCCGCGACAGCAGTTTGAGCTGATTGTTTCCAACCCACCCTATATAGCAGAACAGGATCCGCATTTACAGGACAATGTCAGAAAATACGAACCATTGACGGCTCTACACGCGGGCAATGAAGGACTGGATGATATTGCTCACATCATCAGGCAATGCCGAAACTATCTGAAACCTGCAGGCTGGCTGCTATTGGAACATGGCTGTGATCAAGCACAGGCAGTACAGACCTTGTTAAGACAGCATGCATTCCGTCAAATCACCAGTATCAAGGACCTGAACCAGTTACCCAGAATAAGCCTGGCCAGAAAAGAGTCATAAGCTAGCTCGGGTTTCCCTAGGTTATGTAGGGTTAATTTCTATAGTCTTCTTTGCTAACTGTGCATAAAATAAAACTACACCTGAAAAATCTTTAAGGCTTTATTTTTTGCATTGAACAGACTATCCTTAAGGGAATATTGTTCTGCTTAGCACCTTTATGGTGTCTGAACCATACAAACAAGCAATTCTTAACATGCTGATTTTTATAGATTATATACCATAGAGGACTAAATATGAGTGTGCAAGTTATTAAACACCGCGAAATTCACTTTTGCCCTCTCCATGCCAATCCCAATCAGGCACATTCAGCGGTTTTTATTATCAATGATCTCAGCGGAGTTCTCATGTCTCATGCTCTGGATCATCACCGTATTAAAATTGCCTACAATCTGGAGCGGATCACTCTGGAAGAAATTGAAGCGGTCCTGAGCAATGAAGGCTTTCATCTGGACAATTCCATACTGTCTAAAATAAAACGCAGTATCGTCTTTTATTGTGAAGAAGCCTCCCTGGAAAATTCAAAAAATGAACGTCTTATCCAGGAAGTCCATGACAAACACAATAGTGATGTGATTTATTTGCGGCCAAAAAAGAAAAAGCTTTGCGACTGCCGTGATCATCGCCCTGAACACTGGCGTCAATACCTGTAAGCTAGCAATGCCGGTAACCCAACTGAATTCTTTAACTTTACTAACTATTAACCTTTGGTGTTTTTTTCTACCCAGCGCTCCTGGCCATCATTGAGCTGTTCTTTTTTCCAAAATGGTGCTTTGGACTTTAAATCTTCCATAATTTCCCGACAGGCTGCAAACGCCTGTTTTCGATGTGCTGTCCAAATGGCCACCAGCACAATGGGATCGTTGGGTTTAATCGCTCCCACCCGATGCACGATGAGACTTTCCAATAATTGATGCTCACCAGTTGCCTGATGACATATATTTTCCAGGTGTCTTTCGGTCATGCCCGGATAATGCTCCAAAAACATTTCCGTCACATCATCCCCATCATTAAAATCACGCATTGTACCGATAAAAACCGCAGTTGCCCCATACTGGCCATGCAATTGTGGTAAGTTTTTCTGGTATTCACTCAGGACTTCCCAGGGATCAAATGCATCAGAACTGATAGTAATATTCACAACTAACCTCCAGTCACGGGTGGGAAAAATGCCACTTCATCACCGTTTCTCACCAGGGTCTGATCGTCAACATAATCCATATTAACCGCAATCAACATATTAGCAGGGCGTTCTTTGCCCTTAGCACAATGAACCCAGACATCTTCAACATTATGAATAGACTGCCCTTCCAGTATTTCGGCACTAATTTCACAATCTTCACCGATAAGATCCCTCATACTGGCAAAAAATTTGACATGCAGACTCATATTTCCCCCCACAATGCAGGTTAATGAAAGAGATGTGCGACACAAAATGATCAACACCGCGAATAAAAGAGAGGAAAATCCCCACTATATTGAGTATAATTTTTTAATATACTCAATTGATTGACACTTATAACTATAATTATACGATAGTTAGGTTTTTTTAGTATTGTTTCTAACTATTTTTTCTCATTCAATATACTCACTTAAACCGAGTTTGACTTAGCTAAAGGCTTTATGAACAAACTGACGCATTTTAATAACCAGGGCGAAGCTCACATGGTGGATGTGGGTGCTAAGGCTATCACCCATCGCAGAGCGGTGACAGAAGGCCAGATCGCCATGCTGCCCGAAACCCTGGAGCTCATTATTCAGGGCACCCATAAAAAAGGTGATGTATTGGGTATTGCCCGTGTTGCCGGCATTATGGCGGCCAAGCAAACAGCCAGCCTGATCCCCCTGTGTCATCCCTTACCTCTGACCCACGTGGATCTGCAACTTGAAGTAATTCAGTCCGAAAATAAAGTGCTATGCCGTTGTACTGTAGAAACTGATGGAAAAACCGGTGTGGAAATGGAAGCACTGATGGCGACCCAGGTTGCTTTGCTGACGATTTATGATATGTGCAAAGTTGTTGACCGTGGTATGATTATCGGCAATGTTCGTCTTCTGGAAAAAGAAGGCGGAAAATCAGGTCACTGGATTAGTGACCAATAATTGCTCAGATGAAGTCAATGCCCGTTATGGATAAACGCACACTTATTTGTGAGACTAACCCTCACTCTAAAAAAGAAGCCCGCTTTGAAGATCATGGACATTCAGCCTGGCTTTACCTGACCAATCCCAACAGTCATGTGGTGGTTGCAGATTGTTGGATCTATAATCGTATTCCAGCCCCAAAAGAATCTGAAATCAGCCAATACAAAACGGCCTCACCTCCTGCTGCGGCCAGTTATGCTCACCCACATGCTGAATTTACACCTCTGCAGTCTGATACTTTTGAACTCAAATGGAGTCCGGATGGGCGTTCAGTGGCCTTGTTGATCAATGGAATTCCTTTTGGCTTTATTCCTCCCGGTGCACAAAGAGGTTATAGCAAACACCTGATTAAATCCGGTCCCTGGGGGCATGAATGGGATGAGCAACTGTATTTGATTCTGTTTAATGAGTCAGGCTGGACAGAAAGCATTCCGGAATTTTTCTAGAGTCCTCAACCCCCTTGGCTAAGAGTCCTCAAACCCCTGGCTAAGAGTCCTCAACCTTAAAAAAACCTTCAACCATCCTTTAAAAGCCGCTTTAAATCAATGATAGCCGTATTTGCGCGGGAAATATAAGATGCCATCACCAGAGAATGATTGGCCGACAGTCCAAAACCACTGCCGTTTAATATTATCGGGCTCCAAATTGTATCCTGGGTGGCTTCTAATTCGCGTATAATCTGCTTGAGACTAATCCGGGCATTTTTCTTTTGTAATACCGACTCAAAATCAATCTCAACTGCCTCAAACAGGTGTACCAATGCCCAGGCTGTACCACGAGCCTGATAGAACACATCATCAATCTCCAGCCAGGGAGTCTTGATGGTCAGAGATTCTGACGAATCAGTTGCCTGCCGAGCCTGTGCATCGCCAGCCAGGTCAGTATTAATTCTTTCCTGGCCAACACTAGCGCTGAGCCGTTGTGATAAACTGCCCAGACGTTTTTCTACCACCTGCAGCCAGTCAACAAGATTATCGGCTCGGGCAAAAAACTGGGCATTTTGCTTTTTTTTGTCCAGCAGGCGTTCCAGATAACCGGACAGATAGTAAATACCCTCCTGATATTTACTTTCTGAAGCAGGCCAGATCCATTTTTCAGAATCATTATTAAATGCCGGCTCGGCCAAAGACAGCTCCTTATCTTCTGTAGATGTGGATTGCGCCATACTAAAATCATTGCGCAATACTCTGGCCATATCACGAACTTGCACCAGCACACCATACTCCCAGTTTGGAATATTATCCAGCATCATACCTGGGGGAGTAACATCATTACTCAAATAACCACCGGATTTGTCCAACAAAGTGTCGGTGATTTTGATAAGCGTTGCAGTGGTTGTGGAACCAATCACTTTTTTATACTGCTTGGCGCTCTGATCATTAATTTCCGCAATCATGAACTGTGCCTGTTCCTGGACATCAAACCGCCCAGGCTCGCGACTCCATATCATGGCCAATACAGTCCATAGCAGCAATACCGTCACCATTAATAGGCCAGTTGACCAGATAATGCCTTTATTTCTGAGATTTTGCACCTGGTAAAGCTTTATCAGGCGAATAAAGAATTGCTGTATATTGTCAATCCAGTCAGACAGGCTGTTGGGCATAATGTTTTACTCAGGTTTTACTGTAGATTTTGCTGCCAATTTCTTTAAATTGGGCAGATTTTTCTGCCATACCTTCTTCTAAGGCCACCTTAATGTCACTGATACCCTGCTTTGCCGCATAATCCCGAACATCCTGGGTAATTTTCATTGAACAGAAATTTGGACCACACATCGAACAGAAATGAGCCACTTTATGTGCCTGTTTGGGCATGGTTTCATCATGGTATTCCCTGGCTCGTTCGGGATCCAGTCCCAAATTGAACTGATCTTCCCAGCGAAATTCAAACCGGGCTTTGGACATAGCGTTGTCACGCACTTGCGCTCCGGGTAGCCCTTTGGCTAAATCTGCAGCGTGCGCTGCCAGTTTATAGGTGATGATACCATCACGGACATCGGCTTTATTGGGTAGGCCCAGGTGTTCTTTGGGAGTAACGTAACACAGCATCGCTGTACCGTACCAGCCAATTTGTGCCGCGCCAATCGCCGAGGTAATGTGATCATAGCCGGGTGCAATATCAGTTGTCAGTGGACCCAGTGTATAGAAGGGTGCCTCGCTGCAGGCTTCCAGCTGAATGTCCATGTTTTCTTTTATCATGTGCATGGGTACATGACCAGGGCCTTCAATCATGGTCTGGATGTCGTGTTTCCAGGCAATTTGAGTCAATTCACCGAGAGTTCTCAATTCGCCTAATTGCGCTTCATCATTAGCATCGGCAATCGAACCTGGACGCAGACCGTCACCCAGAGAGAATGACACGTCATAGGCCTTCATGATCTCACAAATGTCTTCAAAATGGGTATATAGAAAACTTTCCGTATGGTGTGACAGACACCACTTGGCCATAATGGAGCCACCTCGGGAGACAATACCGGTGAGCCGTTTTGCAGTCAACGGCACATGTTGCAGACGAATTCCGGCATGAATGGTAAAATAATCCACTCCCTGCTCAGCCTGCTCAATCAGCGTGTCTTTAAAGATTTCCCAGGTCAGGTTTTCTGCTTTTCCATTAACTTTTTCCAATGCCTGGTAGATGGGCACGGTACCAATTGGAACGGGTGAATTGCGGATGATCCATTCACGAGTTTCGTGAATATTTTTCCCGGTAGACAGGTCCATCAGGGTATCACCACCCCAGCGGGTGGACCAGACCATTTTTTCGACTTCTTCAGTAATTGAAGAGGTCACTGCTGAATTACCAATATTGGTATTCACTTTGACCAGGAAATTGCGCCCGATTATCATGGGTTCAATTTCAGGATGGTTAATATTAGCCGGGATAATCGCTCTTCCCAATGCCACCTCCTGACGCACAAATTCAGGAGTCACCTCATCGGGAATATTAGCACCAAAGTCTTCCCCGTTATGCTGAGGGTACTGTCTCATGAAGCCTGCTTCTCGCATTTCCTGCAATTTGGTGTTCTCACGAATAGCCACGTATTCCATTTCCGGGGTAATAATACCCTGACGTGCATAATGCATTTGTGAGACGTTTTTACCTGACCTGGCCTTGCGTGGAGCACTGATATGTTCAAAACGTAAATGAGCTAATTGAGGATCAGTCTGGCGCTGTTGGCCATATTCTGAACTGGGTCCGCTTAATTGTTCGGTATCCTGCCTTTCTTTGATCCAGTTTTCTCTCATGGCAGGCAAGCCTTTGAGCAAATCAATGTGCGCATCTGGATCCGTGTAAATACCCGAGGTATCATACACAGGGATCGGTGGATTTTTTTCAACGCCATCATTGGTATGGGTTTCAGCCTGTGAAATTTCACGCATGGGGACCTGAATATCAGGCCGACTGCCCTGAACGTAGATTTTTTTCGAACCGGAAAAAGGTCGAGTAATTTCTTCAGATAATTGGCTGGTTTGACGGATAAAATCTTCTGGAATTGCGCTCATGGTGGTCCTTACTTTTATATTACTTAAAATATTACCGGACGCCATGAAAGGTTAATCGTATCGAATGAATACACAAACACAGATTAAAAACGCTTTCCTACGCCGGTATGAACCGGATCAGGTTCAAGGGTATTTCTCGCCCCGTTCTTTTTAGCGCTCTTTAATTGAGAGCAAAGCCGGAGACCCCTAGCAGATTGAAAGTAACTGAATTTTGCTAAAACTTCAAGCAAAAGCGGTTAGTACTATAGAAAATTTAGGGCTTTAGAAAACTTGTTTTCGTAAAAAGCCTTTATCCTAGTGATTATTTTTGTTTAGTATTTTAGAAATTTCAATTTCGTAAAATGCTTATCCTTTAGGGAATAGTACTTATCCTGTATTTAGTAGCTTAGAAACAGGCCCACCTAACTGGCACATTACACTTACACCTAACCCGGACGAGCTGGATAAGTCTCTTATACAATAATATTTATTTCTTTGTATAAATGTATTAAATATTATTGGTAAGAGACTAA
>RCNG010000452.1_pt1 | contig 18522 bp, 16 predicted proteins | sample 2041371 | NCBI WGS metagenome assembly RCNG01 (sample SAMN09708227, study PRJNA481090) | Marine sediment metagenome, whole genome shotgun sequencing project. | biome: marine sediment; feature: ocean; material: sediment; isolation source: Sewage treatment plant 1 marine sediment (STP1) ... | reverse complement strand
TTCTCACGTTCGGACGGATCGTCAACGCCTCGATGAACGAGTCTGACTGATCAGGAGGCGTTCCGGACGGCGATGCCACCGAAGTAGGCTCTGGCATCGACCAGGAGCAACGGAGCATCGTCGGCGACCGCGTCGGGATCGGTCAGATTCTCGATGCCGCCTGCGAATACCGTCGATGCCATCTCGACACGCCAACTCGCGGGAACGGTCACTTCGATTCCCCCGGCTACGGCTGTGAGCTCAAGCGTTGCTGAAGTTGAGATCCCGGCTTCGGTGAGGTCGATCGTCATCCCACCCATCACCGCAGAACCGGATCCTGCTCGGAACGAGTCGGACTTGTTCACGACCTCTGCGCCGTCCATTGCTGCCACGGCGGCGAAAACGTCAGACGTCTCATCTCCGTAGGCCGGGAGCATTCGCTTGGCTACGAGGCCCGCAACAACCAGCAGAACGTTCATCAGGAAGACGCCGAGGAATACTCGCTTGAAGAGTCGCATGCGGAAACGGTACCACTCAGAGTCCGACTAGATGACCAGTTCCAAGGGGTTAGTTGTGACAACCGGAGAGGTTGTCCTTGGCGGGTTGGTTGGTGATTTCGATGTCATTGGCTCCGGTGAGCGCGAACGCGACGGGGAGCCCTGACGGTGTGGCGATCAGGTGGAGACGGAGTCCCCAGAACCAGCGGGAGTGCGGTGCGCAGTACCCGTAGGTGGCCCAGCCGGAAAGTTCGGAGCGTTTCGCGGTCTCGCGGGACCGGCCGCACTCGAGGGAAGAGCCACGAACGTCCCGTCGGCAATCGAGAAACCTCGAAGGGTCGTTCGACCGTCGTTGAAGGGCCGAATACCCCTAGACGTGTTCTCGGTCGCGCCGGATACTCGATGCGTGTCGCGCGCTCTCGCGGTTGACCACTCCTCGTGGAACATGTCGCGATTGTCCGTCACCAAGGATTTGTACTACCTCCTGTCATAGGGGGTTTCTTATCGCCGACCGCGGCGAAGGAGATGACGGAATGAAGGCGTGTACGGTGATCATCGGTGGAGGCCCCGCGGGAGTCGTCGCTGCAACGACAGCGCGGTCCATGAATCCGGACAAGACGGTCTGTCTCATCAAGGACATCGGCGACGGAGTGATCCCGTGTGCCATTCCCTACATGGTCCACTCAATGCTCGAGCCCGAGCAGAATCGGATGGGAAACCTCCCTCTCGATCAGGCAGGAGTCAAGGTCATCGTCGACCGGGTGACATCCTTCGATCCTGAGCAGCACCAACTCCAACTGGCGTCGGGGAGTGAGATGTCCTACGACCGGTTGGTGCTCGCGACGGGAACCGTGCCGTCACGTCCGCCAATCACCGGAATCGATCTGCCGGGTGTCTACGTCATCGAGAAGAGCCTCTCGGCCATGACCACGCTTCGGGAGGCGATTAGGTCCGCTCGGAGAGTGGTCATCCTGGGCGGTGGATTCATCGGTGCCGAATTCGCCGACGAGTTGGTCAAGGACGACGACACCGAAGTTCACATCGTCGAGATGATGCCGAAACTTCTCCAGGCCGCATTCGACGATGAAGTCTGTGACCAGGTAGAGGAGGTCCTGGAGGCGGAAGGCGTAGTCGTGCACACGAGCAAGCGCGCCACGTCGATCAATGGGCAGGACGGGGTGGAGTCGGTCACCTTGGAGGGTGGCGACGAGATCGCCGCGGACATCGTGCTGGTCGGAGTCGGTGGGACACCGAACACTGAGCTGGCCAGGGACGCCGGTCTGCGGATTACCGATGGCGGATCTATCTGGGTCGACGAGTACATGCGAACCAGCGCCCCCAGGGTGTTGGCCGTGGGCGACTGCGCATTGAAGCGGGACTTCTTCACGCGCCGCGAGGTCCCTGTATGGCTGGCTTCGACCGCTGCGGCCGAGGGTCGCATTGCAGCAACCAACCTGTACGAGATCAGGGTGATGAGGCAGATCCAAGGCACGATCTCCGCGTTCTCCACCCAATTCGGTGGGGTGTCGTTCGCAAGTGCAGGACTCTCGTCTCGCGTGTGTAGGCAGGAGGGATTCCGTTTCGTTGAGGGGATCGCCATCGCTCCTGATCGCCACCCCGGATCACTGGCCGGCGCCGCGCAAATGAAGGTCAAGCTCGTGTTTGCCGACGATTCGGGGATCCTGCTCGGCGGGCAACTCGTGGGTGGTCCGTCGGTGGGAGAGTTGATCAATGCGATCGCTTTCGGCATCCAGAAGAAGGTCACCGTTCGGGAACTCGACATGATGCAGATCGCGACCCACCCATTGCTCACATCGTCTCCCACCGTACATCCGTTGATCGGTGCGGCATATGACGCCTTGGAGAAGATGCTCTCGAGAATCCCGTAGCACCCAGAACCGACCGGAGCCTCCGGAAGAGACCGCGATTCCGGTGGGACTGGGGAAGCTGTCGGACGCCGAACTGTTGACCCTCGCCGTCATCCAAGCCCTGTTGGCGACACGTCCGGGGCCCGGTTCATCCGATACGCCAACACGCACCTGACCGGCCTGTTCCCCCACCTGCCGAAGCGCTCCGACCTGGCCGGTTGGGCCACCTACGGGTACTGCGTATCGCACTCCCGCTACTTCTGGGGACTGCGCCTCCACATCATCGCTGCCCCCACCGGGCTCCCCACAGCGTTCGCGCTCACCGGAGCCAAAGACAACGAAACCACCAACTCCTTGGAACCAATCGTCTAGTGGTCCGTCGTTCCCCATTTCTGGATGGCTGCCGCGGCCCCGAGCACCATGGCGCCGCCAACGATCTGGATCACACTGAGAAACTGGCCGAGGAGTATCCAGGCGGCCGTTGCTGCAAAGACCGGCTCTGTTGTCGATATGACGCCGACGATCCCGGAGGCCGCACGACGCAGAGCTGAGAATCCGAACAGGAACGGCAGGGCCGTTCCAATGATCCCGATCCACAGCAGCTCAGCCCAGACCTTGGCGGAGAGATCCGTGGGGAAGGTCCACAGCGGTTGGACAAAGATCCAGATGATCGAAGCGAAGATGAAACCCCATGTGACGATCGTTATCGCAGGATGCGACCGCCCCAGGTACTCACCGAAAACGAGATAGGACGCGAACGCGACTGCCGAGATGAGACCCCACGCCACGCCGATCCAGTCGCCGCCTTCGAGATTCCATGCCTCCGTGATCAGGAACACACCGGACACAGCCACTGCAGCCGCGACCCACACCGTTGGAGAAACATGCCGGCGTTGCGCCACCACCATCCAGAGAAGCACGAAGATCGGGGCAAGGAACTGGATCGTGGCCCCGGGCCCGACGCCGAGCCGGTCGATCGCCCAGTAGAACGTCACGTTCACGATTACCAGGTTCACGCCGAGGAGAGCGAACCCCACGAGGCCTCCTCGGGGGGCAAGGGCACCGCGGAAGTATGCGAACGGAACGAAGAGGAGCGAAGTGATAATGGCCCGGACCTCGGCGACCCGGGTCGGGGACACGTGGGTGAAGGCGTCAGCTGCGATCGCCCCGCTGACGCCCCAGAAGACAGCAGCAAGCAGCGCGAACGCGATCCCATTCCGTGTCGATCGGTCCATAGGAGAGACCGTAGTCCGTGGTCCGTGACGTATTCCCCTTCTTGCTGGTAGCTCTTCCTCCGCTACTCAATCGGGTACCGTTCAGCATCTCCGCACCGACAGGAGTCCGCGTGTCCAAGCCAGAGGTGTTGTTCGTCTGTGTTCACAATGCTGGTCGGTCTCAGATGGCTGCCGGATTGCTCGACTACCACGCAGCCGGGCGTGTGGTCGTTCGTAGCGCCGGTTCCTCCCCCTCGGACGAGATCAATCCGTCTGCCATAGCGGTCATGGCAGATCTCGGAATCGACATCAGCATCGAGTACCCGAAGCCGTTGAACGACGATGCCGTCGAGGCATCAGATGTCGTCATCACGATGGGGTGTGGCGACGAGTGTCCCTTCTTTCCAGGCAAGCGCTACCTCGACTGGGACGTCACCGACCCGGCGGGCCTCCCACCCGACCAGGTCCGGCCGATTCGCGACGAGATCGATCGCCGGGTTCTGGTCCTGCTCGCAGAACTCCTCGAAGGGATCTAGTACTTTGACCGCCAACGCTCATGTGGCCGACGGAACAGTGCAGAGGTTGGTGGACTCAGTATCAAGAAGATCAGCGGATGGGCGTCAGCAAACGGGTGGATCCCCGGTTGGAGAGACCCGCGGATGCGACGTCCTCTTCCCTCCCCTCAGGGGAGGGTGGCAGCGCCGCCAGGCGCTGACGGGAGGGGTCAGACGGTTCCGAGCGCCTATAGCCCTTGACCCCCTCCGCCTCCTCCGTCGGCACCTCCCCCTGAGGGGGAGGAAGAGAACCAGTCACCCGTGTGTCCTATCAGCGCATCTTCGAGGTGCAACGTACCGGAACCCTCCGGGGTTCTTTCCCATGACATGACGACAGCTCTCACCCAACTGACCAATCGACTCGCCGACGATCATGACAGCGCTTTCCCGGATCTCGTCAGGGCGCTGCAAGATGGCGTGTTCTCCGGAGTCCTCCAGTTCACACGCAACCGGCAGGACGCCGAGGACATCACCCAGGAGACCTTCGTTCGGGCCTACCGGGCACTCGGGTCGTACAGCGAAGAACGCATCCGCGATCTTCAAATACGGCCATGGGTGTGGACGATCGCTCTCAATCTCTGCCGCAATCGAGCGCGCACCGTGAAGCGACACCCGGAAACGGCACTCGATGCCGACGGCCTCGACCACACGGCCGACACGGCCGAAGAAGCAGCCACGAACGTCGACCTCGTGGTGTGGCGACAGCGCCTTGCCACCCTGACCGGCCCGCAGCGGATGGCAGTGGTCTTGCACCACGTGGTCGGTCTCCACTATGCCGAGATTGCCGAGTCCACCGGTCGGAGTGAGAGCACGGTTCGTTCGGATGTTCGGCGTGGATTGGCCCGACTGCGAACGACGATCGAAGAGGAGACACCATGACAGACCCCGCGACGATCGAATCGCGACTCGCCTCACTCGGCCGGTCGGCGCCGGACAGCGTCCTCGATGCCGTGATGCGCCAGACGAATCTTGCCGATGAGTACGCCGTGATCGATGGCCCCACCGGTCCCGCCTACGTGGCGTGGAACGGACGCGGAATCACAGCCTTCGTACCGACCGAAGCTACCGGCTCTCGTGACGATTTTGAGTCCCGTCATCCGCGGCAAGTGTCTTTCGTTGACGCACCGCCCGATCGGCTCGCCAAACACTTGGACCGTACGCTTGAGACAGGTCGACTCGGCAGCCTCCCCGTCGACCTCTCCTCGATCGGCGACTTTCAGCGCAAGGTTCTCGAGAAGTGCAGCGAGATCCCCCCGGGCGAGATCCGTCCCTACGGATGGATCGCTCGGGAGATCGGCAACCCCGGTGCGGTCCGGGCCGTCGGTACCGCCCTCGGGCGGAATCCGGTACCCGTGTTGATCCCGTGTCACCGGGTCGTGCGAACCGACGGTCGCATCGGGAACTACGCATACGGGTCACCGATGAAGCGTTCGCTCCTCGAACACGAAGGCCTTGATCCGGATGCGATCGAGACTCAAGCCCGACATGGTGTCCGCCTCGTTGGCAGCGACACGACCAAGATCTACTGCTATCCGACCTGCCGGCACGCGAAGAGGATCACCGATCCCCACCATGTCGAGTTCCGATCTGAGACGGCAGCCATCGAAGAAGGCTACCGAGCCTGCAGGGTCTGCCGCCCGGCAGCGTGATCCAACGAAGCTGAATGTTCTCCGAAGCGCGCGAGGGAAGGGACAAGTAGAGCAGTAGAGCAGTAGAGCAGGTCTGCTCTACTCTGGCCCTGTGGATCTCGTAGAAACCATTCGGGCTTCCGTCATCGGTTCTGACTACGTGGTGCCGGGACCGTTCGGGCATCGTCGTGTCACCTATGCGGACTACACAGCTTCGGGCCGGTCGTTGTCGTTCATCGAGGACTACTTACAGGAAGTTGTTCTCCCTCTCTACGCCAACACCCACACGGAGTCTTCGGGAACGGGTCTCCAGACCACCCGCTTCCGGGAGGAGGCTCGGGAGATGATCCGGGGCTGCGTGAATGCAAGCGACGAACACGCCGTCATCTTCGCCGGATCCGGAGCCACCGGTGCGATCGATCGCCTCGTCGCCGTTCTCGGTATCCGTATCCCGGGAAACCTCGACGAGCGGTACCACCTCACCGACCAGATCCCTGCTTCACAACGCCCCGTCGTGTTCCTCGGACCCTTCGAGCACCACTCCAATGAACTGCCATGGCGCGAGAGCATCGCCGACGTAGTGCGCATCGAAGAGGACGCCGATGCGCACATCGACCTCGCACAACTCGAGAACGAACTAGAGACGTATTCGGATCGCCCGCTGAAGATCGGTAGCTTCTCTGCTGCCTCCAATGTCACCGGGATCATCACCGACACGCGGGCCGTGGCGCGGCTCCTCCACGAACACGGTGCATTGTCGTTCTGGGACTTCGCCGCCGCCGCTCCATACGTCTCGATCGACATGGCTCCCGAGGACGAACCCCTCGCCTACAAGGACGCCATCTTCATCTCTCCCCACAAGATGATCGGAGGCCCGGGAACGCCCGGCGTTCTCATCGCCCGAAAGGAACTCTTCAAGAACGACGTGCCTGCGGTCCCGGGCGGTGGCACGGTCGCCTTCGTCAACCCGAATGATCACCGCTATCTCGACAGCATCGAGCATCGCGAGGAGGGTGGCACACCAGCGATCATCGAATCGATCCGAGCCGGTCTGATCTTCCAACTCAAACGTGCCGTCGGAGCCGATCGCATTCGCGAGCTCGAGGAATCGTTCATCGACCGGGCGATCGAATCATGGAGCAGCAATCCGAACATCAAGATCCTCGGCAATCCCGACGCCGAGAGACTCTCGATCGTGTCGTTCGTCGTTCGACACGACGGCCGTTACCTGCACCACAACTACGTCGTCGCCCTGCTCAACGACCTGTTCGGCATCCAGTCGAGAGGCGGGTGCTCCTGCGCGGGGCCATACGGTCACCGTTTGCTCGGCATCGATATCGACACTTCCATCGAATTTGAGCGGGAGATCACCAGGGGATGCGAAGGGATCAAGCCGGGGTGGGTCCGGGTCAATCTGAACTACTTCATCTCCGAGCAGGTGTTCGACTTCATCGTAAACGCGGCACACCTGGTAGCGAACGAAGGCTGGCGGCTCCTCCCGTACTACCGATTCGATGTGAGCACCGGCCTGTGGGAGCATCGCGATGGGCGCGGCGAAGCGCCGCTCAGCCTGACCGAGATCGACTACTCGAGTGGCGAGATGCGCTTCGACCACCGGCCGCAACGCGACGCCGATCCGGTTCTCGCCGACTATCTGACTGAGGCGCAATCGATTCTCGACCGTGCACTGCCATTCGGCGGAGACCTCACTCCGGCGAACTTCACCAGCGACTTCGAGAATCTGCGCTGGTTCACTCTCCCCCACGAGGTCATCGGTGACTGACACCGCAGCTCCCGACTGGTTCCTCCGATCCATCTCGACACCGTACGAGGAGTCATGGATCGACGTCGAGGGGACCGACGTCCACTATCTCGATTGGGGCGAGCGAGGCCGCCCCGGCCTCGTGTTCGTCCACGGTGGCGCCGCACACGCCCAGTGGTGGTCGTTCCTTGCCCCGATGTTCACCCGTCGGTGGCACGCCGTTGCTCTCGACCTCTCCGGGCACGGGGACAGTGGCAGGAGGGACCGCTACGACCATCAGATCTGGTCCAGAGAAGTCCTCTCAGTCGCGGACGCTGCCGGCTTCCCCGGCCCGCCCGTGGTCGTCGGTCACTCTCTCGGGGGCCTCGTCACCATCGAACTCGCAGCCACACATGGCGACCGCCTCGCCGGAGCCGTCATCGTGGACTCCCCCGTCCGAGAACCGGATCCGGAATCCCGCGAAGGAGCGCGCGGCCGGGCGTTCCGATCACCCGGCACCTATCCGGACGAGGCAACCGCGCTAGAGCACTTCCGTCTCATTCCCAAGCAACCGTGCGACAACGCCTACATCGTCGAACACGTCGCTCGCGGCTCCCTCACGGAGACCGATGCCGGATGGACCTGGAAGTTCGACCCTCGTCTCTTCGAGCACACGCTGGTGGCGTTGCGCGATCAGCTTGCGTCCGTGCAATGCCGTGTCGCACTCTTTCGGGGCGAGTTGAGCACCGTCGTGCAAGAGAACACAGCCGCGTACATGTACGACCTGATGGGCAGGAACGCCCCGTTTGTGTCGATTCCGGAGGCACACCATCATCTGATCCTTGACCAACCGCTCGCCTTCGTGGCGGCTCTCCGAACGCTCCTCGCGGACTGGGAACACTCGGTTCCGGCGAAGACTCCGATCGAGTAGTTCCGGGGAATACGGCAGCTTGTCGCGTCGCTCTCCAAGCCCTATAGAAACCCGAATCGCCTGCCGATAGCAGACAGAGAAGCACGTTGGAAAGGCACGTTGGAATGCACGAGGGACTGGAGCCATCGCTGACGCTCGATCAGGCGTATCAGGCGGCCTACCTGTGGATGTTTCACGCCGGTGAGCCCCCGGTCGACATCGTCGAGCGTGGTTCGCATGTCATTGAACTGCGATCCACCGGTCTCGAGGCGTTCGTGCGGGTCCCCGATCGGCCACTGAATCAGCGCACCGTGCTTGCCGTCCTCTCCAGCGACTCCGAAGGCCGCCAGCGCATCATCTTCTCCGCAACCGGTTTCAGCCCGTCGGCGATCAGCATCGCCCAAGCACAGAACGTCGCCCTCTTTGCACTCGAAAGTGACGGCACCGCCACACCACAGAACGGCCGGGCATCGGCGATAGCCCCCGCGGACGCGCTCCCGGCCCCGTTCGCCGTCGCTCCTCACAAGGACACCGTGGTAGCCGCCTACTCGGAATGGGGGACGACCGATTTCTCGGCAAACGAATGGATTGACTGTCCGGGATGCGGAACGAACCAGCATCACAGCCTCGACGCCTGCCGCCTCTGCGGCAGCGCTCTCCACAACGCAGCATCTCTCGGATCGGCTCCGGATGGTCTCGACTACCGCTGTCGCGAGTGCGGCTCACATGACGTTGAGATCGTCGCCGCAAGCGACCCTGCTCACCGGACGTAGCCCAGCCGGAGTCCCTCACTTCTCCTCACGCGGGAATGCCCGAACCCGTCATCCCGTTGCCCTTGCGATGACTTCCGAGCCTCCCTACCCGATTGCGTTCTCGCGCGGCACCGCCCGCGTTGACGATCTCCCGTCGTGGATTCGTCTCTCGGCTGCCGCCGCAGTTCTCTTCGGCCCCCTCAGGTGGATGATCCTTGCCGCGGGACGCCTCGGGCGGCGCAGGCTGCTGCACCAACTCGAGCGGATGTGGGCCGCCGTCATGATCCGAGCGCTCGGAATCCGCGTCTCAGTGTCCGGCCTCGATCGCATCGATCCCGATCAGGAGTACGTCGTCGTTCCGCTTCACGAAGGGCTCGTCGACCCGCTCATCGTCACACGCATCTCTCTTCCTCTCTCGTTCGCGGCACGTGACGAACTGTTCGGATGGCGGCTCCTCGGCCCCTACCTCTCGGCCTCCGAACAGACCAGTGTCTCCACGCGCTCAGGCCCCGACGGATTCCGGGCTCTGCTTCGCGGAGCGCAAGCGGCCTTCGACCGGAGTGAGAGCTTCGTCATCTTCCCCCAGGGGAGCATCCTCGGCGTCGAGGCGGCCTTCTACCCGGGCCCTTTCCGGATCGCCGAGAAGCTCGGTCGGCCGGTTCTGCCCGTCGTCATCAGCGGCACCCACCGCGTGTGGGAGCATCCGTATCGTCCGACGGTCCGCCGTCGCCAGCATGTGCGCCTCGAGATCCTCGATCCGGTCCCTGCGGTCCAATCGGTCGAACAGATGCGAGCCACGGAACGCGAGATGAAGCGCCTCGCGCTGGCGCACGCACCGTTTCCCCGACACTACGAACCGGATCGCGACGGATGGTGGGACGACTACCCATTTCGGATCGACAGCGATTTCGCAGATCTCGCTCGTCGCGTTCACGATCATCGTGCTTCTGTGGGCGTAGGGTGATCTCGTGGATCTGAGCCTGTGGTGGCTGTTCCCGGTCGCCATCATCATTGCGTCCGTTGCAAACGGCGCTGGCATCGGGGGTGCCACATTCTTCTCCCCGCTGTTCGTCGTCTTCCTTGGTCTTGAACCCTCCGTAGCCATCGGTGCGGCGCTCGTGACCGAGGTCTTCGGGTTCGCCTCCGGTGTGGTCGCCCACGCCAGGGCGAAGGCGATCGACTGGCAGGTCGTGCGGCTTCTGACGACCGCGGCCGTCCCCGCTGCGATCGTCGGCTCGCTCCTCGCCGGGATCGCACCCGAGCTCTTCCTCAAGATGATCCTTGCTCTCGGGCTCACCGGAATCGCCATCACCTTCGTTCGACACCACGACCCCGCCGAGCAGGATGCCGAGATCACGATGGGAATCGACGTCGTTCAACCGGCGGTCGCCAGGCGCATCGTGACCGCAGACCACACGGTCTATGAATATGCGCTTTGCCGTACCAGTGAAGGAAGGACCGGGGCCGGAATCGGCGGACTGTTCGTCGGCCTCATCTCGACTGGGTTGGGCGAAGCCAACTCATTCACGCTCGTGAAGCGCTGTCGCGTCCCGTCGAGGATCGCCGTCGCCGTCAGTGTTACGACCGTCGCCATCACAGCGCTCGCTGCGAGCGTGACCCACGCGATCAGCTTCCTCACCACACCGGGGTCTGACATCGACACACTCGCCTCGATCGTCATGTTCACCGTGCCGGGCGTGATCATCGGGGGTCAACTCGGTCCGGCCTTCATCCGCCGCGTCCCCGAGCAGCGACTCATCCGCAGCCTGGGTTGGCTGTTCTTCGCGATCGCCGCGCTGACGCTCTTCGAAGCGTTCGTCTTGTAGACCGGGTCGGGCAAGCCGCAGCAGTCTTCAGATCTTCGGAGCCAGGAACAGTACGCCGAGAGGGGGAAGGTCGATCGACAAGGACTGGCTCCGTCCGTGCATCGGAGCCTCAACTGCCTCGATCATGCCACTCGAGCCCGCGGCCGAACCCCAGTAGCGCTCATCGTCGCTGTTGAGGAGCGTCTCCCATGAACCGCCAACCGGAACGCCTATGCGATATCCCGGTCGCGTGACGGGAGTGAGATTCAGCACGACGAGAACCGGCCGGTTACCGCCCTTGCGCAGGAAGCTGAAGACGCTCGCCCCGGCATCGCCGGCGTCGATCCACTCGAATCCGGAAGGGTCGTAGTCGTTGGCGAAGAGCGACGGCTCGAGGCGATAACGTGCGTTGAGATCAGCGACCCATCGTTGCATCCCGGCGTGGTTGTCATGATCAAGGACGTGCCACTCGAGCTGCTGATCGACCGACCACTCCGATCGCTGTGCGAACTCACAGCCCATGAACAGACACTTCTTCCCCGGCAGCGAGTACTGGTAGCCGTAAAGCGCCCGCAGATTCGCGAACTGTTGCCACTCATCGCCGGGCATCTTGTTGATGAGCGATCCCTTTCCGTGGACCACTTCATCGTGGGAGAGTGTGAGGATGAAGTTCTCGTCGTATGCATACAGCATCCGGAACGTCAGATCGTTCTGGTGGAAGGAACGGTGCACCGGTTCGTGGGCGAAGTACTCCAGTGAGTCGTGCATCCATCCCATGTCCCACTTGTAGCCGAACCCAAGACCGCCCAAATCGACAGGGCGCGAGACGCCGGCGAACGCCGTCGATTCTTCGGCGATCATCGTGATGCCGGGGTGTTCCCCATACGCCACGCGGTTGACCTGCTTGAGCAGGGAGATAGCCTCGAGGTTCTCGTTCCCGCCGTGGATGTTGGGTTCCCACTCACCCTCGTCCCGCGAGTAGTCGAGATAGAGGATCGAGGCCACACCGTCGACCCGGAGACCGTCGATGTGGTATCGATCAAGCCAGAAGTTGGCCGACGAGACGAGGAACGAGCGGACTTCGTTCCGCCCGTAGTTGAAGATGAAACTCAACCAATCCGGGTGGAACCCCTTCCGCGGATCTTCATGCTCATAGAGGGCTGTTCCATCGAACTGGGAGAGTCCATGACCGTCGGTCGCGAAGTGTGAGGGGACCCAGTCCAGGATCACTCCGATACCTGCCTGATGGAGGCGATCGATGAGGTACATCAGGTCCTGTGGCGTGCCGAACCGACTCGTCGGCGAGAAGTATCCGGTCACCTGGTATCCCCACGACGGGTAGAACGGATGCTCGGACAGCGGCATGAACTCGACGTGCGTGTACCCCATCTCCGTCATGTAGTCGGTCAGGGGTCCGGCCAGTTCACGATACGACAGGGAATCACCGTTGTCGGCCTTGCGCCATGACCCGGTGTGGAGTTCATAGATTGCCATCGGCGCGTCGTGGGCCTGCCGCCCGTCGCGTGATGACATCCAGTCGTCGTCGCCCCATTCGTATTCGAGTCCCCAAACCACCGATGCCGTCTTCGGTGGAACCTCGGCGAGAAAGGCCACGGGATCGGCCTTCTCCAGACGATCCCCGGAGGAGGTCGTGATCGCATACTTGTAGGTGTTGCCCGGTTTGGCTTCCCTAACGAACGCCTTCCAGATGCCTGAATCGGTCGGGAACATTGGATGGGCCGCAACGTCCCATCCGTTGAAATCACCGATCAACGCAACGTCGCGTGCATTCGGGGCCCACACGGCGAAGTGGGCTCCACCGTCAGGCAGCAACTGCGCACCGAGGTGGTCGTATACGCGGGTCTGTGTGCCCTCGTTGAAGAGATGTACGTCGAGATCGCCAAGGAGTTCCATGGAGAACAGCCTACCGACTCAGAGGGCACCCGGTGCTGCGAGAATTGGAAATGCCCTGCTGTGCACCGAAAGGATCCCATGCCGTACCGCACGATTATCGAACCGTTCCGTATCCATACCGTCCAGGCGATCGACCTGCCAACCGCTGAGGAACGCGAGGCCGCACTTGAACGCGCCGGTTTCAATCTCTTCGGGTTGCGCGCCGACGAAGTGATCATCGACCTGCTCACCGACTCGGGCACCGGAGCCATGTCGTCCGAGCAGTGGGCGGGGATGATGCGCGGTGATGAGTCCTACGCGGGGAGCCGCAGCTTCTTCCGGTTCGAGAGCGCGGTCAAGGACCTCACGGGGTTCTCCGAGGTGATTCCGACCCATCAAGGTCGCGCTGCGGAGAAGATCCTCTTCACGGTCATGGTCTCCGAGGGAGACGTCGTGCCGAACAACACCCACTTCGACACAACGAGGGCGAACGTCGAGTATCAGGGTGCGGAAGCACTCGATCTCGTCGCTGCGTCGGAACCGTCGGAAATCCTTCCGTTCAAAGGGAACATGGATATCGAGGCGTTGCGAGCAGCAATCGATCGGGTGGGTGTCGATCGCGTGCCGCTCGTGATGATGACGGTCACCAACAACTCCGGAGGCGGCCAACCCGTCTCGATGGAGAATCTGCGAGATGTCCGCGCCGTCTGCGATGAGTACGGAATTCCCCTCTTCCTCGATGCATGCCGTTTCGCTGAGAACTCTTGGTTCATCAAGCTACGCGAGGAGGGCTACGCCGATCGGACGCCGAAGGAGATCGCGCGTGAGATGTTCTCGCTGGCCGATGGTTGCACGGTCTCGGCGAAGAAGGATGGCCTGGTCAACATCGGCGGATTCCTCGCCATGAACGATCACGAGACATCACTGCAATCTCGGAATCTGCTCATCTTGACCGAAGGTTTCCCGACGTACGGAGGTCTCGCCGGGTACGACCTCGAGGCGCTGGCCCAGGGACTCGAAGAGGTTCTCGACGAGGACTACTTGCGCTACCGGATCCGGTCCACGGAGTACCTCGCGGACAAGATCACCGATGCCGGGGTTCCGATCGTGCAGCCGGCCGGAGGGCACGCCGTCTACATCGATGCCAAAGCGATGCTGCCGCACATCCCGTCCCACGAGTACCCGGCGCAGGCCTTGGCTATTGAGCTCTACCGGAACGGGGGGGTTCGCGGCGTTGAGATCGGAACGGTGATGTTCGGCCGACCGGGAGCGGACGGTGCCCCCGACGAGCCGGCCGCCATGGAATTGGTGCGACTCGCGATTCCGCGCCGCACCTACACCCAGAGCCACATCGACTACGTCGCCGAAGTGGTCATCGACGTCGCTGCCGGAGCATCGGAAATGAGCGGCTACCGAATCGTGGAGCAAGCCCCGTGGCTGAGGCACTTCACCGCGAGGTTTGAACAGGTAGCAAGTAGCAAGACATAGCCCGGCCGGGATGTGACCCGCCTGGACCGAATGCCGACCACCGAGAAGCTTGGCGCGTGGATTCGGTCAGCCGTCAAGACCCAAGTGTCGAGCGTCTTCCGAATTCGGATCTACTCGTCGGTCTTCGAGCGCCTCCGCGTCGGGAGGCGACGCTGAGCCTCCGCGCGATCTTCGCCGTGGACGTACAACGCCCCGCCGCTGAGTTCCAGGCGCCGAGCAAGTGCAGTTCGGAACTTCTTCGTCACAACGGCGAATCCGGCTAGCGGGATAATGGCACCTTGGGCGAGGTGCTCTCTCTCACCGCCGTCGATCGCCCTCGGTAACGGTGCCGCGAGTGGCTTCCCCGGTTCCCCGACGTTCTCGAGCGTGGTGACCGCACAATCCCCGTCCGAGATCAATGTGAGCCTGATGTACCAGGGCAGAGTCTCCGCGGTTTCGTCGAAGTCGAGCGCGATTTCGGCAATGCACTCGAAGGGGAGCCTGAAGGCCCAGTCATCGTTCGCTCCGCCGGCAACGAGAAAGAGCGCCCGGTCCGAAAGCAACCAGAAGAGCACGAACGCTTCGGAGACTCGCCGATCCAAACCAGCCGCAGATCGGTCAAATGCCTCATCGTCGACGAGCAGCGGTCGGGCTTTGGCACGAGCCTCACTTCTACCGAGGTTCAACACCTGCTGTTTGAAAGCGTCGAGAAGCGCCATGTGCAGAGCGTAGCGGCACGATCGGACCTCTCCGGTATGGTGCGGGTCCCATGCCTCCCGCCGAAGAAGATCAGAACGAACCACAGGACGACGGCGACGAAGAGCGCCATACCGGGTCCGACGTGTCGTGGACACGCGACGAATGGGATCAGATGTGGCGCCCGTCCATGTGGCTGCAGAAGTCGCCCGGCAAGCAGGGGATTCACGCCTGGCATGTCGTCGCCATCGTCGCCCTCACTGCGTATGCGAACGTCATCGCAAACCGGGTCCTCGATCCCTGGTGGCATATTCCGTTCAACCTCGGGATTCTCGGCGTCGCTGTGGCAATCGCACGCCACGCGGGGGCCGGAGCCACAGATCTCGGGTATCGCAGAGATCGGCTCGGGCGCGGTCTCGTGGTCGGAGGGATCGTCATGGGGGCGATCGCCGCCGGGATTCTCATCGGTGTCGCGCTGCCGTCCACCCGCGAGTTCTTCCGCGACGATCGCGTCATCGAGCGATCGACGTGGGTCGTCCTGTTCGATGCTCTCATCCGGATACCGATCGCCACCGCGTTCTACGAGGAGACGCTCTTTCGCGGGGTTCTCTTCGGCATGTTCGCCCGCCGGTGGGCTCCCCTTTGGGCCGGACTCGCCACGAGCGTCCTCTTCGGGCTGTGGCACATCCTGCCGACGCTCGACACCTTGCTCACGAATCCTGCGGGCGAGAACATCGACAGCATCCTCGAGGTCACCACGGCCCTAGTCGGTTCGGTGGTCGGGCTCACTTTGGCCGGGTTCGTCTTCCTGTGGTTGCGGCTACGGGCCAACAGCACCGTGGCCCCCGTCTTGGCTCACATCGCGACGAACTCGTTCGCCCTCCTGGCAGCGCTCTTCGTCGTACGAGTACTGGGCTGACGCTGTCCTCAGACGCCGGTCAGCCCCCATCGACTGGAGCAACGGTCAGTTCGGTGATGTCGCATCGAATGTTCACAACGCGACGCGACACGGTCTCGATACTCCATTCGGCCTTCTCGCCGGCCGCGAGGTTCTCGATCGACGTCTCGAGATGGGAAAGAAGGGCGCCAGTTCCCCGGCGCTTCAGATCCACGTCAATGTCGTAGTCGAGCGTCTGGTCGAGGGATGAGTCGTTCCGGATCGATCCGCCTGCACGCAGCATGCCATCGTGGCGTTCGCACACGTCCATCGTGACTCGAACAGCCACCACCGTGCCGTCCTGGTGATATCGCGTGATCGATCCGATCCGCGGCGACCGAACGACGACCGGTTCGGTCACCGGGACATCGATCGTTACGAGTGCCTTCGCGGGCTCGGTTATCGACGTCGAGATCATCTCATCGGTCCCTGCCGAATCGGAGGCACTCGAGGTGTCGGCTCCCGAGAGGAGGCCGAAGACCACAGCCACAAGAGCGACGATCGCAACAGCGCCGGCGGCGATCGCTCCCCAGGTGATGTATTGCCAGTGCTCGTCGGTGAGTCGTGACGGTGTTGGCGGATCTGTTTCAGCATCCACGTCTGAGACCGGTACCGGCTCACCGCAGGAGCTGCAGAACCGGGCAACGGCGTCCGGCAGGTCGGCTTCGCACGCGGCGCACTTCATCGAATCCATCTCCTTGATGTCGGCGCCTCCCCCACGGAGCTTGACAGTTGGGGATCCCTGCGCGAGAGTTCCTGAGGTCAGGTGACCTCCGTGGTCACGGTGCCGAGCGAGGAGGAGTCGAGGAATGATCCGGCGCACGCAGCCGAACAACCCCCAAGCGGCCCTCGCGCGCGCCCGTTTCCGGTTCTGACCCGGTAGCAGCGTTCAAGCGAGGTAGCCGCCCACCGGGCGGCTTTTTCAATGGCCGCAACTGCCCTTTCCGAACGATCCAGGACACGAAATGATCCCTGTACGAGCCTATTTCAGTCTTCTCACCGACTACCTGAGGCCTTTGCGGCCGAGAGTGGTCCTGCTCAGCGTCGTCCTCTTTGGGACCATCGGACTGCAGCTCCTCAATCCGCAACTCATCAAGCGATTCATCGATGGCGCCCTCGCCGGCAACGGAGCGAGTGCACTCGTCCCGCTCGCGGTCACGTTCATGTTGATCGCCGTCGCCCAGCAGGCGCTGGCGGTCTGGGCGACCTATCTGGCTGAGGACGTCGGCTGGACGGCGACGAACCAACTGCGTGCGAACCTGACCGACCATGTGCTCCATCTCGACATGGGGTTCCACAAGGGTCACTCGTCCGGCGAGCTCATCGAACGCATCGACGGCGACGTGACGGCACTCTCGAACTTCTTCTCGGCGATGATGATCAAAGTCGTCGGCAACGGAGCGCTCGTGATCGGCGTCCTCGTGATGCTGTGGATCGAGAGTTGGATCGTCGGCCTCAGCGTCACGGTCTTCACGGTGCTCGCCCTCGTCGGCATGACCGGCCTCCACCGCGTCGCCGTGCCCCGGTGGAAGGCTGTTCGAGCATCTGCAGCCGAGGCATTCGGCTTCGTCGGAGAAGTTGTCGAAGGAACTGAAGACATCACGGCGAACGGCGCCGCCCCCTACATGGAGGAGCGGTTCAACGACATCCAGCGTCGATGGCTCCCACTCACGGTACGGGGATGGATGGGATGGGCATGGATGTGGAGCACCACGATCGTCCTCTACGGTCTCTCGACGTCGATCGTCTTCATTCTTGGTTCGTGGCTCTTCGGAGTCGGAGCGCTGACGATCGGCTCCGTCTATCTGGTGTTCCACTACGTCGAGATGACCCGGCACCCCATGGAACAGATCCGAGCGCAGATGGAAGATCTCCAGAAGGCGGGAGCGGCCATCGCGCGTGTCGACGAGTTGATGACCACAAACACGAAGCTCAGAGCCGAAGGCAACCAGGCGATCGACGGCGGCGCCCTTCGCGTCGATTTCGATGGCGTCACGTTCTCGTACGCCGACGAGGCCGGCACCGAGATCATTCTCCATGACGTCAACTTCGACATCGCCCCGGGGAGAGTCGTCGGGCTGCTCGGACGGACTGGAAGCGGGAAGTCGACGATCGCTCGCCTCATCACCAGGCTGTATGAACCTCAGACAGGGACCGTGCGCCTCGGTGGTGTTGCCACCGGCGATGCGAGGGTTGCAGACTTCCGGAAGCGCGTCGGCATGGTCACGCAGGACGTCCAACTGTTCCGGGCATCGGTTCGCGACAACCTGACGTTCTTCAACGACGAGATACCCGAGGAACGGATCCTCGATGCGATCCACCGACTCGAACTCGACTCGTGGCTCGCGTCGCTTCCGAACGGTCTCGACACGCTCCTCGAATCGGGGAGTGGCGGGCTCTCGGCAGGGCAGGCGCAACTCCTCGCGTTCACGCGGATCTTCCTCGAAGACCCCGGAGTGGTCGTTCTCGACGAGGCATCGTCGCGACTGGATCCTGCAACCGAGGATCTCATCGAACGCGCCGTCGATCACCTCCTCGAGGGGCGGACCGGCATCGTCATCGCCCATCGACTCGGAACGGT
>RCNG010001647.1_pt1 | contig 18524 bp, 9 predicted proteins | sample 2041371 | NCBI WGS metagenome assembly RCNG01 (sample SAMN09708227, study PRJNA481090) | Marine sediment metagenome, whole genome shotgun sequencing project. | biome: marine sediment; feature: ocean; material: sediment; isolation source: Sewage treatment plant 1 marine sediment (STP1) ... | reverse complement strand
TTCGTACCACTTCAACATCTACGGCTAGTGAATTTATGCTAATAGCTTCTTCCAAGGCGCTGATCAGATGGCTATTCCAGCCCGTTCAAATGCCGCTTCATAAGCGGGAAACGAACCAGCTACATCAACTGAGCGAGAGGCGTTGAATACTATTACAGCGCTGGAAGAAGCTATTAGCATAAATTCACTAGCCGTAGATGTTGAAGTGGTACGAAGAATAAAACGCCTACATGGGATTTTATTGTGGCGGGTGCGAAGCGAATATGATCAGCGATTGACAGATGCTTATAATAATTTAGTTTCTTTAGATCAGCTGATTAAAACACTGAAGCTAAAGTATAACTCGTTTATTCGTACACGCCAGGCTGCTACACAAAGTTATGAAGGTTACACAATTCCAATTCGTCAATTAAGGACACGTATATTTTCAACGCAGAGGAAATTGAAAGGTGTCGTGGCGAAACAGGGGCGTTTACTTGAAACCATGGCTATTAATGAGCTAGATTCTCGTCGTAAACGTCTGGAAGAGTATCAGATTAAAGCTCGATTTGCTTTGGCAGAAAGTTATGACCGGGCAACAAAAGCACAACTGGATGCAACTATTGAGGCGCAGCTTCAAGCGCAAGGTGAAACAAAAAATCCACAGCAGGAGATAAAACAAGGTCAACCTGCCGTGGCTGAAGCCGAGCTAGAAAATAAACCTGTGCAGGAAAGCGAAAATCAGCAAGCAGCAGACAGTAATTCTTCAGTAGATGAAATGCCTGTTAATAATACTTCGTCTTTCAAAGAAAAACTGTATAGGCGATAGATCTATGCACACAAGTAATAAAAAACTGTTTAACATAAAAATGCTAATGCTTTGTGTAAGCTGTTCACTGCTGGTGTCCTGTACTACAACCAGCTCGAAAGGAACATTAGCAAGCTTAAATGATATTAAATTTGAGGTGAAAGAAGAAAAAATCGATGGCAGCCTGGAAAAAGCCATGGCGAGTTACGAGAAGTTTCTTAACGAAACTGCTGAAACAGAAATGACACCTGAGGCATTACGTCGTCTGGCTGATTTAAAAATTCAAAAAGAGTACGAGGCTGAAGACGAGACTCGCCTGCAACAGGAAGCACAGCAGGTTTTGTTACTAAATAATAAAAAAATTATACCTGATGAAAAAGCAGGTAGATTAAAACCGGTTGCAGATAGCATTTCGCAAGCAACAGATATACATGCACCGAAAACCAGTTTTATCCCTGTTGCAACGAACATAGAAAATGAAAGCATAGCAACAAAAAATAGCCCTATCGCTGACCTCAGTGAAGGTGAAAAAGCATTTAGTGAACGTGCCGGTAAAAAAATTGACCTGGCTCGATCAAACACAGATGAAATAGTAAAACCGGGTGAAAATTCAGGCAACACTGAAGTTGACATGCAGACAGCTGGTGCAAAAGAAGCGATTGATCTTTATAAGGGGCTGCTAAAAAAATACCCGTTATTTAAACGTAACGATCAGGTATTGTATCAGTTGTCACGCGCATATGAAGAAACCGGTCAGGTTGATATTGCAATGCTGACACTAGAACAGCTAATCGCAAAGTACCCACAATCAAGACATATCGATGAAGCGCAGTTTCGCCGTGCAGAATATTTCTTTACGCGTAAGAAGTATCTGGATGCTGAAGAATCCTATCAGGCTGTCATTAATGGTGGCGAAAGTTCAGAGTATTATGAGTTAGCTCTTTATAAACAGGGTTGGTCTTATTTTAAGCAGGATATGTATGAGGAGGCATTGCAGGATTATATTAAGATGCTTGATTATAAAATCGATAATGGATATAACCTGGATAATATTGAAAATAAAATTGAGAATAAGCGTATAGAGGATACCTATAGGGTAATCAGTTTAAGCTTTTCATATCTTGGTGGTGCCGAGTCAATTGTAGAGTTTTTTGATAAACATGGACACCGCTTTTATGAGGCAAGTATATACAGTCATCTGGGTGAGTATTACTTAACGAAGCGCCGTTATGCTGATGCAGCACAATCTTATCAGGCCTATATTGAGCGTAACCCCGTATCCAAAGAATCACCTTATTTTAATATTCGAATTATTGAAATCTACAAAAAAGGTGGTTTTCCACGTCTGGTTGTTGATTCCAAGCGTGAGTTTTCAAAAACATATAGCCTGAATTCAAAATACTGGACGTTCTTTGATGTTAATGAAAACCCCACTGTCCTGGCATTTTTAAAATCCAATCTTATTGATCTGGCTAACCATTATCATGCGCTGTATCAGGATAAGCGCCTGCGAAAACAAAAACAAGAAAATTATAAAGAAGCCATTTACTGGTATCGGCAGTTTTTAGCCTCTTTCCCAGAGGAGAAGCAAGCACCAAAACTTAACAACCAGTTAGCTGGATTACTGCTTGAGCACAAAGATTATCTAGCGGCGGCAACAGAGTATGAACGGACTGCATACAATTATCCAAGACACGAGGATTCATCCAGTGCTGGGTATGCGGCGGTTTATACTTATCGTGAATACCTGAAAGTTGCTGATCAGTCGCAACGAAATATTATTAAACGTGAAATTATTCGCAGTTCACTCAAGTTTACAGAATATTTCCCAACACATAAACACGCAGCAGTAGTGCTGGTTGCCGCAGTCGATGATCTGTATGCTCTGGAAAACTATGAGCAGGCGATTAAATATGGCCGCCGGGTGATTACTGTTTATCCAGATGCAGACACAAAACTCTTACGCTCTGCCTGGATGGTGGTGGCGCATGCTTCATTTGATACTGCTAGCTATAAAGATGCGGAGAATGCTTACACGGAAACCTTGCTTTTGACCGATAAAAAAGATAAGAGTTATAGTTCATTAACAGAAAATCTGGCGGCATCTGTTTACAAACAGGGCGAGCAGGCTAGAAAAATGGCTGATTATAAAACGGCTGCTGAGCACTTCTTACGTGTAGCAAAAGTTGCGCCGAATTCAAAAATTAGACCGACTGCTGAATACGATGCTGCGGCCACATTGATTTTGTTAAAGCAGTGGACACAAGTTGCGACTGTGCTTGAAGGTTTTAGACAACACTATCCTGAGCATAAGTTGCAGGGTGACATAACTAAAAAGCTGGCTATAGTTTATAAAGAAGACGGTAAATATTTAAAATCAGCAGCCGAGTTTGAACGTATAGAAAAAGAAAATCCAAAAGATAATGCGCTAAGACGCGAAGCTTTAAACCAGGCTGCTGATCTGTATGTGAAAGCAGGTGAGAAAAGCAAAGCACTGCTGGTTTACACGAAAATGGTAGATTACTTCCCTGTGCCGATTGAGGACGCCATTGAAGCCCGTCAGAAGATGGCCGATATTTATATGGATCAGGGTGAGCGTAAACAATATATTTATCAGTTAAAGCAGATTGTTGCTGGTGATGCAGTGGCGGGTAATGGTAGGACAGACCGTACTAAGTTCCTTGCAGCAAATGCTGCACTGGTATTAGCGGAGCCGTACCTTGAAGCGTTTAAGAAAATTGCACTGGTTAAACCGTTTAAAAAGAACCTGAAGAAAAAGAAAAAACGCATGCGTAGTGCAATTGAAACTTATACGAAACTGGTTGATTACCAGGTAGGTGATGTAACTGCGGCTGCAACATATTACATTGCTGAGATATATTTTGAATTTAATGTTGCATTGCTCGAATCAGAAAGGCCAACAAATTTAAATGCAGAAGAGCTGGAAGAATATGAACTGGTAATTGAAGATCAGGCGTATCCGTTTGAAGAAAAAGCGATCAGTGTGCATGAGAAAAACATGGAGTTACTTGATGTTGGTATTTATAACAAATGGATAGATAAAAGCATAACTAAATTATCAGCGTTATTGCCTGCGCGTTATGCAAAAACTGAAATGGAAAGTCATATCGTCTCGTTGATACAGCCTGAGAAAGTAAAAAAAGATGCGCCTGGAATAGCGATGCCTGCAACAGATAAGACCGGTGAAAATATTCCAGATTCTAAAGAATTAAATAGTAACAAACTGGATGCTAGCGGTAATGAAGAAGTTGTCGAAGAGCAAAATACTCCAGAGCAGCTAGTAACAGGTGGATAAGGCATGATGATTGGTGACTTTTACAGATATGAGGTGGCTGGTATGCAACACAGGATATTTATTTGCTTTTTAACTGTATTTTTATTCGCCTGTGCCGGTAGTGAAACTAAACAGGGCTCTGATGTTTTTGAGGTCAATAAAACAATGAGTCACGTTGATATTGACTCTGATATTGAGCTTGATTTTAAAAATGCAATAGTATTAATGCAGCAGGGCAATAATGCACAGGCAGTTGTTGTTTTGAAATCGGTTATTGAGCGAGAAAAACGACTACCTGCACCTTTTGTCAATATTGCCATTGCATATAACAAACTTGGTGATACAAAAGCTGCAGAAGCAAATCTTATTAAAGCATTAAAGCTGGAAATAGGTCATCCGATTGCTAATAATGAATTAGGTTTACTTTATCGTAAAACGGGTAAATTCAATGCGGCTCGCACTGCCTATCAAAATGCGATTAAAGAGCACCCTGACTATTTAGCTGCAAAAAGAAACCTTGGTGTTTTGTGTGATTTATATATACATGATTTTGAATGTGCCCTGGAACAATTTGAGGATTATCTCGATTTGAAGCCTGATGACAAAACGGTGGCAATCTGGGTTGCTGATGTAAAACGTCGCCTGGGGGAATAGTGAGAATTTTAGAAACGAATTTTATTATTATCATTCGACTATAAATATCACAGGTAATGAAATTATGATAATTAAAGCTATACTAAATATCGTTATGATTTGGATAATGGTATTAACAGTAGCCAATGCTGAAGAACAAAAGGTTGATACTGAAGTAAAAGAGTTATCGGGTATTTCCATTATCGGTAATAAGGAAGCACCCAAATCTCTATATATTGTGCCCTGGCAAAATTCTGAAGTTGGTGTGGCTACAAGTTTAAATTCAGGGTTGCTGGATGACAGTATGCGGCCCTTAGATAAAGAAGTGTTTTTACGTGAACTTGATTTTTATGAATTAAGTCATGGCATAAAATAATATTTTACAAACTTGATCGATAGATCATGATTATTTACCACGATTATTTAAAGTGAGGAGTATACGATGGGTGCCATCGAGAATATTGTAGGTTTCTTTCAAACAGGTGGTACATTTATGTACCCGATTTTAATCATCTTTGCTTTTGGTACTGCCATATGTATTGAGCGATATATTAAATTATCGGGCATTGGTAATGTCAATAAAAAGGTCTGGAATAAAGTGCATCCGCTACTTGACGAAGGTAACTTTGAAGGGGCGCGTGAGTCCATAACGGAAGATAAATCAGCGATTGCCAATTTATTAAATATGGGGCTGGCACGACAGGGTTCGGTACGACGACGCGATGACATTGAAATCGCCATGGAAGAAAGCATGATGGAAATTATTCCTACGCTGGAAAAACGCACGCCATTCATTGCGCTGTTTGCAAACATCTGTACCCTGCTTGGACTGCTCGGTACGATTATGGGCTTAATAGAAGCGTTTACCGCTGTTGCCAATGCTGACCCTGCCGAAAAAGCCGATATGCTGTCAGCCAGTATTTCGGTGGCGATGAATACCACAGCGTTTGGTTTAATGGCCGCTATTCCTCTATTAATTACCCATGCAATGATTTCTTCAAAAACGGTAGAAATTATCGATAGCCTTGAAATGGCATCAGTGAAAACATTGAACCTGATTGCTGATTTCGCTAAACGTCAGGCGACACTGGCTGCAAAAAATGGCTAGAAGAGGCCACCATTACAAGCGGCCAAAAAAAGAGCCGCCTGAACTCAATATCACAACTTTTTTAAATCTGATGGTTGTGCTTGTGCCTTTCCTGCTGATAACGGCGGTGTTTTCCCGTATCACCATTCTTGAGTTAAGCCTGCCAACGGGGGCAGGTGCTAATGATAATCAAAAACAGCAGTTAATGATTGAAGTAATCGTTCGTCAGAAAGGCATTGAAATAGGCAATGGTAAACAGGTACTTGCCAGGTTTCCGTTGCTTAAAGAAGGTGATATAAAACTGTCTGTTGACGATGAAGGCGACGTAGATACCAGCAAACTGTATGACCTGAAATTGCTGTCAGACTTTCTGGTAAAAATTAAAGGTAACTATCCGGATAAAACCGATGCCACAGTATTGATGGAACCTGATATTGAATACCGTGTATTAATCAGAATAATGGATGCTGTGCGATCTACCTTTGTTCGCCAGCTGGGTGCAGAGGGTGAAGCTGACGTGTTACAACAGGTTGTTCTATTTCCTGATATTTCCATAGGTGACGCGCCATGAATCAAAACCGGCGCATGAAGCGCATGTCGCGTAACAGCAAGGGAGCGGGCGGCAGTGCAAGCCTTAACCTGGTTTCATTAATGGATGTATTTACCATTCTGGTTTTTTTTCTGCTGGTTAATTCTTCATCCAGTGATGTCATGGAGCCACCTAAAAATATCAAGTTACCGGACTCATCTGTAGAAGCAAAACCTCGGGAAACGGTTATTGTCATGATTACTCCTGAACAAATACTGGTTCAGGGCGAGCCAGTTATCAGTACGCAGGAAGTGATAGATAGTAAAACAGCTATTATCGACGCAGTAAAACAACGCCTGCTTTTGCAGAAGAAAAAAGTCATAGGTATCAGTACAAAAACCGTGTCGCAAAGTAATGAGGTTACCGTGTTAGCGCATCGAACCGTGCCCTTTCATTTGATGAAAAAAGTGATGGCAAGTTGTACCAGTGCCGGTTACGGAAAAATTTCTATGGCCGTCATTCAGAAAGCAAAAAATAAAGGTTGATGTAGTCACGTGGCAGGCAATATTTCACAGCAACAGGAAGACATCAATCGTAATATTGATGACGCTTACAATCGCCTGGAAGAACTGGAAAGCGAAGAAGCAGGTATTAACGAAGAATTAGAGCAGCTTAATACGCAGCGTGCTCATTTTACAATACTCAGCGAAGTAAGTGATCAATTAGAAAAACTGGAAAAGCTGGGCGGCAGTGATTTATTCTGGGGTGAGAATTACGATCATGAAGCCATTTCTAAAGATCAGAAACGTGTCCGCGATTTAGTTATTAATTATGACTCGCGTGTGGCTGAGTTGCGAGCCAGCCAGAATACGCGTGAAGATGCGGTTGAAAGTCTGAGCGCAAAAATTAATGTTTTAAATGAAGACACCCTCAATCTGCAGGCGCGTGAGGAACAGCTGCTGGATGAGTTTGTCATTGAACGTGAAATGGTTGAAATGCCATTCCGCCCAATGAACATGCCCTGGAATAAAGATGATAAGGACCAGAAGCAGTTCAGAAAAGTATTACTGCTAGTTCTATTTTTCTCCGTGTTACTTGGTATTCTGATTCCTATGTGGGACATCCCGATACCTGACCGTGTCGAAGTGGTCGCAATCCCTGAGCGGCTGGCGAAATTAATGGTGCCTAAAAAAGAGCCACCACCGCCACCACCTAAAAAACAGGAAAAACTGGAAGAGAAACAACCGGATAAAAAAACCAAGAAAAAGGAAGACAAACCGGTTCCTGAGAAAGCGAAAAAAGCACGTAAAAAAGCTGAACGCTCTGGTTTGATGGCCTTTAAAGATGATTTTGCTAACTTAATTGACGATACCCCTATTGCTAAACTGGGTTCGAAGGCAAAAATCAGTGGTAAGGGCAGTAAAGCGAAGAAGACAACACGTTCTTTAGTTACCGCCAGCGTGGGCACCGCCAGTGGAGGCATTAATTCAGCGTCATTAAGCCGTAATGTTGGTGGCAGTGGCGAGAGTATGGGTGGTGTTGAGTTTTCACACGTTGAAAGCTCAATCGGCAGCGATTTCTTTGGTGAAGAACGCCCGCTTAGTGGTGGACCTGGCCCATCTCGTACCGATGAAGAAATTCAAATTGTATTTGATAAATACAAGTCGGCACTTTATCGCATATATAATCGTGAACTGCGTAAAAATCCAACACTGCAAGGAAAAATGGTTTTACGTTTAACTATCGAGCCTGATGGAAAAGTATCAGCATGTACCGTTGACTCCAGTGATATGGATTCAACCTCGCTGGATAAGAAAATTGCTGCCAGGGTGAAAAAATTCAATTTTGGTGTCAAAGAAGATGTGCCGAGCATTACAATTCTTTACCCAATCGACTTCCTGCCAGCAACGTAAAATCATTTACTGGTTATTAACGTAGTTCTACTACCCTGTTTTTCTAACGGGTGTAAAAAAATTGTCGAAAATACTGAAGTTTCACTGTTATCTCTATCTTAATTACTATACTCAATGACATATTTGTGTGAAACACCACAGCATGTCGTTGACTATTTTATTATCGTCAGCACACAAGCTATTCAAATGATACCAAATTAAATCATATGTAACTCCATAAGTGTTAGTTGGTATTAATTGGTATTAGCTGTTGATTGATGATAGGAAATTAATCGCTTGTTCTCGTCGGCTTGCAAAAGTTATTTTTGCGAGCAGCGTTTTTCTGTGCCTGTCAGGTAATGCAGTAGCCGCTTTAGTAATCAATAAAACCATTCCTGCACCACCGGTAACGGCAGCAGAAGGTGATGCTATTCAGTATAACCTTAGCGTGACCAACACCGGGCCAGGCGTATTAAATAATGTCATTATTACGGATTCTCCTAGTAATCTGAGTGGCTTAAATTTTACTGTCACCAGCCCGAGTCCGCCGCCAAATAACTCAGGTCCTGGTGTAAATCAATACCGGTTTAATAATCTTGCTGACGGTGAAACGGTCACACTGGATTTAGATGCAACGGTGACCGCCTCTGATACCTGTCCGGTAATAAACAATAGCGCCAGTGTAACCGGAACCGAGAACAGCAGTAACTTCACTGCCAATGATGCTGCGCTCAGCATCGAATATGATTTCGGCTTTACTAGTGGTACGACTTCAAACGTTATAAGTCACCTTACCACTAGTTTCTGTGAGTTCTGTGATACCGGTGTGGTCAATATCCGTATCACCAATCCGACGACGACCGCACTACAGAACATCGTGTTACGCGAAGACCTGCAGGCATTAGGTCTCAGCTATATCAATAACTCGACAACATCATCCATCGGTGGTGCTGGCAACCCGAGTATCGCTGGTTCGGTGCTGACCTGGGGTTCGGGTGATATTCCGGCACTGGGTAGCCTGGCTGCTGGCGCAACACTGGATATCAGTTTTGAAGTCAGTACCTTTGACGAAGCCCGGATGATTGCTAATCCGAACAGAGACATCATAGCCGACGTCACCTTCGAGACGGCCTGTACTACGGGGACGCACAATGTGGATAGTGGTCAGTTCGAACTGCCGCTGCAGCAGCCGACGCCACAGGTTCAAAAGTGGGGACGTAACTATGATGCCAACCAGAACAACTGGCAGAACACGGTCTGGGGTAGCGTTAACGACGATATCATCTGGCTTGTCAGGGTGAGGAACTTCGGTGATGCGTATATCGAAGCCCTGCGTATCAATGACAGTATCACGGGCAATTTCAATATCAATTACATCTGTCCAACAATTGACGGTGCTAATGCTATCGGTGCGGATAATGGCGTTGACCCGGGCGGCTATGGCTGTATCGCGATGACGTCGCCTTTCGATGTGGTCAATCCGTTCGGCAGTAACCATGCAAGTACTAATAGTGAAATTCCCGATGAGCTTGATATTGGTTACAACGGCGTTCCTGCTCCCAGCGACGGTGTATTCTATTATGTAGGCCGGGTGCAGGATAATCACAGTGATGAGACCAACACTGCCGATATCTCCTGGGGTTGTACTGCTGAGTCGCCGACCGGCGGCCTGATCACCACGACGGCAAGTGGCGCTGCAGGCGGGCTGGATATCAATGATCCGGCCAACCTGGAAACCAGTGTGACCACCAATGGTCTGCAGGTAACCCAGACAGTGACGGGTACCAATACCAGCCAGCTGCTCGGCACCCGGGGTATCGTAACCATCACGCTGAACAACCAGAGCGGTGGTTCGATTCAGAACCTCGAAGTCACGGCATCACTGCCAGCAGGTTATGTGGTCGATAATACTTTTGGCCTTGGCGCCGGCCTGAGCGTTGGTGACCCTAATTACGGCCAGCCGAACTCGACCCCGACAGGTGCATTCGGTACCTATGATGGTTTCATCGATACTGTCACGCGAGATGATGCAACGCTGCTCACTGCCGATCCGCTGGACGACCTCAATCCTCATTTCACTCTGACCAGTAGTACCACTAATCCTCTCAATGACCCCGCGCAGCATGTCGATATGATGCGTGAGGATGATGTCATTACCATCACCTTCGGTATCATCCTGGTGGATCCTACCCGTTTCGACCTGGTGGCTGACCTCGATGTGAATACAGAGACCACCGGTGATGGAACCGACCCGACCAGTGTTCTGACCCTGTCGAATACCGTCACTGTCGATTTTGATGCTGTTGACCCAGCCCCGTTCGGTACGCAGAACCAGACGCGTAGTGTGAACTTTAATAATATTAGTGTTGATGCTGAAGACCTGGATGTCGATATCTCCGATGCCCTGTTCATCCTGACCAACGATCCCGGCGACCCGCTCGATCTCAACGTTATCCTGACCAACAACGGTGGTCACGATGCCGATAATTACACCTTGTACATCACACTTGGTGTCACCATGTCTGTACAGTCCGTGGCGCCAGGCTGTGCCCTCACCAGTAATCCGCCACCGCATCCGGTCTGGAACGACCCGGCTTTCATTCCGGGTGACGCATCTGTTTATGCCTGTAACCGGGGTACGATCGCGCCGGGAGTAGTGAACGAAGAGACCTTCACCTTCACCGTGATCAAGAACTCGGCAGGGTTAGTAGAGGATGACCTCACCTTCCGCGCCGATGTTGTCGGTGAGATCCATTATGCTGACAGTACTGCGGGTACCCCGAATCCTCTGCTCGATCCAGCGCCGGCATCGATTGCGAACACCACGCCTAACCTGCAACTGGTCAACAACTATACACTTGATGGCATCCGTTCACGCGTACTCGGTTTTAACCTGGTGCAGAGCGCCTGGTACTGTTATGAAGACGGCCAGCCATATCCGGGTCCGCCTGCGGATATCCTGACTCCGGCGGTTGCACCACCAAACCTGCCTGTGCTGGTCGGTAACTTGAATAGCCAGATCGGTGAGGACTGCGCCTACCGCATCGAATCGGGCGGCTGGTTCGGCTTCCTGACACCGGGCTTCACCCTGATCGAGGTGCGTAATGTCGAAGTGGTACAGGATCTGCCGGAAAACCTGCCATCGATCACCGATGAGGGCCAGGGCTTTATACCGTTCGGAGGCAGTCCGTATAACTTCAGTAGTACTACTACCGGCAATATCGAGTTGATTGATGGCCCTGCTGGCACTGGTGGTGCCACCACCACGCCACTGGATAACAACGATATTACCTGGCAGTTCAATGTCACCGGTTCGGGAATCACGACCAAAGACGAATTCTTCCGCGTCGATTTCAAAACGCGCTTATTGAATGACCCGGTCGACGGGCTATATCCGATCCCCCCTGGCTATGCGCCTAACCTGCATGGCAATATCAGTACCGGTGACACACGTACTTATTTTGATGCGGTATTCGACAGCCCCACCGCAGGCATAGTTACAATCAGTGTACACCCGCCTGAAGACCTGCAAGGTAATCCCAATGTTCCTGGCTACCCAGACCTGTCTGATCGTACTGTCGAACTTACTGAGGTCGAGCCTAACATCATCGTTACCAAGCAGGTATGTAACGAAACACTGAGTGTCGATTCTAATCCGCTTGCATTTGGCACCAGCTGTACACCATTTCTCGATGCAGTCAATAATGGTGATACCAACGACAACTATGTCTACCGCATAACGCTTACCAACGAACAAGAGAACAGATCGGTGGTACGCTCGCCGGCATTCAATATCGTGTCCACGGATCTGTTCGATTCTTCAGACCTGATGCTGGTTTTCGACTTTGCTGCCGACGGTCTGGACAATGATGGTGACCAGCTTGTCGACGAGGCAGATGAGGCAAACCTGTTTGCCAGTTTCGATAACAATATCAATAATAGTACCCCGCCCGAGATCATCATCGATGAGTCATATAATTCCAACGGTGCGATAGATCATTTCGCGCGACTGGATTCCGGCGATACGCTCACCTTCTACTACCGTGTCGACCCCGATATCACCATCGCACCATTGCAGACACTGACCAACACGGTGGACATGACCTACGACAGTCTCGATAGTGACACTGGTAACCAGAATACCCCGCAGTTCGATAACTCGGAGGATACGGCACCTAATAACGGCGGTCGTGCGCGTATCTATAACAGTATCACCCAGGAAGCGGACGTCACCATGATTCCGCTGCTGGCACAGCCGATTACTGTTATCGCAAAATCGAATACACCGATGAATGCGCCTCCTTTCCCTCCTGCTACGCCTGAGGAGGTGTCGGTCGGTGAGGAAGTACGCTACCAGATGTTCGCCGAACTGCCGGTGGCCAACCTGCGACAGTTCCGTATCCGTAATGAGCTGCCGCAGGGTTTGAGTTGTATCGAGTTGCAGGCAGTAAGCTTGAGCACGTCCGACTTTTCCCCTGGCGGTCCACCGCAGACGACTACCTGTACACAGAGTACCGGTGCCGGTAGAGATGTCGTCGAATGGTTCTTCGGTGATCAGGCGGTCATCTCTTCCCCGCCGGGTAACCGTCTACAGTTCCCGATCAATTTCGTTGCCCGTGTCGAGAACACCGCGTTCACCAACGGAGCGCTGACCATTACCAATGGTGGTACGGATGTCGATCCGGCGACCTGTTCGGCTGTTGGCAGTAGTGCTGCCGTCTGTTATGTCAATGATGGTGGAGATGATGTCGCGTTAGATTTTGCTTCTGTCGATGTCGTGGTGCGTGAGCCTGCTATCACCCTGACCAAATCGTTCGCACCTGTGGTGAACAGCGATGCGGGCGATATCCTGACCGTCACTGTCACTGCCGAGAACACGGTCGTTACCGATACCGCTGGCGCTGGTGCCGCCTATAACCTACAGGTACTGGATGATCTGACGGCTTCCGATCTCACCTATATCGACAACAGTATGGGCGGGCCAAATGCCCCGGACGATGACGGTGTCACCGCCGACGATAAATTGCCGCGCTTCACCTGGCTGGATACCAATCCGGAATATGAGATTTTAACTGGCGATACCAAGACCTTTACCTTCCAGGTGCGCGTCGATACATCGGCGCAGCCACTGGAGATCCTCGATAACACCATCGAAGCAAAGTGGGATTCGCTGCCTGGACAGACTACCGCGTTGAATGCGACCGGTAATATCGGTGCAGACGGCAGCGCGCTGGGTCTTCGTAACGGTACGATTCCGATTCCATCACCGAACACTGATGTGAACGATTACGAGACCACAGCCAGTGCTTCCACATCGGTGCTTCCTCTGGACATGAGCAAGACCGACCTCGGTTCCGTGGTGAATACCATCGGTGCGCACAGGAATTTCCAGGTGGTGATCGACCTGCCGGAAGGCACTACCAGTAACCTGGTGGTCGAGGACGCGCTTTCCTTCGGTGGCGTCAGCTACATGTTGTCACGCAATGCCAGCTTCGATGTCAACTACAGCTTCCCGGGCATTGTCTCGATCAACAATAATACGACACTCGATGAAACGTCATTCACCGACGTGACAACAGTGGTCGATACGGCAACTGGCACAATGACCTGGAATATCGGTACCGTGGTGACCGAAGAACAGGATGATCAGTCCATTCCACCGGTCGATCGGCAGATCATTATCAATTACTACGCGCGGCCGAACAATGACGTCACCACCAATGACGGTGACAATATGCAGAACTCGGCGACGGTCACTTATAACGATGGTGAGACTGGATTGGTCATCGATCCGCCGTTAAACCAGGCCACGCCGGCGCAGACAGTGGTCGAGCCATTGCTGACCATCAACAAGGCCGTGAGTAATTTCACCAATTCGGGTGTCGCTCCTGTCGCCGGTGATGTTCTGGAGTACGTCATCACCATCGAACATGATGCCGCATCGACCTCGGATGCCTTCGATATCAGCATCACCGATAACCTGGATGCCAACCTGGTCTTCGATGGTACGACAGCTCCGACTGCAGCCATCGATGGTACCGGGGTCATCGGTTTCAACAGTGCGCCGGCCGTGCCGGTTGCCGGTCGACTGGTATGGGGCAGGGGTAACACGGATAACTCCCTCGACCTGCAACTCGGTGAACAACTGGTACTGACCTATTACGCGGTGGTGCAGAACACCATAGAAGCCAATGTCGATATCAGTAATAGCGCACTGGTCGACTGGACCTCGCTAAACGATCTTGATCCGAGTAATGGCTTCGAGCGTCGCGGCGATAATGACGGTGTCAATTGTGCGTCGGTCACTGCCCCGGACGATTACTGTGACGGTCCGGCTGTCAGTACCATTACCTCGAATGACACCAACAGTATCAGCAAGAGCATCACCGACGATACCTATAACGAAACGCCGTTGAGTAATGCCACCGATTTCATCGTACGTGTCGGCGATATCGCTACCTACCAGGTCGATATCAACCTGCAGGAAGGTACCACTGACAATATCATCGTGCGGGACACCATCCCTGCGGGTATGGAACTGGTCGATATCATCAGCATCAACGGAGATACCGCGGCGCCTTATGATCCCCCGCTTCCGGGCGACCCGGGCTCCAACTTCTCCTATGCATCGATCCCGGCGACCAATGTTCCGGCTGCTGGTGCTAGGGAAGCGATCAGCTGGAACATAGGCACGGTGGTGAACGATGCCGACGGAGACGCCACGACTGACAGTCTGAGCATCATCTATAGTCTGCGCGTGGTGGAGAACGAACCGGCCTTTACCATCGCCCAGCAACCTGATACTGACCTGGTCAATACCGCGGAGCTGGATTATGACGATGGCCTCGGTAATCCGCCGGCGTCACTACCGAGCAGTACCGCAACCCTGAAGGTGCTACAGCCGGTAATGGATAACCTGACCAAGACTGATCGCACGGGCCGTCTCAGCGGTATCACCGTCGATGTTACCTCCGATGTCATGGAGTTCCGTCTGCACACCTGTAACACCGATGGTGAGGCACGTGCCTATGGCCTGCAGATTACCGACGACCTGCCGAGCGAGATGGACGAGACCAGTATCGCGGGACCGACTAATGGTGCGCTGTCTCCGGATGTATACATCGATGGCGTGCTGGTGATGGAAGGCGCGGCCAATGATTATGTCTACAATCAGTTGGGAGGCCGTGGCGGTACCATGGTGTTCAACTTCAATACCCCGATCGATCCTGGTGTCTGTGTCGATATCGACTTCGACATGGGCTTCTATACTGACGTCGCTGCCAACGATATCTGGGATAACACGGTGGCTGTGGATGTGTATCGCTCGCTACCGCCAGCAGATGGACAGATCTATCCAGACATCCCGGCGGTCCTCTTCACTATGAACAACCTGGGTGGTGTGTTCGATCCACCGGTCAAGACCATGGTGACACCGGATCCGGCTATACCCGAAGCGACCATCGGTGATGAAGTGGTCTATACCATCGAGATACCGGCACCACCGGGCATCATGTACGATGTCACCATCACCGATACCTTGCCGCCCGACCTGGTCTATGCCGGCGCGGAGGATATCGGGCCGAATGATTTCACGCTTACCGACAATACGATCTTGCCGGGTGATGTCGAACTGGTCATCCCGGTCGTGCTGGTCGGACAGTCCGCGACCATAAGATTACGTGCACGCGTGGTGAACGATGCCGATTCCATTGCCGGTGACAGTTTCACCAATACCGCGGTGTACCGCTACGCCAATACACCGACAGGGACACAGGTGCTCGGTGGTAGTGATACCACGGCTAGTACCCTGACCATCATCGAGCCGGAACTCACAGTAGCGAAATCGGTAGAGAATCTGACCAAGCCTGTACCTGCTGTTCCAGTAGTACAACCTGATGCTGGTGATATCCTGCGTTATACCGTGACCCTGACGGCCTCGGGGGGTGCGTCTCCGGGCGACTTATACTCGGATGCTTTCGATGTCTCGCTTACCGATAATCTGAGCCTTGGTCTGTTGTACAACGGCAACCTGTCGGTGTCCGGTGGCAATACCATCAATGCGCCAGGCATCGTCGGTGATGGTATCAGCACACCTCAGACGTTGAGCTGGAGCCTGGCAGATGGTAATGCCGATATCGATGTGCCAGAAGGAGCTGCGAATGCTGTCACCGTCGCCTACGATGTGGTCGTGGTCGACGAGGTGCTGGCCGACCAGGACCTGAGCAACAGTGTCGATATCCAGTGGAGCAGTCGTGACGGGCCGGATGTCAACGAACGAGACGGTAGCGGTGCCAGTGGCGGTCCGGCGTATAACGACTATTTCAGCCTTGCGCCTGCAACCACCTCGGTGACTACGCCGGATAATACCGACGTCAGCAAGACACGACTGACTGATACCTTCGGTGCGGCTGACAACATCGTACGTATCGGTGACATCATCGATTACGAGTTGCGTGTCACCATGCAGGAAGGTACCAGCCCTAACTTCGTGATAGAAGACAACCTGCCGCTGGGCATGCAGTTCGAACAGACTGTGAGCATAAACGGTCAGACCTCGGCTCCCTATGCAGCTGTCGCACCGTTTACACATTCTGCTATCCCGGCGGCTGTCACCAGCGGCGACCCGACCGCTACTTCTACCACGGTCACCTGGAACGTCGGTGACCTGGTCAACACCGGTGATAATATCGCCAATGATGATTTCGTTATCGTCTATCGTGCACGCGTACTCAACCGGGTGCATCCACAGGCGAATAGTATTGTTCCTCCACTGAGCAATACGGTCGATGTCGATTACCTCATGGATGGCGGTGTCGCGGCACCGACCAAGTCAGATACCGTGACTCTGGATCTGCGCCAGCCTGATCTGTCTGTGACCAAGGATTCGCTGCCTGCCGGCGGTAACGTGATCAGTGCCGGTGATGTTGTTACTTATACGGTCGAGATCTTCAACGGCGGTTCAGCACCGGCCTACGATACCGAATTACGTGACATCATCCCGTTTGGTCTGCGTAACGCCGGTGTCATCATGGTCAGTGTGCAGCTGTCCGGTTCACCGATACTGCCGCCACCTGTGGCTCCGCTGCCTCCGGTGTTTGATCCGGCAACCGGCTTCGCGACCTGGGACTTCGATAGCGGTATCGCAGACCAGTACACTATCCCGGTCGGGGAAACATTGCAGGTGGTCTACCAGCTTACTGCCGATGCCGGGCTGGGTGCGGGCGCGACGCTGACCAACGAGGCACAGGTCCAGTTCTATTACTCCTTCGATGACGATGCGCCTCCGGTGACCGGAACGATCAATGGTGTGCGCGAGATCTATGGCCCGAGTAACATCGATCAGGAGACCCTGACCACGACCCCGGCCAATCCGCTGCTGAAAACGAACCCGGCTGATCTGGATGCGTCCATCGGTGAGATATTCAGCTACACCATCAGGATACCTGAAGTGCCGCAAGCCACGGCGCTGTATGATGTCAGGATACTGGATAATCTGAATGCGTCCGCAGCAGACCTGCTGTTCGATAGCGTGACGCGTGTCAGCGGTACCCTGCCATGGACGCCACAGGATATCGGTACCGTACCGGGCGAGCTGATCATCGCCGATACTGCAGTCGGTATCGATATCCCGCCCAGTGACTTCATCGAGATCGAAGTGACGGTGATAATGCGTGATATCTCGCCGCCGAACGATGCCCCGTTGCCTTTCGATAATACCGCGACCTATACCTTCAACCAGGTCGATGGCGATGACACCACCGTCTCGCTCGGTACCGGTAATACCACGCCTGTGATGACCGTGGTCGAGCCGGATCTAACGCTGGTTAAAACTGGCCCTGTCGGTAACGTTAATTTTACCGCGCCGATTCCTTATACCCTTGTAGTTGAAAACGTCGGTGATGGTCCTGCGTTTGATACGACGATTATTGATAAATTACCTGCATGTGCCGGCTCAGTCGGTCACGAAAATTGTACACCGTGCGGATGGCGAAGTAGCCATCTCCCAAATTCTCATATCCCACTGCATAACGCATCTGGAGATCAAAGATAAATGTCTCGTACATCTGCTCATCCGTCCAGCCAAAGCCTGATTTCAGCACTTCCAGACAGAAGAGCACATTCACCGGCACATTGGGGCGAGAATCAGCATCCGCATAGAGCACGGCAAACAGCTTCTCATCCAACCGCTCAAACACCTCTCGTCGAAAGGTGGCTGCCCACGACTTCTCGAGCATCTCTCGCATCCCCAGCGGTAACTCGCTCAGAGTGCTCAATAGATGTCCTTGTTGGTGTTTTTTGTT